>OBEQ010733759.1_pt1 | contig 37518 bp, 32 predicted proteins | sample 1670901 | NCBI WGS metagenome assembly OBEQ01 (sample SAMEA104232315, study PRJEB22302) | groundwater metagenome | biome: forest; feature: aquifer; material: groundwater | place: USA | collected 2011-08-07 | depth 5.4 m | reverse complement strand
CCACAAATTCGTGCATGCAAAATTCCGGGAACGGAACTTCAAGCATCCGTTCGAGCCGCTTTCGCAAATAATTGGCACTCAAGATTGCATCCCGGCTGATTTGTCTCAAGCCTTCCAAACCAACAGAACGAATATACACATACGCTCTCAAAAGAAGCCCGAAATTTCCGTAAAAGGATTTAATTTTCCCGATTGAATGGGCACGGGTTTTCTGCCAGCGGTAGTTTTCTCCGTCTTTCACCACAAACGGGATTGGTAAAAAATCTGCCAAAAACTTTTTGACCCCCACAGGACCCGCACCCGGACCGCCGCCGCCGTGCGGAGTCGAGAAGGTTTTATGCAGATTGAGGTGGACGATGTCAAAACCCATATCGCCGGGCCGCGCAATTCCAAGCAGCGCATTCAAATTAGCGCCGTCGTAATACAAGAGCGCGCCATGGCGGTGCATGATTTCCCGAATTTTCAAAATGTCATCTTCAAAAAGCCCGAGCGTGTTAGGATTCGTGAGCATCAGGCATGCCGTCTGGTCATCCACGGATTTTTTAAGTGCTTCCAAGTCAATCCGGCCGCGATGGTCTGAAGGAATCTGAACCACCTGATATCCACAAAGCGCCGCAGTTGCAGGATTCGTTCCGTGGCTCGAGTCGGGAACGAGTACTTTTATGCGTTTGCGCTCACCCCGATGCTGGTGATAGGCGTGAACGAGCATCAGCCCTAACAATTCGCCATGCGCACCCGCGGCAGGTTGCAGCGTAAATTCATCCATGCCCGTTATTTCACAAAGCATATGTGATAATTCATACAGAACCTGCATGCTTCCCTGCACCGCATCATCCGGTTGATACGGATGTGACCAAGCAAACCCATCGAGCCGCGCGACTTCTTCATTAATTTTCGGGTTGTATTTCATGGTGCAGCTTCCCAGCGGATAAAAGTGGGTATCGATACTAAAATTTTTCTTCGATAAATTAACAAAATGACGAATAATTTCAGGCTCTGACAATTCCGGTAAATTCGCACATTCTTTCCGCTGCAAATGTGCGGGAATATTTTTAGAAAAATCAATTTCAGAAAATTTTCTCTTTGGCAACGCGACGCTTTTCTTGCCGAGCCTGCTTTTCTCAAAAATCATCTGATCGTCCGCAAAAAGTCCTGAAAGGGTTTTGGTTTTCATGACGATATACTTTCTTTCAAAATTTCCACAAAATGGTCAATCTCATCTTTTGTCTTTGTTTCGGTTGCGCAAACGAGCATTGTATTTTTAAATTCCGGATATTCTTTCCCCAAATCATACCCACCGACAATATCACGTGCGATCAGAAATTGATTCATTTCAGAAACAGGTTTTGGACACCTGACGGTAAACTCATTAAAAACGGGCCCTTTTGTTAAAACTTGAAAACCTGCAATTTTCTCAATTTGATCCCGCAAATAAAATGCGTTTTCCATATTAAGCTCAGCCACTTGTTTCATTCCGGTTTTCCCGAGGCACGTCATATAAACACAAGCCGCGATTGCACAAAGCGCCTGATTCGTACAAATATTGGAATTGGCGCGTTCGCGCCGAATGTGCTGCTCTCTTGCTTGAAGCGTCAAACAAAACGCGCGGCGGTTGTCCATATCTTTCGTGAGCCCGACCAAACGCCCCGGAATTTGACGTACCAGCGTGCGTGTCGTTGTAAAATATCCGAGCCACGGCCCGCCAAAACTGAGTGGAATTCCAAGCGGTTGGCCTTCCCCACAAGCAATGTCTGCTCCCCATTCAGCCGGTGTTTTGTAAAATCCGAACGAAAGCGGATTCCCGGTCATAATGAAAAGTGACTCATTTTGATGAACCAGCTGAGCGAGTCCTTCCAAATCTTCTATCAGTCCAAAAAAGTTCGGGCTTGAAACAATGACAGACGCCACCTCTTGCGTCAGATGGTTTTCTAACGCTGCTCTGTCAAGACTTCCATCCGTCAAAAACGGAATTTCGATCATTTCCATTCCCGTTTTCGCCAGATAGGTTTGAAGTACACGGCGAAACTCGGGATGAAGCGACTTTGCGACCATTACTTTTTTTCGACTGGTTTTTGAAAGGGAGAGTAGCGCCGCTTCAGCAAGCGCCGTTGATCCGTCATAGTGAGATCCGTTTGAAATATCCATCCCTGTCAATTCGCACATCAGGCTTTGATATTCAAAGATGGCTTGAAGCGTGCCCTGGGACGCTTCCGCCTGGTAGGGCGTATACGCCGTATAAAATTCGCTTCTTGAGATAATGGCGTTTACAACCGACGGAATGTAGTGCTCGTAAGCGCCGGCTCCTAAAAATGAGAGTTTGTCCTTACAATTTAAATTTTTACGGGCAATTTTTCCGAACAAGGTTCTTATTTCATGTTCACTCAAACTATTCGGAATGCGGATATCGGGATTTCGAAGTTCAGCCGGAATGGCCTGGAGAATCTGGTTAAATTGCTCGACACCAATGGTATCAAGCATCACTTGATGATCTTCAGAAGTTAACGGTAAATAACTCATGATTCATGTGCCGCTTGCTGCAAAAATTCCTGATACTGATCACTTGCGAGAAGCAGCTCAAGGTCGCTTGGATTGGACGGCGTCAATTCAAAAAACCAGCCATTTCCGTAAGGCTCGCGATTTGCAAGCGCAGGATCTGCTTCAAGCGCCGTATTGATTGCTTTGACGGTTCCGGAAATCGGAGCGTAAATGTCAAAGGCAGCCTTCACAGATTCCACCACGCAAATCGCTTTTCCCTGGCTTACTTCCTGCCCGACTTTCGGAAGCTCAACAAAGACGATATCTGATATTTCATGCTGAGCGTAATCGGTAACGCCCACAATCGCCCGGCCGGGCTGATAACGGATCCACTCATGTGTTTTAGTATATTTCAAATCTTTTGGAATATTCATGGACGAGCTCCTGTCGTGGTTTTTTTATAAAATGGAGTTGCAACAATTTTGGCACTGACTTGATTTTGCCGGATCTGAATTTCGATTTCATGACCCATTTGACTTTCTTCCAGCAACACACCGGCAAGACCAATATTTTTTTTAAGCGTGGGTGAGAAAGAACCGCTCGTGACACGTCCGATCGAACGGCCATTTTTTGTTACGTCGTAATCGTGACGAGCCAAACCGTGCCCCAGCATTTCAAATCCGACGATCTTTTTTGAAATTCCTTTTTCTTTTTGCTGAATCAAAGCGCTCCTTCCGATAAATTCTTTGTCAAAAAAAACGGTGCGTTCAAGCCCAACCTCAAGCGGTGTTGTCTCGTCATTCATGTCTTGCCCATAAAGCATCATACACGCTTCGAGGCGCAGCGTGTCTCGCGCACCAAAACCGATGGGCTTGATTCCAAACGCTTTCCCTTTTTCTAAGAATACGGAATAAGCGTCCGTCAGATCTTTTTTCATTAAAAAAATTTCGTAGCCAAGTTCACCCGTGTAACCAGTTCTTGCAATCAGCACATTTTTCCAAGGATTTGATCCCGGTAGGACCGAATAATATTTCATTTGTTCGAGCGGATACGGAAAAATGGATTTCAACAGATCGAGACTGTTCGGGCCTTGAATCGATAACAATCCGATTTCTTCGCTTCGATTTTGAATGGCAGCGCTTTTTAAATTATGACTCAAAAACCAGTCATAATCCTTTGCGATGTTGGCTGCATTCACAACCACCAAATACGATTCTTCGCCCAATTGATATACAATGACATCGTCAACAATGCCGCCCTTTTCATTGCAAACAGGGCTGTAAAGAGCCTTTCCCATAACCAATCTGTCAACTTGAGCGCTTAAAAGGTAGTTGAGCGTTTGCCGGGCTGTTCGCCCTTCAAAATAAATTTCGCCCATGTGGGAAATATCAAAAATCCCCACCCGATTCCGGACTGCCTTGTGTTCGTCAATCACGCTTGAATAATAAAGAGGTACTTCCCACTCACCAAAAGTGCCTAAACGAGCGCCCAGGGTTTGGTGAAATTCATGTAACGGCAGCTTTTTGATGTGAACCATGGTCGCTTGCATTGTCGGGGAATAAGCGGAAATTATAACAAAAACGAGATAGAAAGCAAAGAGAATAGAAGAAAAGAAAAGCGGTTAAAAGTATTCCCCCACCCAGTGCTTTGCAGAGTCAACCACTCGAACAAAAGCGTTGCTGACAGGCGGAGAATAATTAGGATCGACGACCAAACTAGAGTAACCGATTGCTCCCACCACATCTGCATGAGTAGCGTCTGTAAGCGCAGACGGCAAACCGGGAGTATTTCGCGGGATTCCCAATCTCAAACCGTAAGGGATCATCTCTTGCGCAAGATCGAGAAAACCATCCAGTTTTGCTCCGCCACCGGTAAAAACAGCTTGAGTGATGGGAGCGAACTCTTCTCCTATTTTTCGAATGGCGAAAGTGATTTGCATAGCAAGTTCACGAATGACTGCAAGTGATTCCTCTTCCAGGCGCTTTCTTGTGATGTGTTGATTTTCTTTCCCATCCGGGTCTGTCACTGGAATTAACTCTTCTGAAAATTGAGGTTTTTGTTGCGCAGATACAAACATTTCTTTCAGGCGCCGCGCATGCTCCAATTTTAAATTCAATTTTTGAGCAAGCGTTTCAGTGATCCATTCAGAGCCCTTCGGAATGACATTCGATGTAACCAAAATTGAATTTTTATAACAATCCATCCGCGTAGAATAACCGCCCATGTCAACCAAAATAACCCCATCTTCTTTTTCTTCCTGAGTCAAGACAGCCCTTGAGGCAGCCAGCGAGATGGGAATAAATTCTGTAGCGTCGATGTCTGCCCGCTCCAGAGCTCTCAGCAAATTATTACAAATCGTATAATCCATCGTAAATAAACGAAGTGTGACACCCAGGCGCGTTGCCTCAAGTCCGATCGGATTTGAAATCCCAGAAAGATCGTTGACCAAAAATTCCTGCGGGACGGCCTGAATGATCATTTCATTAAGCGGAATGGTTGCGACACTTCTTGTCTGCGCAATCACTTCACGGACATCTTTGATGGTAAGCGCATGCGGATTTCCATAAAAATAAAGAGAGCTTCCAAATATAAAATTTTTAAGATGCGGATGCGACACCACCACACGGGCACGAATGATGCTTTCGTTTGCTCGATCCGACACATACTGAACGGTTTCCCTGAGCGTATCAGAAGCTTTTGAGAGATCTTTTACCACGCCGCGGTCAAACCCATCTGCCTGGCGTGTGCTAAATGCGGCTACTTTTCTGATTCCATCCAGGCCCTGCACCAATTTAAGACACGTAATTTTAATCGTCCCGACATGCAAAATATATTGCGGCGGTAATTTCATGCGCTTATTTTAATTTTCTTTGTACAACCACATCGTTCAAGCATAAATCAATATACGCAAGTTGATATCGCTCATCTGTTTTTAAGATATTGGCGATCGGACCGAGCTTTAGCAAATTCGCTTTAACGTTTTCACAAATGCGAAGTTCCGGGCCATCCACGAGAAAAATGGAGAAATTTCCCAAGTGATCCACGGAAATCATGTCTATTTTTTCGCGTTTTGAAACATCATTTTCCTGAAACGCTTGCAATACTTTCGGAAGTTTTTTCAAAGAATCATGCTGATATTTTTCGAGCACTTCTAACTTCTTTTTTGGATAATAATAATTGGAAAACTGAATTAAATTATAATTTGGTGACTTGCTGACAGACATCACAATACCTTCATCATCCATCACATAGGATTCACCCTTTGGCGTAAGATGGAGTTCGGTCAGCGGGATTCGCGGCGTGATGTAAATTTCAAGTTCATTTGGCAGACGTCTTACGATGCTCGCATATTTGATATTGGGATTTGATTTGATAACCGAAGATACCCGTTCTAAATTGATGTGAAGCAAATTTTTCCCGCCCGCCTCCCGCTCAAGATCTCTGTACTCATCACTCGTCAAAATGCCTTTTGGAAATACTTTCAGGAGGCTCACTTGAAAATAAGGATCGGCAAAAAGTGTTTCGCGTACGCCAAAAAAAGTAAAATAAAGCAAAGCAATAAAAATGGTAATTGGCAGGCATTTAAAAAAAATCCCAAACACCCAGCTGAACAATTCTAACAAAATCTTGTGAAACCCAAACTTTCTGACACTGATGCCGCGCCGTTTCATATTTTTATTTCTTCACCCTGTTTCGTGCAAGTTGAAGTAATTTTACGCACAGTTCATCAAAACCAATCCCAACCGCTTTCGCAGCTTTCGGAAGAAGACTGGTTTCCGTAAATCCGGGAATGGAATTTACCTCAAGGACAAAAGGCTGATTCTTTTGATCGACCATCAAGTCAACCCGAGAAAAATCCCGCAGCCCCAAAACCTGATGCGCTTTTTTTGCGAGCCTAGAAAGTTTTTTTGATAAATTTGAATGGATCGGTGCCGGAACCAAATATTCAGTCATTCCTTTGGTGTATTTTGCTTTGTAGTCATAGAAGCTCCTTTTGGGTTTGAGCTCAATCACCGGCAATGCGCAGCCGCCTAAAATGCCGACTGTGAATTCGCGGCCTTCGATTTTTTTTTCAACCAAAATGCTTGAATATATTTTGAGACTTTTTTTGATCTTTGGCATTAATTGAGACCGGCGTTCCACCATCATCACACCAATGGAAGAACCGTTTGCGATAGGTTTAATAACGGCCGGAATCGGCAGTTGATTGAATCGGGTGCGCCAATTTTTTCGGGTGAGCAGAGCCCATGTCGGTGTGGGGATTTGATGCTTTTTAAAAATCTGCTTGGATTTTTGCTTATCGAACGTTTGACTGCTTGCGACTGGACCTGAGCCAACGTATGGAATGCTTAGTTTTTCCAACTCACGCTGCAACCTGCCGTCTTCGCCGCCTTTTCCATGAACTGCAATGAACGCCATCGACGGCTTTTCTGCCTTCAATTTTTTCTGGAAGCCATTACGGGCATCTAAAGAAAACGCCCTAACTCCTTTCCTTATAAGGGCTTCCGTAATTGCAATTCCGGACCTGATTGAGATAGCTCTTTCATCTGAAGAACCACCCAAAAGTACGCAAACATCCTCCCTACGACTCACGCCAAAATCCCTACCTCAACCGTTTCTGAATTAGTTTCCGGTGTAATAACTTTTACTTCTGGCTCCAACTCAATTCCATAAGTGTCACGCACGCGCGCTTGCGCCAAATGAATTAAGGCAGTCACATCAGCTGCTTTTGCTTGTCCAACGTTCACGATAAAGTTGCCGTGTTTTTCGGAAAACATGGCTCCGCCGATCCGGAACCCTTTCAAACCAACTTTGTCAATTAACTGGCCGCTTGAAAATCCCGAGGTTTTTTTCGGATTTTTAAAAATAGAACCCGCGCTTGGATAACGTAGATCCTGGACCGAATTTCGATACGCAAAATTTGCCCGCACTTCCTCCCTCACGATGTCACGCGTAGATTCGCTCACGTGAAAAGTTGCGTCCAGCACCAAACAATTTTTAAGATTGCTCGAACGATATTCAAATTCAATTTCATCCCGCCTTAACACTTTTGCTTTTCCTTCAGAGTCAATCACCGTAATCCATTCCAAAACATCTTTGATTTCCACGTACGCCCGCCCCGGACGCCCAAAGCCTGCGTTCATCCATACCGCGCCGCCCACCGTTCCGGGAATATGGCAGACAAATTCAAGCCCGCTTGCAGCCCGCTCTTGACACAGTGCCGATAACCGAAACAAACTGACACCGGCAGATGCTTTGACGGTTTGATTGGCATTAAAGAAAACGCGATCCACTTCATATTTCTGAAGTGAGATAACAAGTCCCGCAAACCCTTCGTCGGGAAATAGAATATTCGATCCGCGTCCAACCACCACGTACGGAATCCCGGCCCGCTTTCGAAATTCAAAAAGCGCGATTAACTGTTCCCGGTTTGCTGGAGTCGAAAAATGCTGCGCGATGCCGCCCACTTGAAATGTTGAATAGCGGCAGAGCGGAACGTTATTTTGGATTGGAAGATTCAAATCGTTTAGCAAATTCACTAGCCACCTCTGTGATGTCACCCGCGCCAAGAAACACAACGGTTCCTTCGAGCTTGGAATCCTGGCACAAATAATCAACAATTTGGTCTTTGGCAATGATGCTGACATTCGGATGATTGGTTTCTTTCACCATCTTGTACAAATCGCGCACATCCACATCTCCTAAATTATCTTCACCGGCACTGTAAATATCCGTCAGGATCAAACGATCTGCTAAATAAAACGCTTTTGAAAAAGAGGCGCCCAAATAGCGGGTACGCGAATACCGGTGCGGCTGAAACACAACGGTTGTCGGCTTCCCGAGCGAATGAATGGCTCGCAGGCTTGCTTCAATTTCGGTCGGATGATGCGCGTAATCGTCAATCACAAGCAATTTTGGTATATTTAGTTTAATTTCGAGCCTCCGGCCAACGCCCCGGAATTCACCAACCGCTTTTACGAGCGGCTCAAGCGGAAGTCCAAACGCTCGAAGCACCGCGATCGCACCAAGCGCATTCTGAACGTTGTGGGTTCCCGGAATGATCAGGGAAACTTGACAAGCTTGCTTCCCTTTTTCATACAAACGAAACCGCGTACGGAATCCTTCGATATCAATCTCCTCCGCACCGTACATAAATTGCCGCGACAGGCCATAATCAATGCGGTTACCGATCGGCGCGGTAATTTCTTTCAAATATTCATCGTGACCGGAAAAAATAATACGCCCGGTTGTTTTTAAATTCATAGCAAACTCGCGAAACGCGGATTTTAAATTATCAAGATTCTGATAAACATCAAGATGGTCTTCCTCTAAATTTGTCAGAACGGCGTAATCCGGGTGGAAAAACAAGTGCGATTTGTCACTTTCATCTACCTCTGCAACCATTAAATGCGGGTCCCCCAACAACGCATTGGAACCAAAATTGAGAACATTTCCGCCCACCAAGCAAGTGGGTTTGACACCGCTTCTCGAAAGCAAAAAACTGATTAAGGCAGAAGTGGTTGTCTTGCCATGGGTTCCGGTCACTGCAATCGAAATTGCTTGATTCATGAGAGTGGATAAAACTTCGGCGCGGTGAAAAAGCGGAATGCTCCGCAAAATGGCTTCCCGCCGCTCGGGGTTTTTCATGGAAACCGCTGATGAATAGATCACAAAATTTTGGCGATAAACATGAGTCATGTCATGCCCGATATTAACCGGAATTCCCATTTTGACGAGCTCGCTTGTCTCAGGGCTCGTTCTCATATCAGAGCCGGAAACCTGAAGCCCTAAATGTTTTAAAACTTTTGCAAGTGCGCTCATGCCAACACCGCCGATTCCGATTAAATAAGCGCTATTGCCGGATTTTAAAAAATCCTGTACTTTCAGTTCATTCTGCACCATCAATGTCATTCAAAAACTCCTCATGTTTAAAACAAACACACACGCTCAATCAATTCTTGCTTGCACCATCCACCAAATAAACCAATCGTTCTGCTGCGTTGATGACGTCTAAATTTTGAACGGCATTTTTTATTTTTCGTCTTTTTTCTTCGTTTTGCAACAAATCCAGAACCCCATTTCTAAATCGATCAAGGGTGAGCTTGGATTCTTCAATCACAACCGCCCCGTTTAAATTTTCAACGTATCGCGCGTTTTCAGATTGATGCCCGTATGCAAACGGATACGGAATTAGGATGGAGGGCAATCCAAACACGGCAAGTTCAAAAATGGTTCCGGCACCCGCACGCGCCACAACCAAATCCGCTGCCGAATATAATTTGCCCATTTCTTCCGAAAATGCGTAAACTTGATGCTCCATTTTCATATTGGAATATGCCGTTCGAATTCTTTCAAATTCAATTTTGCCAGTAATATGTATTACGGCAATTCTATTCTTTTCCGCACTGGTTAATGAAGAAAAGAAATTCAAAGTAATACGATTCAGTGCTAAAGAACCTTGTGATCCGCCCAAAACTAAAATGTAAAATTTTTTTTCAGGTCGGAGCATTGATTGAGACCGGACCGCAATAGATCTAAGCTCTGAACGGATAGGATATCCGACGTACCTCACTTTTTTATCCGGTAAATTTCCAGATGTTTCCGGAAAACTGGTTGTCACCCATCGCGCAAAAAACGCCGAAACTTGATTGGCTTTCCCGGAAATCCGATTTTGCTCGTGAATCACAATCGGAACACGTAAAAGCCATGCTGCCAAAACTGCCGGAAATGATCCGTAGCTCCCGAAACTTGCAACAACAGCCGGCTTTAATTTCCACACAAACGAATACGTTGCAGCAACACTTAGTGGATAGTGTATCAAAAATAAGAACAACTTCATAGAAAAAGCCTTAGGGAATGGATCGATCGGAATTGTTTTAACATGAAAATTCTGCAAATGACGGTCAAGGTCAAAGGGAATGGCTTCTTTGCATAACAGAAACCATATTTCGGAGGCCGGATGTTCCTTCTGATACGCTTTCGCAAAACAAACCGCCGGGAAAAAGTGACCTCCCGTAAGACCGGATGTGATTAGAATTTTTGAACAATCACGCATAAAAACTAGATCTCCCGATTGAAGGAACGCCCGGTGATCTTCCGATCAATCGCCACCAGAAGTCCCACGGTTACCATGTTGAATATGAGCGAGGTTCCTCCATAACTGATAAAAGGAAGTGGCAGGCCTTTTGTTGGAATGAGGCCGATCGTTACCAAAATATTGATCATGGCCTGAAGCGTGATCATTAAGACAAGTGCATAAGCAAACAAACGATAAAATGGTTCCCGCGCTTTTCCGGCAATTCGAATCCCAAAGAAAAAGAACAGCCCATACAAGATTAAAATGCTCATGGTCCCAAGCAAACCCAGTTCTTCCCCGATAATTGAAAAAATAAAATCGGTGTAACTCTGCGGTAGATAAAAAAGTTTTTGCGTACTTTCACCGAGCCCGACTCCTTTTAAGCCGCCCATTGCAAACGCGATAAACGATTGAATAATTTGAAATCCGCTTCCAGCGGGATCTTTCCATGGATTCAAAAATGCGACTACCCGGCTTAAGCGATAGGGCGCTTTGACAATCAAAACCGTCACCGCAAGCAGCACCGGAAAAGCTGCGATTCCAATATACCTCAGCTTGATTCCCGCCAGAAAAAATAAAATACCGGAAACCAAAAGGATAAAAATGCAGGAGCCAAGATCCGGCTGGACAATCAAAAGACAAAGAATCACAAAAAGAATAAAAAGCGGCGGGAAAAGAACGGCGGGGTCTCCGTCGGTCAGAGGTTTCATTTTTCGTGTCAAATAATCAGAAAGATACAAACAAACGGCAAGCTTGGTATATTCGACCGGCTGAAAGCTGAAGATGTGGAGGCCGATCCAGCGGCGGGCGCCGCCGGCCGAATGACCAAACGGCGGAATAAAAACAAAAACGAGCAAACCGATCGCCGAGATGACCAATTGCTTCGAGTGATTTTGGAGAAAATTCGGGTTCACATTCATGCAAAGGCCAAAAAAAAGAGAACCTAACAGGAGATAAAAAAGCTGCCTTCTAAAAAAGTAGGTTGGACTGTGGTAAACCTGGTCCGAATAAACTGCGCTTGCGCTATAGATCATTACAATTCCAGTCGCAATGAGCGCAAACATAATAAAAATGATGTTCCGTGATTCTTTTGACATTGGAATTTGCTTTCTCTTTTTTATCTCACATGCGAGTTTTCATGACTGGAAAATAAAGAATGGAAAATTTAACTTGATTGATAACCAATCTAGCTGAACGACGAATTCACAAACTCGGATGATTTTGAATCCGTTTCTAAACCAGCATTTTGAAAACTGCTCACAATTTCCTTGAATTTTTTGCCGCGATCCTGATAATCCTGAAACATATCAAAACTTGCGCAGGCGGGAGAAAATAAAACGGTTGAACCCGAACCGGCGGCCGCGCGCGCGTGACGGACGGCTTCCAAGAGTGACGCGGCTTTCAAAATCGTAACATCGCCTTCAAAGGCTTTTTCAATTTGTTTTGCCGACTCGCCGATTAAAACTAAAAATTTTACTCTTTGTTTCATTTTGTCTTTCAACAATGAAAAATCTCCACCTTTATGCCGCCCGCCCATAACGAGAACCACTTTTTTTGGCATTCGTTCAAGCGCCCAGCCAAGCGAAGCGATGGTCGTCGATTTCGAATCATTGATGTAGCAAATTCCGTCCTTCGACAAAACTTCTTCCAAGCGGTGTTCGATACCGCGAAACATTTTCAGTTTTTCCCGGACGTTTGCTTCCTTCAAACGGTAAAGAGCAGCGACGGCAAAACATGCGGAAAAATTAGGATTGTTAAATTCAGCCGCATTAAAGTAAATTCGTTGTGATTTTACCGATTCGATCCGCCGCATGCTTTCAATGTCTTCTGCGTTGATGAGGGCGTAATCATGCGATGACTGGTTTTTAAAAATTTTCCATTTGGCGTTTGTGTAACTTTTAAAATCGCCGTGCCAATCAAAATGATTGTCGGTAAGATTCAAAAGTACCGCGATGTGCGGCCGAAATTCGTGAATGTTTTGAAGCTGAAATGAACTCGCTTCAAGAACCACGATTGATTTTTCTGTGAGCGTGGGAAGTTCTGCAACAAACGGGTTCCCAATGTTGCCGCAGCTCACCGCATGATGCCCCTCGCTCCTCAGCAAATCGCGGATGAGTGTCGTGACGGTTGTTTTACCATTTGTTCCTGTGACCGCAATGATCGGCGCAGGGCAAAATCGGTAAGCAAGCTCAATTTCACTCCAAATGGGAACTTGTTTTTCGGCAAGCAATTGATAAATCTCGGTTTTGGGTGAAATCCCGGGTGAAACAACGGCAAAGTCCGACTCCAAAATTCGTTCCCGTGTGTGCGTTCCAATTTCCACTTCGACTCCCAATCGTTCCAAGTCTTTTTTCTTTGTTAAAAAAGATTCGTTCGATTGAGATTCACTCGCAAAAACGTGCGCGCCCATTCGTTTGAGAAAACGAGCGCTTTCGAATCCGCTTTTTCCCAGTCCGATGACTGAAATTTTTTTATTCAAAAGGTTCATCATTATAAAAGTTTGAGCATGCTGATTCCAATCAATGCAAAAATAAAAGCCATGATCCACAAACGAATGGTCACTTTCGATTCCGGCCAGCCTTTTAGCTGCAGATGATGATGAAAGGGCGACATTAAAAAAATACGCTTGCGAAAACACTGGAACGAGAACACTTGAAATATGACCGAAAGCGCTTCCCACACAAAAACACCGCCCACCACAAAAAGAATCAGTTCTTTTTTAATTAAAATCGCAACGGTTCCCAGCGCGCCGCCGAGTGATAAAGAGCCCGCGTCCCCCATCATAATGGTTGCGGGATACGAATTGTACCAAAGAAAACCTGTTCCCGCGCCAACCAAAGCCGCGCAAAAAACCGAAAGTTCACCTGCGCGTTCAATGTAAGTGATGCCGAGATATCCCGCATAATCAATTCTTCCCACAATATACGAAATCAGCCCAAAAACAGCGGCGGCAATGATAAAACATCCAATGGCAAGCCCATCCAATCCATCCGTAATGTTAATGGCATTGGAAGTGCCGACGATCACAAGCCCCACAAACGGAACAAATCCAAAACCAAGAAAAAAATGAAAATTCTTAAAAAAAGGGACGTATAAAACCTTACTCACATCGGGATCTTTGTACAGGTAAAACGCAACTAAAAGGCTCGCCGCGAGCTGACTCACCAATTTTATCTGAGCGCTTAATCCTTTTGAGCTTCTGGATTTTAATTTAATAAAGTCATCCAAAAAACCAATCGCACAAAAACAAACAAGGCTCGCCAATGATAAATTAAAAAATGAATTGAGAAAATTCCCCCAAAAAGCACAGGACAGCAATACGCTTGCCACAATCAAAATCCCACCCATCGTGGGCACTTTGTCTTTTTGCGCGAAAAATTTGTGGATCTTGTCTGTATGATCACGCTTCGTGGCATTCACCACACTCAGTTTTTTTAAACAGTCGATGACGCTCGGGCCCAAGATCACACAAATCAAGAACGCGGTCACGCTTGCGCCAACAGCCCGAAACGTGATGTATTTAAAAATATTAAAAATAATTGAATACGATTTGAGCGGATAAAGAAAATGATAAAACAAAAGAAAAATCCTTTACAAAACTGATTGCGTGTGGCGTTCGCGTTTTAACGTATCAACAATTTGTTCCAGTTTCATCGCGCGGGAACCTTTCAAAAGTACAAGGTCACCGTCGCAAAGAACGGAGGCTAAAAATTCGGGAACGTCCGATGTGTTTTGAAATGCAACCGTTGCCAAAGTGTAATTCTTCTCCTGCGCCGCACGAATCACGGTTTGTGCGAACTCACCCACCGCAATCAACAAATCAGCGGACGTTTCCGCAATTTCGGACCCCAGTTTTTCGTGATAATCTTCAGACTCTTTTCCCAATTCCTTCATATCTCCTGCCACAATAATTTTTTTCCCGGATGCCGAAAAATGGGCAAACGATTGCAGGGCGAGGGAAAAAGATTCCGGATTGGCATTGTAACAATCTTTAATGATTTGAACGTCCGGCGCTTCCAATCTTTCCACTTCAAAACGATTTGGAACAGAAACAAACTGTTTCCAATGAGCCGCCGCTTCATTCAAATCAAACATCAGATGATCTAAAACGGTTAATGCCGCAAGCGCATTCATCACATTAAAGATTCCGAAGCCATGAACATTAAATTCATACTTGTGATTCACCTGAAAACGCAGAAACTCTCCGGCTTGCTTTTCATCGGATACGACAAAATCACAACCTTGAGATTTCCCAAAAGTGATTAATTTGACGCGAAACTGTTTCGCACGCGCAACCAATTCAAAGTTATCACCATTGACAAACAGGGTTCCGCGATTTTTTGCTAGCCATTCCGCAAGCTCAAGCTTGGTGCGGTACACACGATCGAGCGAACCGAAGCTTTTTAAATGAGCCGGCAAAACACAGGTGATCACACCGAGGGTGGGTTTTAAAATGGAACAAAGATAATCAATTTCACCCGCCGCGCTCGCTCCGATTTCAAAAACGCCGATTTGATCTTCCTTTGTCAATTGAAATAAATTCAAAGGCAAACCGATATGATTGTTTAAGTTTCCTTTGCTGATTCGCACTTTCAACCGTTCCCCCAAAAGCGCACCCATGTATTCTTTCGTGGTTGTCTTTCCCGCGCTGCCTGTCACTGCAATGATGGGGATGTGAAAACGATTTCGATACGCAGAAGCCAATTTTCCAAGCGCTTCGTAGACATTCTTCACCATCACAAGCGGCGCGTCCTTTTCTACCAAATGAGATAAATTTATTTTTGAATAACCTTCTTTGTCAACCACGGCGGCAAGCGCTCCCTTTTGAAATGCCTCCCGCACAAACAGGTGCCCGTCAAATCGATCTCCGCGCAGCGCAAAAAATAAAGAATCCGGAAGAATCACCCTCGTATCCGTAGACACATGAAGCAGCGGTTGATCCATGGCTCTGCCAAAGAGACGGCCTTCACAATGTTTGACAACTTCCTGAATGGTAAACATGAGCGTGGTTTAGTGAGTAATTTTTTCCAAATTTCTCAAACTTTCCCGTGCTATTTCTGAGTCATCGAAATGAGTCACCTGATCACCTGCCATTTGCTCCGATTCGTGCCCTTTTCCCAGTATGAGAACCAAATCTTCCGGCTGCGCCAGCTGAATCGCTTCACGAATGGCTTCGCGCCGGTCCGGAATGCGATGAATGGCTGCCCCGGAAGAAGGTGGAATTCCACGTTCAATTTCGTCAATAATATCAGACGACTTTTCGTACCTGGGATTGTCATCGGTTAAAAAAATAACTTCGGATGACTCGCTTGCAATCCTTCCCATGAGCGGGCGTTTCACCCGGTCACGGTTTCCGCCGCAGCCAAATACGGAAATGATTTTTCCTTTTGCCAATTGTTTCACGCAGGAAAAAACATTTTGAAAAGCATCCGGCGTGTGCGCATAATCGACAAATACATGAAAAGATTGGCCTTCATCCACTCGCTGCATGCGCCCGGGCACTCCGCAAAACGCTTGGATGAGCGGAATGGTTTTCTCAAGTGAAAATCCCATTTGCGAAACAGCTGACAATGCGGCAAGAATATTGTAACTATTGTGATAAAGTGGGAGCTTGGTTTCAACCCGCCTTCTTACGCCATCCGCAACCAATTCGAACCGGCCTCCCGCAAGCGACACACGAACGTGTTCTGCGCGCCAATCACACACGTTAGAAATCCCGTACGTCACCATGCCTTCACTGATTTCTTTTGCAAGCCGTTTTCCGTAGGGGTCATCCACATTGATGATTCTGTATTTTGGAGTGGGTTCGTTCAAAAACAATTTCCGCTTTGCCTGATAGTAGTTTTCAAACGTTTTATGATAATCCAAATGATCCTGTGTGAGATTTGTAAAAATAGCCGCTTCAAAATTAATTCCCGCCGTCCGCGCCTGATCGAGCGCATGACTCGAAACTTCCATCACACAATATGAAATTTCATCCCTTGCCATTTGACTGAGCAGAGGGATGAGCACGGCTTGCCCCGGCGTTGTATTGGATGCCTTGATTTTATTTTCCTTCCATGTGTATTGAATGGTTCCGATCATGCCGCAGCTGGAAAGGCGATTCAGAAGATAATGGATCAGATAAGCTGTGGTTGTCTTGCCATTTGTTCCCGTGACTCCGATTAAACGTATTGGATGCTTCGCCAGCTCATAAAAGCCCGCCAACAGATTCCCGAATGCCAAAGAGGTGTCTTTTACTCTAATAATAGGAAGCTGTGTCGAGGTATTAACCGGCACCAGACGTCCCGCCTGCGCAATCACTGCAACGGCGCCGCTTTGGATCGCTTCCAAAATGAAGGAGTGGCCGTCCAAATTTGGGCCAACCAGCGCAACAAAAAGATCCCCTTTTTGGACCGCTCTCGAATCTGAAACAATCCGCCGAATTGGAAAATGAAGCAATCCATTTTCTTTCTGTTTTAGCCCTGCCTGTTCCAGCAATTCGGATAATCGTTTCATGATTTTCTGTTTATATTTTCGGAATAAACCGCTCTTTACTTAAAAAAGTTATTGATAATAAAAGAAAAGCGAAATCGGAAATAATTCACTCTTTTTCCAGAAAATCTCATGCGGCAGCGGACTAAAAGGAGATGCTTGTTTGAGTGCCTCAAGCGATAAATCCCGGAATTTTTCACTCCCCTTCCATTCGCCCACTTGAAACGACTGCAGCACGCCGTCTTTGGTTAACGTAAAATCAATGCGGACCTCGCTTGCGGCAAACTTTCCTTCCGCATGGACCAATAACGGGGACCATTTTTCAAGTACTTTTCGGCGCAAAGCTGCCAAATAGTCATCTGACTTCATATTTTTTTCATTGACAGAAATCACCTGAAAATCCCGTGTTTTCTTGGAAGCGCGCTGATTTTGTTTCACCGCTCGGTACAATTTAGCGCGGATCAATCGAATTTTTTGGTCAATCTGAGCCTGTTTCTTTTTGAAAACTTTCTCGTCCCATTCATTTTTAAGCGGCAAACTTTTCACTGGAGACACGGAATCATTCGGTTTTACAATCGGCTGAGCCCCTTTAATCATAATTTCTTTTGGGATGACAGATAGCGGTGTGGTTGAATATGAAGGAATCGGGCCTAACCGCAATAGAACGGGGCGGCTTGCGCTAGATCCAAAGCTGGGTTTCGAAGGATAGAACAAGATGCAAATGATTAAAAACCCAAGATGAAAAAACATTGAGAGCGCGTACGAAAAAAACCGTACGGTTTTTGAAGAAGTAACTTCTTGGGACAATTTATTTCGCCTTTACATTAAACTGAATTTCGGGTGATTCTATCTCAAGCGAATGAACAATCGGTTCACCCGAGCTCGACAATTCAAAAGAACCTTCAATCCGGTCGATTTTAATTTGGCGGCGCGCGCTCAAATGAGAATACTTCTTCCCAAGCTCTACTTGCAAGTCGCTTCCGGCAATCGTTATAAACTTCTTCACAAACAAGAATTCTAAAAGATCAAAATCAATTTTGATTTGGCCGGAACGAACCTGAAACCGGTCGCGCCAGTCCATTTGCACTTGGTTTAATTGAAAATGGCCGGGCAGCCAATGGCTGGGCCGCCAGGAACCGTGAATGATCATGCCGGAACGACGCTCGACTGTCCAAACGGAAACCCATGACACCGCCCAAATAAAAATGAAATAAGCAGCTATAAAAGCAAATCCCCGTTTGATCCAACGGGCGGCAGGCTCATTCATTTTAAAGATTAAAGGGTTAAAACGAAATTTTCTAGAAGCGCACGCAGCCAGCTTGCAGGCGGAATCCCCATATATTCCGAAACCAAAAGCCATCCCGTTCCTCCGATTAAAAATAAAGACAGAACCAATAAAACCGGAAAGATCGGATGAATTTTGATGTCAAGCGGTTTCTCAATTTTAATCCCAAGTTTTATGGGTTTTTCAGTAGTGGGTTCCATGCGTTTCCTCGAGTGATTTGATTATCGATTTACATATTCAAACCGGTTTCTTTTCGTACCGGCTACATTTTCTGCCAAGCGATTTACTTTTTTTAGAATTTCTGCGGTCTGAACGATCTTTAAAAAACTAACCACAACCTGGGGATCAAATTGAGTTCCCGAATTTCTTTTAATTTCCTGAATGGCTTCTTCAGCAGTTTTCGAACGGCGATAGGGTTTATGAAGCAACATCGCCGTAAAGGCGTCAACCAACGCTACAATGCGCGCACCAATCGGAATTTCGTTGGCTTTCAGCGCGTTGGGATAACCGGTGCCGTCATACCGTTCGTGATGATGGAGAATGATCGGGATCACTTGCTCAAAAACGCCCATTTTCTCTAAAACAGAAGCTCCGATGCGTGGATGTTTTTTGATGTGTTCATATTCAACTTTAGTGAGCGTCGATTTTTTTGTCACAATATGTTCGGGTGTGATTAAGAGCCCGGTATCAATTAAAAAAGTAGCCCGGTGAAGACTGGTGAGCTCAATACCAGATAAATGCAGGTCTTTTCCTACTTCAAAAACGAGTTCACCAAAAAGCGGCAAGCGAATATTAGAATTTCCGTAACTCAATTCCAACAACTCATTAATGGCATGGATACTGCTTAAGATCAATTGTTCTGTTTCATCGTATAATTTTGCATTTTTAATAGCAACCACCGCTTGTTCCGCCAATGTTTTCAAAATTTCCATATCCATGGCTGTAAAGAACTGGCCTTCTGATTTATTTTTTACGGAAACAACGCCCATGACGTCTTCTCCAACAAACGGAATTACCATACTTTTTTTGGAGAAAAAGAATTCTGCCGTCTCAGCAACTTTACCTTCAATTCCTTTTCCAATTTTAATTCGCGTTTTCATTGTAACCGCCTGTTTATTTTTTAACGAAAACTTCGGAATTAAATATTTCTGGTCAGCGTCTACCAAATGAATCGAACAATCCTGAACTTTCAGTACTTGTGAAAAAAGCCGTCCGATCTGAGGGATTAATTGTTCGAGACGAAGAGAGGAAGAAATAATTCGGTGGACCGAATGCATGCTGGAGAGCGCCAGCGCGCGCGGATGAACGGTTTCATAAAAATTCTGTAATTCATAATTTTTATACGCCAGATCCACTTCTGCCTGCAAAAATTGGTTAAACAGCGTGACATATTGATGTGGATCACCCTGCGTTTTTGCAATCGTACACAAAACCAAAAACCCTCTCAACTGATCCGCCTGGTGAATTCCAAAAACCGCGCCGGCCCGCCCATACGCACATTTATAAAAATAAGGAAGCTCTTTCTGTTTTTGAGGATCTTCTTTCAGCTGATCGAAATATTTGGTAAGAAACCCGACGCATCCTAATTCATTATTAATTGATTTTGCAAAAAAGGAACAGTTTCCCTTTTGATTGAGACGGATAATTTTATCTTTTCCATCCTGAAACACAAACAACCAGCCAAGCGGTTTTCCAAAAAGCTTTCCAAAATGAACGTAGCCCTCGAGCCAACCTTTGTTGGTCAGCATGAATTTTTCAAGAACACTTTTATTTTCTATGACTTTCATTGCTAGTAAAATCCTTTAGACACGCTCGTACGGCTCGAACAAACGTTTGTACTCATCAAGCGCAAACCGATCCGTCATTCCCGCAATGTAATCACAAATGACACGCTCAAGCGGATCACGATCCAAACGTTTTCGCACATTGGGAGACAGCTGTTTTGGTTTTGCCAAATAAACCTGAAACAACTCTTTGATGAACCGCTGCCCTTTATCCGTCATTCGAACCACTCGGTAATGATTGTAAAGTTCGCTGTGCAGGAATTTTTTCAGCTCTCTTTTCTCAAGCGTCATTTTTGGCGAAAACTTAATGATTTCGCTTGCGCGGCTTCGTACCGCATCTGGTTTTTCAGTTTTTAGTTTCCTCAGATTTTTTTGAGAAACTTCGAGCAAATCATTCACCTGCCGATTAATCAAAAGCCGAATGGCGGCGCGTTTTCCCGTCGGATCGTGAACAAAATATCCTTTTTTCTTCAAATAACCGCTGATTTCTTTCCAAACAGCCAATTTCTCAAGGTCTTTTTCCGTCAAATAACCGGCCCGTAAACCGTCATCGAGATCGTGACTATCGTAGGCAATTTCATCGGAAAGATTAACCACTTGGGCTTCCAATGAATAGAAAGATTTTTTTTCGTGTTTTTTGAGGCCTTCGCGTACTTCAACCGTTAAATTAAGCCCCGGAAACTGCGCATAACTGTCTTCCAATTCCTCGACAATTCGCAAACACTGGCGATTGTGTTCGAACCCGCCATGATGCTTCATGAGCGATTGCAGCGCCCACTGGCCAGCATGTCCGAATGGCCCGTGCCCCAAATCGTGCGCAAGCGCGATGGCTTCGATCAAGTCTTCATTGAATCCGAGTGCCCGCCCAATGGTTCGCGCAATCTGAGTCGTTTCAAGTGTGTGCGTGAGACGCGTCCTGTAATGGTCGCCTTCGTGATTAACAAAAACCTGGGTTTTGTATTCGAGGCGGCGAAATGCGGTGGAGTAAACGATGCGATCCCGATCGCGCTGAAATACCGTTCGATACTCATGCTCTTTTTCGCGGTATTGACGCCCCTTGCTTTCCGAACTCCTGACGGCGAATGGCGCAAGCCAGAGATTTTCTCTTTTCTCGTATTCCGTTCGTGAAATCACCATCAGATTTTGATCATAGGACACTCAATGAATGGTTCTGCGATCACTCGCTTAACCGAGCATACAAAGACACCAGTGATTCAGAAATTACTTTTGAACGCCCGATCATCGGCATAAAATTGGTATCGCCGACCCATCTCGGCACAATATGAATATGAAGGTGGCCCGCGACACCCGCTCCGGCCGCGCGGCCAAGATTGACTCCCACATTCAACCCGTGCGGTTTCAGGCGATGTTTGAGCAATGCAACCATTTCACTTTGTAATTTAAAAATATTGAGCATTTCATTGTCGGTCAACTGCTCAAATCCGGCAACATGGCGATTCGGAATCACCATTAAATGACCGTTGTTGTAGGGATATAAATTAAGAATCGCAAATCCATACTTACTTCTTTTTACAATCAGATTCTTCTTGTCATTCCGCTCTTCAATGGCTTTGCAAAACACGCAGCCTTTTTTCTTGGACACTTTTAAAATATAACTTTTCCGCCAAGGCGCCCACAAAACTTTATGTTCCTCACGATTTTTGTTCTTCATAAAATCACTTTTGAGTAGCCATACAAATCGAGCAAAATATTTAAATCGCGCAAATCCCAAAGCTGGACATTGGTTTCTTTCGCAAGCAATTTCGCATTTAAGTCCATCCCTCGAAGGACGATCATTAATTTCTTCTGAACCCTATTTTTCAATTGCCCCAAATCATTCAAAAACAAACGCACATCATTTTCCTCAAGCCGGTCTTTCACAACTTGACACAGCCAGCTCGTATGTGAACTTTTCGCCAGCACCGGAAACATCCGCCCATTGGAAGGTTTTGAAACAATTTCCGTAAACCGCGGGCACATCATTTTTCCCGTGTCCACTTCCACCAAATCATTTTTGAATTTCTTAAAGAGTTCTTCAATCCGCAAAGTCAGATCTTTCTCGTCTTCACAAACCACACGATCAAAAAATGCTTTAAGAGATCGCCGAAACGCCAAGCGCTCCTCGCCATAATCCAATTCAAAAGAAACCCGTTTTCGATGATAGGCTTCCCTGAGCCAAAAACGGAATAAAAAATCAGGAATGTTAAAAAAAGATCCTCTCTTCCGAATAAAACCCTCTTCTAAAAGCCTCTGAAGGTTTTTTTTAATTTCATCAACCGGGCGTCCCAAATGAAGAGCGATCAATTGCATTTTCTTCTTTTCAAGTGCAATGGAAAGTAAAACATCGCTCAATGCGGAAGAAGATCTGTTTTTTGAAAGGGCATTTAGTTTGGATATAAAATGCTGGTGAAGCGTCCCACGGTGATCGAAGAGTTCACACTCCAATACCTCTCGTAAAGTTTCTTGGTTGAACGGCTCAAGTTTCTTTTGACTCGCCGATTGTTTTAGTCGATGGATCAGAATGTCTAAATAATACGGATGACCGTTCGTTACAAAAATCAAGAAACGCCCTAAAAATGAATCTGCAAATTCAGCTCCCAGCGTGCTGGAAATCGAGGATTTGGCTTCGTCAAAATTCAAATTTCCGACTTCAACTACTTCGAAATTGGAAAAGAGAAGTGATAATTTTTCTTTAAATATTTCCCGCGCATGTTTGACCTGGGAACTAATCACCACATACATCGTGTTCGTCTGCAGCATAATTTCTTTTCCCAGTTCGGCAAAGGGATCCTTGAGCGGAAGCTCATTTAAAGAATCAAATTCGTCCAGCACCAGCAAGACTTTATGACCCGTTTCCTGATGCAAAAGCAAAGGCAATTTGAGGAGCTCGCGATAACTTTTGTCATATTGTTTTATTTTGGCGAACTCCCTTGCCATTCGCATCTGTTTCAAAACTTTTGGAATTCGCCTGCGGACCTGCTGCACAAGACTTTGAAAATCGTGAGCTGCGGGCAATTTTAAAAACCGATGATAACTGCGGAGAATACCCCCAAGCCATTTTTGACAAAAGACCTGAAAAGAGTCCGCTTCTTCAAACCGGATTAAAATAGAAATCGTGAATGGATCCGTCTGGTTTTTTAAGAATTGTGTAACAATCGAGGATTTTCCTGTATGAAGAGACCCGATCAGACCAACGTTTTGCCGATATCCCTGCTGAAAAGCCGTAAAACGTTTCTCGAGAGAATTTAGAATTTCTTTTCTTTCAAAGAAAATCTCTTGGGGCACTGGTTCTATTTCCATCGGTTTCTGCTATCAGTCAGTACGGCATGAGCGGAAGGAGTCGTGGAAGAATACAATATTGAAGATGAAAAATTAATGCGTCTCTTATCTCGCTCAGTTGCAAGAAAGAGTATAACAAACGAAACCTGTTCTTACCACCAAAAAAAGCCCGGCCAACTCTCGCTCATGATTGGGCGCCCAAGCTTTCAGACAGGGACTTTTTAAATTGGATAAATAAGTAAGCGATTCCTTCAAAAAAAATTTGCAATCCGAAAAGCGCTACGGTAGGCTTAAATTAGTAGGAAACATAGCAAAAAAGACCGATTCCAACCTTCAACCAATAGGTCAAAAGTGAAACCGCTTGTGGGCGATAAAGAGTTTGATGATTTACAAAAAGAGCGCTATCTCAGGCAACGAATTCTAGAAATGACAAGCGCCTGGCTTTCCAAAGTCGTCACCGCCGAAAAGTTCCTTCATCTTCTCGGAGCATCCTCTTCTCTTTCGTTTTTGGCATCTCATGTCGTCGTCCTGGTCTACGACCGTGAAAAACACTGCTACTTTGTTAAAATGACCGCCGGCTCCAGAAAGGTTCCAAAAAATTTACTCAAACTTCACGAATCAAGCGCTCTCGTCCAAGACCTCAGTATTAACTTAAAATTGGAAAAATGTTCAAACGACGCACGAGAAGAAATGCGGCGATTTGGCGCTAAAATATGTTTTCCTATTTTCGCCCAGGATCAATTGACCGGAATTTTGTTGGTGGGGCCGCGTCCGGACGGAAAGGAACACGATCGGGAAACCATCAGTTTTTTTAACACACTGACCAATGAAATCGGGGTTCAAATTGAGAAGGAAAAATATTACATCAATTCGATCACCGATTCTCTCACCGGCCTTTACAATCGCAAACATTTAGAAGAAACACTTTTGAATATATTCACTGGAAAAGCTAAAATTTCGGGCGGGCGCATTGCACTTGCCCTGCTTGACATTGATCATTTTAAATTGATTAACGACCGATTAGGCCATCAGGCCGGCGATCAGGTACTTAGAGTTGTGAGCGAGAAAATTCAAAAGAGCGTGCGCGCAACAGATCACTGCTTCCGATATGGCGGTGAGGAGTTTTGCATCTTGTTTTGTGATCTGATCAGGCGTGATGGATCAATTTTAGAAAGCAAGTCAGATCAATATATTGAGATTATCTTAAAACTGGTGCGACGGCTTAAGGAAACGATCGGACAAAGCGTGGTTGCTTGGAAAGATCATGAAATTAAGGTAACGGTAAGTATTGGGGTTACTTTCTTAAGCATAGGCTCGCGAGAATGTTCGGTTGATACACTGATTCACGAAGCGGATAATATGCTTTACGCGGCAAAAAAGGCGGGACGAAATCAGGTCCTTGCACAATTTAGTAATTTCAATTAAACCTCAAACGAAAGCCTCATGAATGTCCTGAATGTCCGGGAACATTTTCAAGTTTATCAATTAAAATTTCACGAGGCCGGCTGCCTTGAAAAGGCCCTACAATTCCTTCTTGTTCCATCATGTCAATAATTCGGGAGGCGCGCCCATACCCAAGCCGAAGACGCCTTTGAAGGACGGAGACCGACGCTTGACGAGTTTCTAAAATGACGCGGAGCGCTTCGTCGTATAACTCATCCTTTTCATTCACAAATTGGCTTGGCCTTGCTTCGTGAAGCGCTTGAATTTCGTGATGGTATTGCGGAGCGCCCTGCATGCTCAAGGCACTAACAAGCGCGTTAATTTCCTCATCCGATACAAACGCTGCCTGCCCCCGGACCGGTTTCTCTCGACCCGGCTCTAAGAATAACATGTCGCCTTTTCCGATTAATTTATCCGCACCATTGACATCAAGAACCGTTCTGGAATCAATTTTAGAAGCTACTTTAAACGAAATACGCGCCGGAAAATTTGCTTTGATGATACCTGTGATCACATCGACCGAGGGGCGCTGCGTCGCTAAAATCAAATGAATTCCAACGGCGCGCGAGAGCTGTGCAAGCCTTGTAATGGCACCTTCTACTTTATCCTGCGCTACCATCATTAAATCGGCCAACTCATCAATCACCACCACAATATATGGAAGATGCGCCGGAATTTCTTCCTGCCCATTTTCAGTTTGAATGGTTTCCGGAACTTCTGACTTTTCAGATGCAGGTTTTCTTGCGTTGAATGCTTGAATGTTTCGCGTTGCACATTGGGCAAAAAAACGATACCGTTTTTCCATTTCCGTCACCACCCAATTGAGTGTCGCAGCCGCTTTTCGGATATCGGTCACCACGGGTGTTAGCATGTGTGGAAGTTTGTTGTAAATGGCAAGTTCGACCATTTTAGGATCAATCATAACAAATTTCAAATTTTCCGGCAATTTCGAGTAAATAAGGCCCGCAATAATCGCATTCACACATACGGTTTTCCCGCTTCCCGTCGTTCCCGCAATAAGCAAATGCGGCATTTCGCTCAAGTCTGAAATCATGGTTTTACCGCTGGTGTCTTTCCCGAGCGTAAGCGGAAGCTCGTACTTGTTCTGCCTGAATTCCTTCGATTCAATGAGTTCCTTGAGATAGACTTTCATCGTGACCGAATTTGGAATTTCGATTCCGATTGCTGATTTCCCGGGAATGGGCGCGATAAAACGAATGCTCGACGCTTTCAATGCAAGCGCAAGGTCATCCGAGAGCGAAAGAATGCGCGTCACTTTCATGCCCGGCGCAGGTAAAATTTCATAACGGGTCACCACGGGACCCTGTTCGACTTCCAACACTTTTACTTCGATTCCAAAATCGGCGAGTGTTTCTTCCAAAATCTTTGAATTTTGATGCAAGTCCTCTTCCATTTTAACCGCTGTTTTCGGCGGCGCGGTCAAAAGATCCACTGACGGAAATACGTAGGTCCCGGCTTTTTTGTCGGGCTTAATGGAAATTTTAATTTCATTTCCTTCTTTTTCCTTTTGTTCTTTTGGCTGTATTTCCGAAACGGTGCGCAATTTTTCCTGGGCAACTTTTTCCTTTATTTTCTCAGCTTCAAAATTTTTCACAATGATCGGCCGCAGCTTCTCTTCTTTCCGGGAATTGACCTCTTCCGGCTGATATTGTTTTAATTTCATCTTTACTTGTTCTAAAAATTTTGATCTGCGTTCATCTTCTAATTTTGGTTTGATCAATCGAACCGGCTGTGGCTTGACTGCAGCTTTCGATTTTGCCGTCTCAAACGACTTCTTCAGCATTTTTGTTTTAATCCAATCAGAAATGCGGGTCCAAATTTTCTCAAAAATAGGATAGAGAAGAAAATCCGTAAAAAGAAGTGTGGCGAGAAGCAAACAAGACGATGCAATAATAATACCGCCCGCCAAACCAAAATACCGTTCCAGGACGTTTGCAAAAAAATAACCAAGAAGCCCGCCCGCCTGTACTTTCCATGAAAAACGGCAAACGAGCGCTAACATACTCGCAAAAGAAAAAATGGCGATCAAAATTCCGATAAATTCGACTAATTTTTTATTGGGAACTTTTTGAAGGAAAAAACAGCTTGACCAAAAAAGCAGAAGCGCAGGCACACTAAAAGCACTGACACCCAAAGACAGCATTAAGTAATGTGAAAGATAAACGCCGATAATTCCGGTCGGATTATGGATGGGCTGGTTTGGAAATGTGGTATAAAACGGATGATCGGCGGAATCTTGGAACAAGAGACCGATCAAAAGAAAGATGCCTAAGAGTAAAAATAAAACACCATAAATTTCATTGATTCGTTCCTTCTTCATCTCCTAAACTCCCGTGTGGCCAAATCCTCCAGAACTTCTTAAGGTAACGTCCAATTCTTCAACAATCTTGAAAGAGGCTTTTACCTGGGGAGCCACCACAAGCTGGGCGATCCGGTCACCGCGGCGAATCACGAAAGAATCTTTCCCTAAATTGATTAAAATAACCTGGATTTCCCCGCGATAATCGGAATCAATCGTGCCCGGAGAGTTTAGAATGCCAATCCCGTGCCGCAGAGCAAGGCCACTTCGAGGCCTTACCTGTGCTTCATAATTGACCGGGATCGCAATGGAAATACCGGTTGGGATTAGAACGCGTTCGGTCGGCTGCAGCGCAAGCGGATCCGCAATCGCAGCCGTTAAATCCATTCCCGACGAACCTTCGCTCATGTAAACAGGTAACGCGAGGCCTTCGTGATGCGGGAGAAGTTTAATCGAAACTTGAACGGGTAAGTTCAATTTTTCGCACCGGATTCCTGCAATGCTTTTTTCCTGCTCAAACTAATTTTTCCATTTTCGTCAATTTGAGTCACTTTCACGGGAATCACATCCCCCACCGAAAGGTGGTCTTCAACTTTCTTTACAAATCCATCGGCAATCTCAGAAACGTGAAGCAAACCGTCGAGACCCGGGAGAATTTCGCAAAATGCGCCAAACGGCATAATTTTTCTCACTTTTGCCTGATAAATCTTCCCGATTTCCGCTTCTTCCGTAATGGCTCTGATTTGCTGAATGGCCGCCTCGGCAGCCTTCGAATCCGTGGAAGAAACATGAACGCGGCCGTCATCTTCGATATCTACTTTCGCGCCGGTTTCTGCAATGATTCTCTTAATCCCTTTTCCGCCGGGGCCGATCAAGCTGCCGATTTTTTCGGGATTGATCCGAAGCGTTGTGATTCTCGGAGCAAAAGTTGATAAATTTGAGCGTGTTGCAGGAATTGCTTTGAGCATCAAATCTAAAATTTTAAGCCTTGCTGTTTTTGCATCTTCAAGCGCTTTCTTTAAAATTTCCGAGTGCACGCCCGCAATTTTAATATCCATTTGAAGCGCCGTAATTCCCTTTGCTGTGCCGGCGACTTTAAAATCCATGTCGCCCAAATGATCTTCAATTCCAGCGATGTCGGTCAGCACTCTCCAGCCTTTGTCTTCCATTACAAGTCCCATGGCAATTCCGCTCACGGGTGCCTTGATCGGAACCCCCGCATCCATCAATGCAAGCGTAGCCGCGCAAACACTCGCCATGGAGCTTGATCCATTCGACTCCAGGATTTCAGAAACCAAACGGATCGTGTACGGAAATTCTTCCTGAGAGGGGATCACCAACCTCAGGGCCCGCTCAGCAAGCGCACCGTGGCCAATTTCCCGGCGGCCGGGCCCGCGGTTCGGACCGGTTTCGCCAACACTAAAAGGCGGGAAATTGTAATGAAACAAAAATCGTTTGAATTGCTCGCCCTCCAACGAATCAATTCGCTGTTCATCGGAACCGCTTCCAAGCGTCGCGATCGCTAAACTCTGCGTTTCGCCGCGTGTAAACAAAGAAGAGCCGTGTGTCCGGGGTAAAATCCCAACCTCACAGGAAATTTGCCGGAACTCTTGAAACTTTCTGCCATCGGGACGTTCGTTCTTTTCTACGATTAATTTGCGGACTTCCCGCTCTTCAATTGAATGAAATACATGCTGAACGTCGGATTCTTTAAAATGGGGGTCGCTCACATCAAATTGGCTGAGAACTTCTTTGTAAAGTTCCGCGTGTTTGGTCTCACGCTCCGCTTTTGTCGGAAGCTTAAAAATCTTCAGGAAACGGTCCCCGACCTTGCTTTGAACTTTCTTATGAATTTCCTCCGCAATCGTTTTTGCTGGAACTTCGGGCTTCGCCTTACCGCATTTTGCAGCCAAATCTTTTTGAATCTTGATGATGTCCTGCATCGCACGATGTCCAAACTCAATCGCACTCAAGAATTTTTCTTCAGGGATTTCATTTGCACCGGCTTCAATCATCACAACGTGGTCTTTTGTTCCCGCAAGCACCAGATCTAAATCACTCGCGTCCAATTCCGCAAAACTTGGATTCATTACAAACTCGCCGTCTTTCAAGCCCACGCGAACGCCGGCAACGGGATCTTTAAACGGAATTCCTGAAATCATGAGAGACGCGGAAGCGCCGATAATCGCAAGAACGTCCGGGTTATTTTCGCCGTCAACAGACAAAACGGTTGCGGTCACTTGAACTTCGTTAAAATAATTTTCTGGAAAAAGAGGACGTAACGGACGGTCAATTAAGCGCCCGGTGAGTATTTCTTTCTCAGTTGGCCGGCCTTCCCGCTTGAAATAACCACCCGGAATTTTTCCGGCCGCGTAACTTTTCTCCTGGTAATTAACGGTTAACGGAAAAAAATCCTGGTCCTCTTTGGCTTCCTTTGCTACACAGGCCGCGACCAGTACCATGGTCCCGCCATATTGAACCATCACCGCACCATCCGCTTGTTTTGCAAGTTTACCGGTTTCAATAATCAACTCTTCCTTACCTATTTTCGCACTCACTCTTGTCATCATTATTTTACTTCCCTCTTTTCTTTCTTTTCTTTCTTCTTTTTATTTTTCTCTTTTTCTTTAAATTTTTCTTTTTTTCTAGAAACACTTACTTTCGAATGTTTAGTCGTTCAATCACGCTCGCGTATTGTTTCGGATTCGTACGGAACAAATAGGCCAGTAACCGTTTTCTACGTTCAACCATTCGAAGCAACCCAACCCGCGAATGTCTGTCCTTCTGATGCGTTTTTAAATGACCAGTCAGATAATTGATCCGCTCGGTCAATAACGCAATTTGAACTTCGGAAGAACCTGTATCGCTTTTGCTCGACTGGAAATTCTTCATAACTTCCGTTTTCTTTTCTTTCGTCATACTCATAACTTAACCAGCCTCCTTTACCGAATTACTTTTTTTGATACTTTCTTTAATCGATGATCAATCAATAAATCTGTCAATAGCTTCCCGCACTCACCGCATTTGCAATCATAGAAGAGCCGCTATCGGCGGCGCTCTGAAACGGCTTCAAGCTTTCACGCACCACACGAACGTCATCTTTAATTTGTGCGATCAGTGACTGTTCATCCGAAAAACGTTTTTCATCCCGAATTTTCTTCACCAGCCTAATTTCTAAAGTTTTGCCTCTTAACTCACCCTGCCAATCAAGCAAATGAACTTCCATCACCGGTTTTTCAGCGCCGCCAAACGTCGGCCGGACACCGTAATTTAAGGCACCCAAAAGCGATTCTTGAACGATCCTTTTGGTGTGCCTATAACCTTGCGCCGTTTTTTCAGAAATCTGGTCTTCGATGATATTCACCCATACTGCATAAACTCCACGCGGCGGCAAAACTTCACTTTGCGGGTTTAAATTAGCGGTTGGATAGCCGAGGCGCTTTCCTCTTCCGTTTCCGTTTACTACAATACCATAAAATGAGTACGGGCGCCCCAAAAAACGTTCCGCTTGCTCGAAATGACCTTCCTCGACCAGCTTTCGAATCAGGGTACTGCTTATCGAAACATCCTCAATTTCAACGGGTCCCACTTCAAAGAAATCAAACTTCAGCGCTGCGGCCATTTTTTTCATTGCGTGAGAGTCCCCGGTGCGGGCATTCCCAAAACGGGCATTAAAACCCATCACGATCGATTGGACACCCAGTTTGTTAATGATGATTTCCTGTACAAATTGTTCCGGTGATTTTTTTGAAAATTCTTCCGTAAATTGCAATACAAAACAAAGATCAATTTTTGTATCGGATAAAAGCGATAATTTCTGATAAAAAGACGTCAAAAGAATCGGTTTCCCATCCGCGTGTAAAACATGCTGAGGATGACGCTCAAACGTCAAGACACCCGCATTGCCGGAGATTGCATTTGCACGTTCTTTCGCAACCCGAAAAATTTCCTGATGCCCTTTGTGGACACCATCAAAATTCCCGAGTGCAACCACCAACGGCCGCAAGCTTTTAAAAGAACCTGAATCCGTAACGACTTTCATGATGTCATAAGCGCAGCGCTTGTCATTCGGATGTGGCGCAAAAGTTCCCTGGATGTCATTTGTTTAAGCGCCGGTATGGTCAGCGCATCTTCGATTCCGAATTCACCGCATTTCAAACGGCGGAGATTTTTTAAAATCGCAAGCGTTCCAAGTTCTTCTCCGATATCGTGAACCAATGTCCGCACGTACGTCCCTTTCGACACATGGGCGACAAAATCGATTTCCGGAAACCGCGTTTCTTTTATTTCCAATTGATAAACCGTAATGGAACGTTCCGGACGATCCACCGTTTTCCCTTGCCGCGCTAATTTGTAGAGCCGGACCCCTTTGTATTTCAAGGCGGAAATCATCGGCGGCCGCTGAGTAAGCTTGCCGCGAAACTTCTCCAAAACAAATTCTATTTTGTCAATGGTGACCGAGTTCCAATCACATTGCCGTTCTTCTAAAATTTTCCCGTCCCCGTCATGTGAATCTGTTTTCACGCCAAGCAGCATCGTTCCGAAATAATGTTTATCGGAGGCCGCAATCGAATCAAACATCCGGGTCGCACGGCCGAGAAGGATAATTAAAACACCCGTCGCAAGCGGATCAAGCGTTCCGCCATGCCCTACTTTTTCAATGCCAAAGCGGCTGCGGATAAACGCGCAGATATCATGCGACGTCCAGCCTTTTTCTTTATCAACAATTAAGATTCCGTCCATATGATTACGAACTTTTTATTTTACGTGCCCGGCAAGCTGCTTGTGAATTTCCGCTAAAATCACCTGTGCTGCTTCATCCAAATTTCGCCCCTCCATCGTGCAGCCGGAGGCTTTTTGATGTCCGCCGCCGCCAAAACACGCGGCCACCTTACTGGCATCACATTTTCCTTTTGACCGGAACGAAACTCGGATGGAGTGGTGCGTTCCAGTTTCACTCATGAAAAACGCAAATTTCACTTCGCGGATGTATTTTAAAAAATCAATAAATCCTTCGGTATCTTCATAAGAAGCACCGGAATGATGCAAATCTTCACGTGTCATGCCCACCCACGCAATATCGCCGTAATGATCGGTTTGCACCTTTGCCATCAATCGGCTATAAAGCCGCATTTTGTGAAGCGAGTAAGTGGCATACAAATGGTCGTTTATTTTTTCAATGTCGAGGCCTTTTTTGATAAGTTCTGCCGTGATCTGATGCGTGCGCTCCGTCGTGCTGCTGTATTTAAAAGAACCCGTGTCCGTGTTAATCGAAACATACATGGCGGTTGCTTCGTCTTTTTTGATCGGGATCCGGAAAAACTTAAAAATATCGTACACCACTTCCCCGCAGGCCGCCGCTTTGGTTTGAACATAATTGTAATCGCCAAACATGCGGTTCGTGTGATGATGGTCAATGTTAAAAACGCTCATCTCGGGCTTTACAAGTTCCATCGTTTTGCCAATCCGTTCAAGTGTCGGACAATCGGCTACAAGCACGGCATCAAAGCCGTCTGTATTTTTTACATCCTTCACCTGATTCCATCGCTTAGACGGCAGGACATTCAAACGTTCCGGAAAAGGATCCTCACAAACAATCAGCGATTTTTTTCCAAGCCGCCGGAGGAGTGAATCCATTGCAAGCAAACACGCCACGGCGTCTCCTTCGGGATTGACGTGAGACGCCAACAAAAATGATTTCTTTGCCCTGAGTCCTTTGCAGAACCGGTTTAAATTACGGCTGCTCGCTTGTTTGTTCATCTTCCTTATCATTTTTCTGGTTTTTATCATGCAATTCTTCGATGACACTGCTGATCTCAAGTGAATGATCGAGTGAATTATCCAAATAAAAATCAAGATGCGGCGTATAACGGAGATTCAGTTCCGTGGCCAAATCTTTTTGCAAAAATCCGCGGGCGCGATTGAGCGCTTCATGCGTTTCCGCCCGCTTTGCTTCATTGCCAATCACGCTATAAAACACTTTCGCATAATGGAGATCAGCGCTCACTTCCACGCGCGTAATCGTCACAAAACCAACGCGTGGATCTCTTAAATTTCTCAAAACCGCGTTTCCCAACTCATTTCGGATGAGTTCCGCAACCCGGTCGATTCGTTTTCCTTGCATAGGTTTAAACCCGTCCTTTCCTTACAAAAGTTCCGTCTGGTGTTCTACCACCCGCAGATTTCTTTCCTGGTCCAAAAAATTCAGCATTCGATTGAGTAATCGGTCAACCTCTTTCCGCTCCCGCCCCACACAAACCACCGCAAGAAGAGATTCCTGCCACAAATCCATTCCGTCAAGTTCGGCAATTCCGGCGTTAAATTCATTCCGGAACCTGCTCAGAACACTTTTCAGAATCATGCGCTTTTCTTTGAGTGACTGAGGATTTGGAAAATGGATTTTTGTTTGAAGAGTTCCGATCACCATTCACGCTAAACCAATTTTGCAGCGACTTTTTCTATCTTATAAGCTTCAAGCAGATCTTTCTCGTGCAGATCACTAAAACCTTCGAGCGCTACCCCGCATTCATAACCTTCCTGCACTTCACGAACGTCGTCCTTGAATCGTCTCAGTGAAGACAGTTTTCCCTCAAAAACAACAATGTTGTCGCGGATGAGCCTCACGCGATGGTTTCTCGACAAACGGCCTTTTAACACAATGGCGCCGCCGATGTTTCCCACTTTTGACGATTTAAACACCTGGCGAATTTCAACGCGCCCTTCAATGACTACTTTCGATGTGGGTTCAAGAAGCCCTTCCATGGCTTTCTGGACATCCTGGACGGCTTCGTAAATCACGCTGTAGTAGCGGGCATCGATTCCTTCCTTTTCGATTAATTCCTGCGCTCGCGGCTCTGCTTTCACATGAAAACCAATAATCACCGCATCGCTTGCCATTGCAAGCATCGCATCTGATTCATTCACACCGCCAACGCCGCCGTGAATCACACGGACATTGATTTTATCCGAAACCGATTTCGTCAAAGTTTGCGTGAGCCCTTCTAAAGAACCTTGCATATCTGCTTTTAAGATCAATTTGAGTTCTTTAAGCTCGCCCTTCTTCATTTTGCTGTAAAGTTCCTGGAGCGAGAAATGTTTTGAATGAAGCCCTTTCATGTCACGTTCTCTGATTTCGAGTTCTCTTTTCTCCGCAATTTGGCGCGCAATTTTTTCATCATTGACCACCGTAAAAAGTTCTCCGGCATCCGGAACCCCGGAAAGCCCGAGCACTTCAACGGCATAGGAAGGGCCAGCCTCTTTCACTGATTTTCCGCGGTCATTGCGCATCGCACGGACCTTACCATAGAATCGACCCGCAACCACAATGTCGCCAACATGCAGTGCGCCGCGCTGGACCAACACGGTCGAAACCGCGCCTTGACCTTTGGTTAACTTGGCTTCCAGTACCGTCCCTTGAGCTTCGCAATCCGGATTGGCTTTCAGCTCCATCACTTCGGCTTGGAGAAGAAGCATCTCTAAGAGCCCTTCAATACCGTCCCCTGTTTTTGCCGAAACTTTTACAAAAATCGTTTTTCCACCCCATTCTTCTGCGACGAGTTCAAGTTTTTGAAGTTGTGTCATGGCACGCTGCAGATTTGCTGTTGGTAAATCCGACTTATTAACTGCCACCAAAATCGGACAGCCGGCTGCCCTGGCGTGATCGATGGCTTCAAGCGTCTGCGGCATAACGCCATCGTCAGCCGCCACAACCAAAACAACGATATCGGTGACGTTTGCGCCCCGCGCACGGATCGCCGTAAACGCTTCATGGCCTGGCGTATCGAGAAACGTCACATGGCCTTTTCCGGGAATATCTACCATGTAAGCCCCAATGTGCTGAGTAATAGAGCCCGCTTCCCCGCTCGCCACTTTGGTTTTTCGAATCGCATCTAAAAGCGATGTTTTTCCGTGATCGACGTGCCCCATCATCGTCACAACAGGAGCGCGCGGCTTCGTCTTTAATTTGTCTTCTACTTTTGATTTTTCAAATATTTTTTCGCGTTCATCCTCAACTTTCTCAATTTTTAAATTGAGCTTCGCCGCAACTTTGTACACAATTTCTTCATTCAAAAGTTGATTGATATTTGCAAAAATGCCGATGTCGATCAGACTTTTTATGAGTTCAGCAGGTCTTAATCTAAAAAGATCCGCAAGCGCACCAACCGTAATCGGAATTTTAACTCGAATCACGGAAGCTTTTATTTCGGAGGCAGCCGCCGGTTTTGGAACAGATGAAACACGCGCCTCTTGAGTCACCGATTTTTGAACAGGTACTTTCACTTGCGCTGGCAGCGCCAACTCATTTTGTTTGATTGGTTGGACGGACTTCGCTGGGGATGGCTTTGAAATTTCGGTTTTAACTGCAGCTGGCTTTACCGGCTCCGCTTTCGGAAGCGATTTCACTTCTTGTTTTGCGGTAATCTCTTCAGAAGAAGCCAGTTTTAATACTTTCTTTTTTTCTTTCAAAATAGGTTCGGCCGCCAAAGCGGGTTTTGTAATTCCTTCCGAAGAAGCCGGTTTTGATACTTTCTTTTTTTCTTTCAAAATGGGTTCGGCAGCCAAAGCGGGTTTTGTAATTTCCTTTGCAGGAGTCTTTTTAATTTTTATTTCTTTGCCTAACGCGGCCTCTTTTCTGGGAGCTGGCTTCATTGATGCAGCCGCTGCTTTGGTTGGTTTTTTTACGGTTTGCGATTTAGCGGGTACCCCTTTTGCCTGAAGTTTTGCACGGGCGGTTTCAACCTCTTTTCTTTCGAGCACTTGCAAATGATTTTTCACCTTGATCCCAATTTTTGCAAGCGACATAACGAGCGCTTTGTTCGTGACGCCAAGCTCTTTTGCCAACTCATGCACTTTCATTCTTCGCTCTTTTCAATTTTCTTCGGTTCTTCTAACTTTGGCGCAGACGATAATTTTTCACCGGGAGAGATTGCTTTGTGTGCTGCGGACATGATTTTCTCCGCAGTCTTCTCACCGATGCCTTCAATTTTCTGTAATTCTTCAACACTCATTTTTAAAATATCCTTAATCGACTGAATCCCCGCCAGACGAAGCAATGCTTCCGTTTTTTCCCCAACCCCTTCAAGCGAACTAATCGGAATGCGCTGGCTAAGCGGCCTGACATCCAGCTGCCATCCGGTCAGTTTTGAAGCCAGGCGTACATTTTGGCCTTTTTTGCCGATCGTAAGCGACAACTGATCATCACTCACCAGAATTTCCGCCCGATGTTCTGTGCGGCTCAGTTTCACTTCGGCAAGTTCTGCGGGGCTCAGGGAATTTCGGATGTAAATATCCATATCTTCATTCCACCGGACAATATCAATTTTTTCGCCGCCGATTTCGCGCACGATATTCTTGACGCGCTGGCCGCGCATTCCGACGCAGGAACCCACGCTATCGATTTTTTCCTCATTGGAAATGACTGCGATTTTGGTCCTGGAACCTGCTTCACGCGCCACGGCTTTGATTTTGACAATGCCTTCATGAATTTCGGGAACTTCAAGTTCAAAAAGTTTCTTCACAAGATTTTCATGAGCTCTCGAGAGAATAATTTCTGGCCCGCGCGCGGATTTTTTCACCTCAAGCACATAAGCGCGGACCACTTCGCCTTGGCGATAATCGTCTGCGGGTGACTGTTCGCGCGCCGGCAAAATCCCCTCGGTCCGTCCGAGGCTGACAATGATGGCACGATTCTCAACCCGATGAACATTTCCGACCGCAATCTCCCCCACTTTTTTCGTAAAATCTTCGTAAATGGTTTCACGTTCTGCTTCACGAATTTTTTGAATGATGACTTGTTTTGCGGTTTGGGCTGCAATTCGGCCAAAATCCGGATGAAATACCTCTTTTCCGTTATCTAAAACTTTGATCGCTGCCGTTTTCAGATCAATCTGGATCTCAAGGGACTCGGAATTCGAAAAGGTTTTCCGACATGCGGAAAGCAATGCCGAACGAAGCGCATCCAATAGAACCTCGCGGGGGATACCCTTCTCCTTTTCGATCGCTTCTAATATACTTAATAGCTCTTGACTCATCAAGCTCCTGATTCCCACATAAGATGTGGGCTATTCCCAAAATCCACTGTCTTATTATATATTGTAGCGCAGGTTAAAATCTGCACATCAAATTCAATTTTGAAACAAAAAAAAGTGGGCTTTCACTCGCCCACTTCTTGAAGTATTCAAATTTGTAAGAGCTTATCATACTTGATCTTCCGTAATTGTCAAGGAAGTTAATCGTAAATCATGTACTGCATGGGCACATGGTATCCACCCTGGAAGGTTAAGCTTTTTTGAAGATAAGCTTTATCAGTTAATTGAAGAATTAGGAATAGAAGGGGTTAATGGCCATGAGAAGGTTGGAATTGAAGAGGAGAAGGGTTTTG
>OBEQ012812369.1_pt1 | contig 37520 bp, 28 predicted proteins | sample 1670901 | NCBI WGS metagenome assembly OBEQ01 (sample SAMEA104232315, study PRJEB22302) | groundwater metagenome | biome: forest; feature: aquifer; material: groundwater | place: USA | collected 2011-08-07 | depth 5.4 m | reverse complement strand
ATCAGCGATGCATGCTCACCTTCATCAACAACTGCGAAAAGAGCTGACGCATCTTTTGGTGTATCGGCCAGTTTAGCATAACGCATAATTCGATCGAGATACAAAGCAAACTCCCCTGAAAATTGATTCTGAATCCTGGAAAGAGCATCGTCATGGCTCGAATTAATTTTCCACGCAACAAGCTCGTCGGCAATGCTATCGCGCCAGTCGAGTGTTAATGCGAGGCGAACGCGAAGTGCATCGTTCTTATAGCCAATGATTCCTGCGCGCGCATCGTCGGAGAGTAACGAAGATATCTTTGCTGCTTCTGCCATGAGCCACTTGCGCTCACCGATCGACTTGGGAAGCGCTCCATAGGCCGCGACTGCCATAAGGCGCTCCTCTCTGTCGGCTGCCGCCACACCTTTCAATATCTTTGGGATATCTACCTGAGTCCCTGCCTGATTGAGTAATCTGATGTGGGCGGCATACTGCGCAGCAAACGCTGCGACAAGCTCTTCGGGTGAGCGAGCGCTTTCGTATCGTTCTTTCATAGAACTTCTTTCTGATAGCATTGCTCGCAGTAGACAATCTCTTGTCGCTCGGGTGCTTGCCCCGCCCCAGGCGGGGCGTATGCCGTTTCAAATTCATTCGTACAGTGCGTGTCCCCATGGTCGTGTGGTACAGTATTTTCATACAGTCCATTTTCCGATGCACTGCCCATGCACGTACACGTTCTCTTCCAGAGTTGGCGAGGATTGCGATGTGATTGACGTTCCAACAACCGGCACTCCGGTGCCATAAGCGGAAGCGGCAGATGCATCGATCGATAAAACGCGAGTTCTTGAGCAGTGATACGATAATTTCGCCCGCAGTGAATACACGCAAACACTTCCTTGGTGATGGTATCGGGTACCCCCTCTATTGGTGAAGGTACAGCATCCGCTTTCAGTGTCTCTTTGCCATACGTCGAAGAGAGTGAATCGCTCCAACGCCAGCCATACGCATTCACCTGTTTTCTATCCAGGGGGAAGTACGTCATCGCGTGCGTTTCGTTGTAGGCAAATGGCGAGATAGTGCTAGGGAAAAATTCGCCCCACGTCCCCTCTTGTTTCATGGCGTCAACAATTTTTTTCCGCAATGCCCCATACGCTTCTTTCGTATACTGCTTATTCAAAATACAGTACTGATTTTTTTTCAATCCAATACATCCAAACGAATCGGTAGTATTGGGGCACGATCCGCAATAGGCGAGATTTGATGCGTAAAAAACATAGGTGCAACAGATGCAGTTATAGATCTTCAACGCACCCATGATGTCGTAGCACAGTTCCGGCTGATAATACACATTGTTCGCGTCGTAAAAATCGATCGGATCGAGCGCGTCGTTCATAAACGCGGAGTCCTTGCCGTTTGTAGTATCAAATGAATACTCGACATCGTGGCAGTTGAAGAGATACTCACCCGACGATTGTTCGCATTTCACGATATCTGCATACTTCACGACTGCTTTTTTCTTCATCTCTTCAAATGTTGTGCGCGCCACCTCGAGCGACTCGCGCGATGCAAGTATTTCTTTTTTTCTCTTTTCAAATTCTTCTTTGCTCACTGGCTTATTCTCTATGTGGTACTCTTTGTTGCGAAGGTTCGTGCACAGAATGCAGTTGGAGCATCCGGAGAGTCCAAATCCAAAGAGAACGTCATTACACGTTGAAGATTTCTCTGAAAAAAGAGTGTTATAACAATTACGACAATCGATACAGCCGTAGCATTTTTCCGAATCGTAGATATTGTCGCAGTCGACGCACGTCTGACAGTGCTGGACAAGGCGGCCATAGTAGCAATCTTCATTGTTTTCAGCGGCAAAGACCAAGTAACTGTTTTTATTGTTCGCTGAGTTATTTGTATAGTCACTATTTTCACTATCGATCGAGAGAATAGAAATGCGGGGCACTTTTGACTGCAGCTCTCTATACTGGTCAAAAAAAGGTTTTGACTCGTCCCACTCCATGCCGACCATCGTCCCCTCCCACGCGTCAGACCACCAACAGGTGTGGCAGTAGACCGGAAATGGCGTCTCAGCAGGATAGATGGCAACGATCGATTTCTTACACATATCGCAGATACGCGGATACAATGTGCGTTCATTTCGAAATGAAAGGCGCCGCTGCTGCCGACACGCAGGGCACAGTGTTGGTGGTGGCACATCCATCCGCACGTAAAACGCCCTATGCTTGTCGGTGACTTGAAACTGCTCGTTGCAGTGTTTGCATGTTTTTTCCATAAAATAAAAGTTATACTATTTCTTCTTGATAACACGTTTCACAATAGACGGCCTCTGGCCTATTGGGCGCATATGACGTCTTAAACATAGTTGCACACGGGGAAGTGCCGTGCGTATGAGTGGCACCATCGCACATGCAGGCGCGATCCCAAAGTTCGACAGGTTCTCGTTTTGCGAGGCGTTCATAGTGCCGACAATTGGGGCATAATCTTGGAAGTGGCACCTTATGAGCCCTATAAAACTCAAGATCGTCTTTCAAAATCTTGAACGCATTCGTGCACTGGTGATTACAGTTTTGTTCATGAGCGCATCCGATAATTTCTTTGGTTAGTGTATTTTCTGTTGCGTCCAATGAATCCGAAAGATCATCCGCTTTGATAGTTATTTTGTAGTCCTTTTTCTCCGATTCTTTCCATGCATACCCGTCTTTCATCGCCTTCTCTTGCATTTCTGGATACAAATCAAAGGCCACTGTTTCATTATAGCCAAAGGGAGAAAATTCGGGCGGAAAAAATTCCCCGTATCCATACGTTCGCCCCTCCTTATCTCTGTACGGCAGATCGTTCATCGAGTGTATGATTTTTGGTAGTAACGCTTCATACTCTTCTTTTGAATACTGCTTATTCAATATACAATAAGACGCTTTCTTCATTCCGATACAGCCAAAAATCTCATTCGAGCTCAGACACAGTGCTGCATAGCGACAATTCGCAATCGATGTATTGCACAGGAAAGAAAAAGCGCAATTGTATGTCTGATACGACACGGCTACACAGTCGTAAATACACTCTCCGTCCGCCAGGCCGTAGAGATCGTGGCAGTCCTTACAATTTTTTAATATGCGCATTCCATTTTTTATATTTTCACATTCGTATACTCCGTATGAATTCACAACATTCGTTGAATTGGAAATATGATTGCCGGTGCTGTCCACCGAGGCGACGATGTCGGCATATTTATGGATGGCTCTTTCGCACACTGTCTTGAATTCCTTGTTCAGCGCCTCAATCACGCTAAATTTTTTCGTGTCGATTTCATTCCATCTTTTTTCATACTCTTCCTTACTCAACTGCTCTCCACGAAACACATACTGCTTATTGCGCAGATTGGCAGACATAAAACAGTTTGTGCAATTGACACAGTCAAACAAAAACCATGAGTCGATGCACGAACGCGACTGAATTATATAAGAAGAGTTGTAATTCTTTGAACAATCGATATTTTCATAACACTCATTCCCCTCGGTGAGATAGAGGGTATCAAGGCACCCGTTTGACTTGTCGATATTTTCAGAATATCGGATATCCTCGCACCCAGTGACCGAATATGCAAGATAACAATTTTTATTATTTATCGAGTAGTTGGTATAGTCACAATTCTCAAGGGGCTGAACTTGCCACAACGCAAAGCGTGGAACTTTTTGAAAAAGTTCTCGCCATTGTGAAAAAAACGGTTTTGACCAATCGATCTCTTGCGCATATTCCATGGCATCCCACCCGTCGCTGCTCCAACATGAATTGCAAAAAACAGGCGCCGGGTCATCGGGATGATACATCGTGATGATATTTTTTTTACAGAGCCCACACGTTCTTGTGTAGAGGGATCGAATATTCCTAAAATTCGTGCGGCGGACCATCCTGCACCGCGGGCACCATGTCGGAGCCGGGACTTTCATTTTTTCGTAAAATGCAAAATCCTCCGACTCTACGACGAAATCATTTTTGCAGCTCTGGCAGCTCTTTGTTCCCTGTGTCATATCATTTCTGCATTATAGCACTCGGTGCAATAGACGATATCTTGTTGCTCGGGTGCTTGTCCCGCCAAAGGCGGGGCATACGATGTTTTAAATTCTATAAGGCATTGTAGCGCGCCGTGCGTGTGTGGAACACTATTTCTGTATACCCCATTTTGAGAAGATGCACCAGCGCACTGACACTGACGATCCCAGAGCTTCATGGGATTGCGAAACTCGATGCGCTGTCCATAGCGACAATTCGGACAGAGGCGCGGGAGCGGTAGATTCATGCGTCGATAGAAATCTCTTTCTTGGGCGATTATTTTAAACGCGCTACTGCATTGATCGGTGCATCCCCTTGCGTGTTCGCAGGCGATCACTTCTTTTACAATAGAGTCGGGAGCATCGCGAATATGGTCGGGTACCTGATCAGTTTGCATGGTTGGCACAATACTCTTTTCTTCCGGGTCTCTCCACGTGTACCCCCGTGCAAGAGCAGCTTCTTTTGTTAGCGGGAAATACCCTTGTACCCGACTCTCATTGTACGCGAACGGGGAAAATTCTGACGGGAAGAACTCGCCGTAGCGATACACGCGCCCAACAGAATCCGTATATGGCATATCGTTCATATGCTGTTTTATTTTCACCACCAGCTCTTCGTATTCTTCTCTTGTATACTGTTTGTTCAGGATGCAGTACTTTTTATTACGAACCCCCACACATCCGAAACAGTTTGAGGAGGATACTGCGTACATTGAATATTCGATTTCGCTACACGACGGCCATGACATATAGGTAAACTTTATCGTATCAGCCCCCATACCGACCGCGGTACATTCATAGATACGAGAGGCGCCATCTCCCCACGACGTATAGTCATAGGAGTCCTTGACCGGAGCCAGCCCGACAATGGTGATATATTTACTGTCTTCACACTGCAGGGCCTGAAATGAACTCTGCGTATTTTTTGAGTGACTGATATAATCCCCCGACACGTCTTCGTTGTGCGTGCCGTGTATATACTTTCGAGGGAATTGCAGCCATGCTTGGTGCGCCCGATCGATCATCGCCTGCTGGGCCCGATATGAACCGTGCTGAAAATCAGCAATGCGTTGTTCGTACTCTACCCTTGTCAGCTGCTCATTGAAAAAACAATACTCTTTTTTGCGTAAGCCGACACACCCGAAACAGTTCGAACAACCCGAGAGATCACGGCAAAAAAGAATCGTGTTTGAATTCTCACAATCGACACAGTGAAAAGATTTATAGCAGATTTGAAGATTTGTACTTGCGTAGCATAGTTCGCATTCAACGAGCATAGTGCAATCGAAACAATCTTTTGAGTTGTTTGTCGTATCGCAATAGGCGCAGTTCTCATCAAAGTCGCCGTGAAACAAAAGATAACAATTCTTTAAATTTCCGACATTCATGCAGTACTCGCTATTCTCTATAGTAGGTGAATCGGCGGGACGCGCCATCCACGGGACATCAGCCATCAACTCCTTTATTTGTGAAAGAAACGGCCTGGTAAAATCTACGTCGCGACCATAGTCGAGTCCGTCCCAAGAATCACCCCACCAACAATCATTGCAATATGCTTTGAGGGGTGACGAGGGATGCAGTCCAGAAATCTGCGGCTTTGAACATTTGATACACCGACTCGAATAAACCGTCCGCACATTATCCATGGCCATCCGTCGAATGAGCCGGCACTGAGGACACCACGTCGGCGGAGGCGCCTTCATTTTTTCGTAAAACTCAAAATCCTCTGGTTCAATCGTAAAATCAGCTTTACAGTTCTGACAGATACGAGCTTCTAACTTCATAATACTTTCTCCCTGTAACATTCTTTACAGTAAACAACCGCCGCGTCTTCTTTGCGATAATTTGTTCTAAACTGTTTTCCGCATCGGTCACAGCTCCGCTCGACAAGCGTCATCTGCCAGACCCACCGTTTTACTTTTTCTTCAATTCGGCAAAACGGACACTGACGCGGGAGGGGGAAATTATATTTCCGCAAAAACTGAAGCTCCTGTTTCGTGATGCGGTATCCGCGCGGACATACGGTACACTGAATCGTATCACTGACAATCGTATCAGCAGCATCGCGAATATGATCCGGAAGCTCGTCGGCCTGTTTTGTTATTGTGTACCCACTGGCCAAGTCATCAACCCATATCAGACCAGCCGCTAGCGTCGCCTCTCGGGTCAGAGGATGAAACATATGGGCAAACGTATCGTTATATTCATGGGGCGATAATTCCATTGGGAAAAATTCTCCGTATCGATATACCCGCCCGACTCGATCATTATATGGATAACTCATCATGTGGTCGATAATTTTTTTTCTTGTGTCTTCAAATTCTTCCTGACTATATTTTTTGTTTAAAATATAATGGTCCTTATTTCGTATACTTACGCACCCAAAAAGGTTTGAGCTCGCCATGCAACTTTTCGAATACTCAATGCTGTGGCTGTGATGAATGTCTTGACTAAACCGAACATCCATCACTCCTCCGCCAACCGTAATGCCCTCATATATTCGCTCTGCCCCTTTCCCCCAATCGACATAATCGTAACTATCTTTTACTGTTGCGGCCTTAATAAGCAAGAGATATTTAGAATCCTCGCAGTAAGCGGAATCGTAGCATTCCTTACAGTTCTTTGAATTAAAAACATAGTTCCCCGTTGAATCCTCTGAATAATAATCGTAGTAAGGACATGGGATTGATTGCGTCCACACCTCTTCTGCGCGCGCTTTCATTGCCTGGTATATCTTGTGCGATCCAAGATCAATCTGTGCTACTCGTTTTTTATATTCTTCTTCGGTTAGTTGTTCATTAAAATAAATGAACTTTTTATTCTCAAGATTTGCCGAACCAAAACACTGTTCGGCATTCTGACTGTCTTTGATGAAATAACAATCGAGTGAGTTCCGAACATTTCCCCGAGATCCATGAACTTGGTAATTCTTGAATCCATTCATGCTGTCATAACAATATTCTGACTCGAAGACCACACTACAGTCGAGGAGCGATTTATTTTTTGTAAGATAAAACCCATACTCTGAATCCTCGTTGTATTCCGAATAGAATATCAGGTAGCAATTTTTGGAAAGACCGCAATGATTCGTATACGGGGACAGATCGCCGGACATAGTGTCGATCGCGACCCCCCGCAACGGAACAGCATGAAGGAGTTCATTATATTGTTCGAAAAACGGTCGCGAAAAATCGTAGCCCCGAGCATACTCTTCCGGATCCCATCTGTCTGACCACCAACACTCGTTGCAATACACCGTGTAGGGCGCATCGGGTTGATACATCGATATTTTCTCTTTTTTGCACAGATCGCACGCACGTTTGTATAAACGAAGTCCTTTAAACCATGCAAGTCGCCGAACAAGCCGACACTGCGGACACCACGTTGGTGGAGGTACTTTCACCTTTTCATAAAACGCAAAATCCGAAGCGTCTATTTGGAATGATACTTTGCAATTTTGGCAAATACGGTTCTCGACAGCGTTCATAGATGACGGGGCAAATAAATCGAAGTCCCTCACCAAGCTCTGCTTTGGTGCGCGGGCTCCGGCTCAACCTTGAATTCTTTTTTGCAGTTTTGGCACGTTCTTGTCTCCACTATCATATGAGGGGCCAGTTCTAAACAATGCGCTCGAGGGGGCGTGGTATACACGAATCCTTTTCCCGTCAGTGGTGATAAGAGAATATCGATTTTTCTCGTCGTGAATGACTGGATCGTCAATGACGCGCTTAAGCGTCGCGTTCACGAGCTCAACCGTTTGATTTTCAATACGAACAATTACCATCCCAATTTTATTTGGAAAACGAAAATGAAATAAATACCCAAAGTCGAGATCCATACTTACGATCATCATGTCATGCTCTAACGCATACCGTGCAATAATCTCATCATCGGTCTGCCCTAAATGCAACTGGGCTACAGTGCACGCCTCGTAGCCCAGCCGATGAAGATAGTTTGCTGTTTCGTAAGAAAGGTTTTCATCGAGGAGAAACCGAATCGCCATAAAAAGCTAAATGCACTATTCCGCCGCGTATGCGGTCTCCTGAAAATCGGTAAGGTACGAGGCGTACTCCATGGCTGCTTTTATATCTTCTTCGGTCAACTGCGGGTACGCCTCAAGAACTCGTCCGACCGTATAGTCGTGCGCGAGTAAATTTAAAATAAGAGAAATGGTAATCCGCGTTCCCTTGATAACGGGCTTCCCAAGAAGAATTTTTGGATTGATCTCAATTCGATCAAGGGCAGCTTGTTGTGTGTGTTTGTTCTCTTCCATATATTTTACCCATGTTCATACTATCACGCTCATGAGTCCTGTCAATTTCACGCGCTTCAAACAACCTCGGCCTGATAACACTCCGCGCAATACACGATATCGGGTCGCTCGGGGGCGTACGATGTTTTAAATTCCGCGGGGCATTGCGCCGCGCCGTGTGAATGATTGGCGCTATTTACATATACACCGTTTTGCGATTTCGCTCCACCGCACTGACACTGACGTGACCATAGATGAAACGGATTATGGCGCCCAAGTCGTCTGTTCTGTCGGCATTGTGAGCACCGCGTGGGCAATGGGATACCAAATCGTTTATAAAACGCAAGTTCTTGTTTGACGATCTTAAATACTTTTGTACAGTGCGCGTTGGGCTCGATAGTAGAGGCGCATTCGATCAACTCTCGGATGATCGTATCCTCAACGGTGGTACTGTCGTCAGGCACCGCCGCGTTTTGAAGGGTTGGAATTTGTATTCGTATTTCTTGATCGCGCCATCGTGCACCAAAATTTTGCGCCTCTCCATTATTCTTTGGAAAAAAATCGTGTGCCACACTCTCATTGTAGGCGAACAAGGCGTGTTCTGGCGGAAAAAATTCTCCGTAACGATATATTCTTCCCATCGAATCAACGAAGGGCATATCGTTCATGTGTTGTTTGATCTTTGGAACCAGTGCTTCGTACTCCTCTTTTGTGTATCGTTTGTTAAGGATACAATATTCACTTTTTCGAAGATCAACACATCCAAAAAGATTGTTGGAATTCTGGCAATAATATGAATATGCTATGTCCATAACGTTCCCCCATGTCTGGCAAGAGAAAAGGATAGCATATGCGTTTTGTCCGACCGTTTGCGATTCATAGATCAAAGACGCATCCATACCCCATGAGGAGTAATCATAGGAATCTTTTACGTTCATATAGAGTAATGCGCAATACCGGCACCCTCAGAATCATGCACATGAAAACTGTCGTACACATTCTTTGCGTTTGAGATGTAATCACCCGTAACATCTTCATATTTTTTACCGTGCAGATATTTCACCGGCAGCGACTCAAAAAAAATTTCAGTTTTCCGACGAAGCACCTCAATGCCAGCGCGAGCATGAAGATTCATCTTCTCTTTTTCTTCCTCATACGCTTCTTTGCTGAAAGGTTTATTGAATATGCAATACTGCTTATTTCGTAACCCAGAACAACCGATACAATCAGAACATCCTATGAGGTCACGGCAAAAATATACATCGTTTGACTGTTCGCAGTCAGAACTATACAAACATCGACTGCATTGATACATCACCGTACACTCATAACACAGCTCGCATCGTGACGACCACATAAGATCGCAGGAATCTTTAATGAATCCCACATGAAAAGAATAGTAGGTATTTTCACAATCATTGGCATGAAATACCAGATAACAATCCTTCATTCCGTCCACATCGTTGCAGTAGTCGCTATTGATCATCGAGGAGGACTCAACGGAAAGCGCCATCCAGGGAACGGCGTCCATAAGCTCTTTGAACTGTTCAAAAAATGGGCGGGTAAAATCGTATGAACGACCATAGGTCAAGGGATCCCACGTGTCAGACCACCAGCATGTATTACAATACACGGTGAGGTGAGTATCGATTGGATACATCGCGAGAATATCTTTGTTGCAATTTTTACATTTGTTTTTATAGAGCGTTCGATAGTTGACGCTTGCAAGCCGCCGAACAAGCCGGCACTCGGGACACCACGTCGGCGGAGGGACTTTCATTTTTTCGTAAAACTCAAAATCCTCTGGCTCGATAGCAAAGTCATTTTTGCAATTTTGACAGGTTTTTTGCTCACTATTCATAGTGTCCTCTATTCTATTTTTTGCTTAAAAGAGAACCACTGATCGAGTGGAATAACTTGTACTCCTCGTGCCGATTGCTGGTGCTTTGGATTTGCGGTGATGAGCGCCGCGCTGTACTGAAAAGCAATGGCACAATAGACAGCATCATAGAATGTTACCAGGTCACGCTCGGCGATAAGCGCAGCCGTTGATGTTATCTGTCGATTTGTTTGAACGATCTGGAGGGGAAATAAAAAGTAGGCCTCAAGTGCCTCTTTGAGTGCTGCTCCTTTTAATTTTTTTCCACGAATCAAAGCATTAAAAACCTCATGACAGGTCAAATCGCTTACCACCAATGAAAGACACCCCCCCACCCCGGTGATTAATATATCTTTTGCCTCCTCTGTATAAAGCTCGTTGTCACGATTAAGCCACTTCACCACGACTGAGGCATCGATAATGAGCATGGAACCAGGCGCCATATGCTAATGAGATAACCGATCCTTGGCGATGAAGGCAGCGAGATCAACCTTCTTCCCGCTCTTTGATATTCTCTTCAGATCTTTATCAAGTGTCTTCCAATTGATACGACGGCCACTCTCGAAGCGATGAAAGCGCTCATACTGCCGAAGTGCTTCCTGGATAAGTCCGCTCGTTGTGCGGCCCTCTGCCCGCTCCATCTGTTTCAATGTCGTTGCCATTGTTTTGGGAAGAGATATAGTTGTAGTAAATACCGTGCGGGCCATAGCTGTTGTTAATTATTCATAACATTACCAGCATACTACGTTGGCACATACTGTCAAGCGGTTAATAAAATTCTCCTCTTCGATAGCAAAGTAATTTTTGCAATTTTGACATGTCTTTGTTTCGGAGTTGATCATAGATAGCCGAGGCGGATAAATAATTCTTGCGACGGGGGCGTAAGCACGACATTCTTCAAATCAGACATGTCTCGCCATACATATTCGGTTAAGTCGCTATTGAGCGTTACGACTATTTCATCTGCGTTCTTATCGCCAATAACGATCTTATACACGGTAAACGCCATTTCGCACAGTACCCGCTCACCTCTCTCAAGGGTCTTTTCTGATTCTCCCCTGCCGATATCATCAAGAAGTTCAATGACATGCGGTGTAATATCGATTCCTGTCTCTTCCATGATTTCTCGTTTCAGTGCAGTCAATATATCTTCCCCTTCTTCGATACCACCGCCGGGAATATGCCATGCGTCCGGATACACTCCCCCTTTCGCGGGGTCCTTCTTCCCTTGGAAAAGTTTTCCGTCTTTTGAAAAAATCAGCGCTCCAACAATTTCTCGCTTTATTCTTCGCATATACTATTGAGGTGGCAAATCAAAAAACTGAACGAGCTTGCGACAGGTGCCATATTCTCCGAGATAATAAAGTCCAATGCTGCTCGCTCGAAAAGAAAAATCGAACTCTTTTATTCCCCTCAGCGCCGATGGCGTATACTTTTCAAATTTTGTAAATGTAAGGTGGGGAATAAACTCTTCTTCTGCGCTACACCACCCCGGTTCATTTTTTTTCCTCTTTTTGTGATATTCGCAAAATGGATGGACAGAGTCGATAATTTTCTTTCGCAGGTCGTTGGCGCTCTTTGATTTTCTATAATCAACCCCGACGTATCCGTGCTCCTCTTGCCGATAGTGCAGTGATGTCATTGCAAAAGAACGTGTTTGCCAGGCAAGTGTATATAGAATGGTTTCTATCTTTGGAATGTTCCTCTCAAAAAATTCTCCGGCGTACAGTGTAATATGGGGAAAATAATTCGCTCCATCGAGAGTAAAAAGTCCGCCTTTCTTTGCGAGGCGCCTACTCACCAATTGTGCTTGCCAAGCAATTTTTTCTGGGGGCATCAGAACAATATCAAATGCTCGAATTTTATTGGCCATACATATCTTTCATGCGCCCGGAGAGAATCGAACTCCCATCACCAAGTTCGAAGCTTGGCATCCTATCCGTTGAACGACGGGCGCACATATAACAAAATTACCGCTTGCAAGTGTACCGTGTTCTTAGCGTTTTGTCCAAAGACGACCTATGGACGTCGGAAAAGACGACGGAGCGCACCGAGAATCGGATTTCTATTTTGTCTGCGGTACTCCATATCGCCTTCTTGCCGTGGTCGTGTTCGAGGCCATGGCTGAATGGTACCGATGGTCCCCTCTTGCGGAAGGTCGATATACGATACGGGGAAATTTCGAATTCCGGGAAGTAACACAACACTCTCGGGTATGTCATCGGTTGGAATGACTTCTCTCTGTTCGGTATGGTGCGCGACACGCTGTGTTTCTGTCGCCGAACGACCGACAACTGTGATGCTGCGCAGAGAAGGTAAGCGATCGGCAAGCGGACGCAAAAGAAGTTCGGTAAGGCGATCTTCATTATCCTCACTCTCACCATTGATAAACACATACACCGTGCCAAACGGGTCGTGAGTTTCTTCATTCCTCATCGAATTGACATTAAACCAATGGCGTGTGTGAGTAGCATCCCTTTCCTCGATTTCGTCCAAAAGATTTGCAGCGTATTGGGGAGTGATGTCCTCCACTCTTTTTGGAATCATCACGGAAAGACGTCCCGTCCCTACCCCCGCTATACCCAGCTGCTCGCAGAACAGAGGTACCTCTCGTACAACATGAGCATGGAGCGCTTCAATCCGCTGCTGAAAATCATCGTTGAATGTTGAAAGAACTTGTGTGGCGGGATTATCGAGCAATATAAATGTGCGATCCTTCGATACTCCTCGCAGTTGAGCAAACGACTCTTGCAGTTCGTGAGCAATGCGTTCCTGTAGGGCGTTGTCCTGACCGGCATGATATATCCAATACGCGTCTTGCTCTGAAATCTCCGCCCCTTGTTCGCGGGCATCTTCTATTGTTTCTTGAATAACGTCGTCCTCGCTGTCAGAAAGCGCGCCTTCATTATTAAATTCTTCCCGCAAAGCACGAATCGTCGGAGTCGAAAGTTCGGAAAGATGGAGTCCGTGTACTGACAATACGGTATTGGGGAGCCGCTCGGGGAGCCACCCTATCCGCACCCAGCTTTGCTCGCGAGCAATCCGTCCGTGATGAGCGAGATCGCGATGAGGAGTCGATGTGTCGTGCACGCCATAGCCGGTTGAAAAGCGAAGTTCCATGCCGCGGGGACGCAATCGGAGCAGGAACCCCCCAAGGAAAAGAGCCAAAAGCGGGATTGGTACGACGACCGTCAACAGTTTTCCGTCGGGCGTCATGACCGTCACCGCATTACGCTTGCTTTCAAGAATCGGCTCTACCTGACGCTGAATATGTTCGGGAAGCGTTTTATCGTTTGCTGCTTGCACTAATCGAAATACCGATACATATTCTCTATTTTTTTGTGAATGACCGTAGTATTCACTGCTCAATGTTTCGAGAAAACGAAGTTCTTCGGACGTAAAATCATTTTCTCGTCCACTGACCATGAAATGATCTTCAACATATGACATCCCATGCTCATCGCAGTATTCTTTCACTCCATCGAGAAGATGGCGCGCGCGCCGTGGTCCTAGCTCCTCCACATTTTTTTCATCGACATGACCCTGAATAATGCTCTCTGGCTCTTCTGCTTCGGGTGAGGTCTCTCCAACGGCCTTATGTACCGTAATTCCGTCGATATGGAGATCCCCCGGATCAAAAAGTTCATTAAATGCTCTTTTCGGGTACTGCAAAAGTGAACACACCGTGTGTACCGCTTTTTCAATGGCGTACTTTATCTGGCGCTGCCGTTCTTTGTCAGCTTCCTCGGGATTGAGATACCCCGTTTCGGTAAAGGTCTTTGCGTGCACCTCGCGAACACGCAGTGTTGTCTCGGCACCCTTCCCACCATGGAGTGTTACTTCGATATGAAATGCGCGCAAAAATTTTTCCGCATTTTTCAAATCCTCTTCGGGAATTTTAACGGTGAAATCAACGGTTACGGGTGATGCGAGACGCTCGGCGATCTCTCCAACGTGAGACCATGAATCGGGGCGCGGCCAGGATGGCGTTACGTGTTCGGTCGCGCTTATCGCACCGATCCCTTTGTCGCGCGCAAGCGTTACAAGCGTTCCCTTCTCACCGTGTCGAATAAAGGGATGTTCAGAATTTTTTTTAGGGGCTTTTTCAACGATTGCCGGCTTTTGCGGAGGGTGGTTGATATCGGCAGCATGCGCCGCCCCTGCTGACCCGGCAATCACGCCAGAAAATACTGCCGCTTCCAACACTTTCTTCCTTGGTGACTTGTGAGGAATTTTTTCAGACATAGAGGGTTATCCGAGTATACGGGGATCCTGCAAATGTGCACGAGCCACCTCCTCGGTGATCAATTTCTTTTGATAGAGATCTTGGAGACACTGGTCCATCGTCATCATACCCTGATCACCACCGGTCTGAATCATCGATTTGATGTGTTCGATCTTATTCTCACGAATGAGGTTGGCAATGGCTGGAGTCAGTACCATAATCTCGCGAACGGCAATGCGCCCGCCACCAACTTTCGGAACAAGGAGCTGAGAAATAACGCCACGCAAAGTCATCGCAAGCTGCAAACGAATCTGTTGCTGTTGATCGGCAGGAAAATAATCGATAATGCGGTGGATGGTTTGTGGTGCATCGTAGGTATGGAGGGTTGAATAGACCAAATGTCCTGTCTCGGCAATGGTAATGGTTGTTGCAATGGTTTCCGCGTCGCGCATCTCACCAACCATAATAACATCGGGGTCGTGACGCACGACAAACTTCAAACTATTTTCAAACGATTTGAAATCGTGGCCATATTCGCGTTGCCGTACTACCGACTTATCGGACTTGAACACAAACTCAATCGGGTCTTCAAAGGTAATGATATTTGCCGCACGGGTGTGGTTGATATGATCGATCATCGCGGCGAGCGTTGTTGACTTCCCGTTTCCTGTCTGCCCGGTCAGGAGTACGAGCCCCTGCTTCCATGTCGTAAATTCAAACGCGATAGGCGGAAGTGCGATTTCCTCCATCGTTGGGATGTCGTGCGGAATAAATCGAGCAACAAGCGTCAAATATCCTTGTTCCCAAAATACATTCACGCGAAAACGATAGGTATTATTTAATGTATGCACAAACCCGAGCTCGCGCTCGCTCTCAAGCTCCTGTTTTTGGTGATCGGAAAGAACCTCATTAACCACCTGCTGAATATCGACGGATTCCAACACGGGAAACTCAACCTGTTCGATAAGTTCACCGTCGTGGCGCAATATAGGCCGCTTGTGTACTGCCAGATGGATATCTGAAATACCCTTTGTAATAGCTGCATCGAGAATTTCGTTGAGCTGCATAGATTCGTAGTTAATTAATAATTCTTCAGGGACTAAAAAATATAAAATTCAAAGTACCAAATCACAAATAAATTACAAGCTCAAAACGATGCAGTAAAAGCAATCTGAATTTGAGATTTTGAATTTATTTGGAGCTTAAGATTTTGAATTTGGAATTTTCTCATATTAGTAGGTTCGTTTCAATTCTATTCCAGTATAGTAGTATTTTAAAATCTCTTCAAACGGCTTATTGTCAAGAGCCATGCCAATAGCACCGCGGGCTGACATCCCCACGTAGTGTCCGCACAATCTTTTTTTCTCGGGAGTACTGCAATCGGCCTGACCCAGCGGATCGGCTTTGCCAACGAGCCAGGGTTTTGGCGACCCACCCCATACCTCTTCCCAGTTCCTCGTACGCCCATCGCTCTGTGAAAAATAGGGGGTGATGGCAAGCTGCCCACCATACGTAACGATGACGCCACGCGTTTCATCGACCGCGCGACTTACATTGGGAAGGCGTTTTTCTACCCCATACCCTCGATACACCTGGTCGGCCTCAGTCGGACTCACCGTAAAGCCGTCGGCGGCATGCTTAGTACTCCTATCGACATGATACTTCGCGTAGGTACGAGCGGCGACAAGCAGCGCCTTTTGATATTCATACGGCGAGCTGTTCGATGTCTCCCCGATTCCTTTAAGATAGTTCTCAAGTCGCAACTCGTTGACTACCCAAAGACGATTGGTCGCCGGTGCATAGCGTACTTCAACTTTTGAGCGATAGGTATTATCATTCAGAGTCGATGACCACGATGGATGATTGGTGTACGACGGTATTTCAAAAATAATATCTTGATCAGCCGCGACAGATGGTAGGGTACCTACCGGTGAGGCCATACTGTCGGGCTGTACTCCACCAAATCGTAGATATTTTAACGTGCCGAGAGAAACCTTTGGCGTCACCAGAGTATATGCTTTCAACACCCAATCAAATACAATGGTACTGACACTGCCGGCCTGTTCAACGGTCAAAAGTACGCCGTCCGAATCGCGAATCTCATAGTCCTTGTTTGCCGTAATACGTATAGGATCTTTCGTAGAGTACAACCCTACGCGAATCAACGGCTCCTGTTCAACGCGCTCATCGATAATACCCGAGCGAGGCGCCTGGCTTACCGGCGGGATTACCGGAGGTATGTCTGAAGATGCATCGGCTGTCGATGACGGTGAGGGAAGTTCTGTCTCAATGATCGAAGTGCCCACCTCTTGTCCTGTTTGTCCCGATAGACCCGTCAGCACCGTCGATGACTGAGGAACGACCACAACAGGGATACCCACATCGCTCCCCGGAATCTTCACTCCGTCTTTCATGAGAAAAAGTTTTTCTTCATACGTACCCGGATACACGGGAGCAAAAAGCGTAAACCAAAAATAGACGAGCTCACCAGGTTGGACGTCTGCCGAAATGTTCATCACGATATTTTGTGACTTCCATGACGAGTCGTAAAAATAGCTTTCTTTTTTTGCCGTCGATCTCAGTGAGAGCGGCGATGGATCGTCCTTTTTCCAAACAGCGCTGCCACTGTTCTTGAATCCAACGCCAAACGTGACTCTCTCTGCCTGTTTAAGCGTTATGCTCGGTGCGCTTTGGATAAGCTTGAATGCCTCAAATGTCCCAGACGGGATTTCTGGTGCTGGTGCCGTGGATGGTTGGGATGGCGGTGCTGATGGTATCTGCTGAGAAGCAAGTGTCGATTCGGCAATGGGTTGGATGGGTTGTTTTGCCACCGGCATACTGTTCCCCGTAACTCGTATTGGAATGCGCGTCACCGTTTCAGCAATCTTCTGATTTCCTCGATACAGGGCAAGCTCTTCGGTATAGGCACCCTCCTTCTTGGGCGCTTCGAGTGGAAACCAAAAATAGACGAGTTCACCGGGCTTTGTGTCATGCGGCAGTGTCATGACGACATTCTTCCCCTTCCACGCCGCGGAGTAAAAATAACTTTCTTTTTTTGCGCTCGACCGCAGCGTTACCACATCCGGGTCGCTCGTCCTCCATTGCACAGTACCGGTATTTTTGAACCCGATACCAAAGTTGTTGCTCTGATAGGGGGCGGTCGTAATACTCTGCGCGCTTTGGATGAGTTTTGTCGCGAATGGTTCATTGCTCTTGGCTTTCGCGTCTGCTATAGTAGGAAGCAAGAAAAATCCCCCTATAACTATAGGCGTCGATAAAAAGCAAACTACGGCAAAAGCCCGCTTAAGTCGTTTTTGAAAATAAGGACAAAGCATACTACTAGCATACCATACTTTTGATTTTTCTTCAACAGCTGAACACAAATTGTACTCATCATTGACAATGTACCATGTCACTTGGAAAACAAATCGCCTATAACACCGCCCTCCAAACCGCTGCCAAAATTGGAAGCACCCTTTTGGCTGTTATCGCCTTTGGACTCATGACGCGATACCTAGACAGGGATGGATTTGGAGCATACACCACCATTACGGCGTTTTTACAATTTTTTGGCATTCTTGTCGACATGGGGCTCTCGGTTATTGCCATTCAGTTGATCTCCGAAATTGGCCACGATCATACGAAAAACTATAACAATATCTTCACGATTCGCCTTTTTTCCGCGATCGTAATCTATCTCCTTGCCCCGCTTGCCATTCTCTTTTTTCCCTACCCCGACTCGATAAAGCTCGGGGTTCTCGTCATGGCCCCCTCGTTCTTTCTTTCTTCGATGATTCAGATGTCAACAGTCGTATATCAGGTGCGACTTTCGATGATGATCCCGACACTAGCAGACATCATCAGTAAAGTATTTCTTATTGTCGGCATCGCCCTCGCCACATATATGAACGGGGGGTTGATAGGCGTACTGCTTGTCATCTTGTTAAATAATGCCGTACAATGGTGCATTCTTTTCTTCTCGTCCCGCCAATGGGCGCTCCCGCGACTCTCGTTTGACTGGTATATTTGGCGTATCGTCTACGATAGAACGTGGCCCATCGCACTGTCTATTCTCTGTAATGTCATCTACCTTCGTGCCGATACGCTCATTTTGTCGCTCTTCAAAACTCAAGAGGATGTCGGCATCTACGGCGCCGCATTTCGCGTTGTGGAGGTGCTTATGACATTCCCTATTATGTTTATCGGCCTGACACTTGCCAGCTTTGCCCGCGCATGGTCGTCTGGGAATAACCCGCTGTTCAGGCGTTATTTTCAAAAAACATTTGACTTCATGGCGCTCACCGCGTTCCCCCTCATCGTCGGCACATTCTTTACCGGACCGGCGGTGATGGTGCTTGTAGCCGGATCGTCGTTCACCGACTCGGGGCACTTATTAAAACTGCTCATTGTCGCAACCGGCGCAATTTTCTTCGGATCACTCTTCGGTCATCTTATCAATATTATCAATGAGCAGAAAAAAATGCTTATCGGCTATTTTTCTGTCGCTGTCATCGCCGTTGTCAGCTATATCGTGTTCATCCCCCGCTATGGATACTGGGCCGCTGCAAGTATCACTATTCTCACCGAGGTATTGGTTGCGCTTATTGGGTTTTGGGTATTTTATAAAAAAACGCGTGTCGCACCCTCTTTGGGGTATGCGGCAAAAACGTTTTCAGCCAGTTGCGTCATGGGCGTGTTTCTCTATGCATTTCCCGGTCTCAATCTCGCCGTAAAAATACTCGGCGCCTGCGCGGTCTATGTCATCGCACTCACTCTTATCGGCGGCCTGACGAAGGATATGGTTACCTCGCTACTCCCCGGCGAAGTAAAGTAGAAAGTTATAAAGTTGAAAGTAAAAGGTTATAAAGTGGGAAGTTATGAACTTGATGAACTTTATGAACGTTATAACTTTTGCGGGTAGCTGGTGTGGGGTATTGCATTTTTTTAGCAGCTCTGGTAGTGTAGGGGTATCAATTTAAAAGCTTTTATAAGCTCTTTTACCCCCCAAAGACGTCTCTCACGATTTTTGGGTCCAACTCAAGGCAGGGTAAAAGGTGGTAATGCCTTATTTTTTTATACCTAAATAACCTGCTATGAATCACTATGAATTCTTCGGCATCCTAAACGGGACCTATGCCGATACCGAAGTTGGCGCGCTCGTCTCCCTGCTTGAGGAGACGATCAAGAAACACACCGAGACGATTCACTACGTGCAAAATCTTGGTCGTCGGAAGCTTGCGTACCCTATCAAGCATCAGGGGCATGGGACGTATGTCCTCATTGAATTTGATGCCGATGGTGAGGCGATTAAAAAGCTTGATCGACTCTTTCGACTAACCAATGAGCTCTTGCGCCACTGTATCGTGCGTCGGAAAACCGTTGGCAACCCGCTTCCTCTTGAACGAAAAGAAGAGGAGTCGCGACCGCGCGCTTTTGACCGTACCGGCATGCGCAAAACACTCGGCGAGGAATTACTCGGTGAAACACCATCGTTTTCAACAATAGATGAACCGGTCGCGCCTGCCGCCCCATCTGAACAGATCGATACAAAAACAAGTGAAGAATCAGCCCCTTCCCAGGCACCGATCGCGGAATCTCAAAGTCACCCGACTCCAAGCATGGCGCCACAGACAGATACATCGAGCACACCGACAACAGATGGTGAAGCGGAAGCAGAAGATGAGGCAAAAAAGAAGAGTAAAAAAGTATCGTATGAGGAACTCGATAAGAAGCTAAACGAATTACTTTCCGACGACATTATTTAAAATTTTTTGACTTCTGGTTCATGACTTCAAATTTCATAAATCTTAAATCGAAAATCATAAATCTTAAATCAATCCTATGGATTTAAACAAAGTAATGATCATCGGCCGTCTCACGAAGGATCCTGAGGGGCGCGCAACACCGACTGGGCAAAGCGTGTGCAGTTTTTCCCTCGCGACAAATCGTGTCTACACCGACGCGCAAGGACAAAAACAAGACAAGTCGGAATTTCATAATATCGTTGCGTGGGGTAAGCTTGCGGATATCTGCACCCAATATCTCACAAAGGGGAAGCAAACATATATCGAAGGTCGGCTACAAACACGCGACTGGGTCGGGCAAGATGGTGTGAGGCGCTACTCCACCGAAGTGATTGCAGAAAATATGATTATGCTCGGTGGACCTTCTGGCTCTGGCAGCCCAATGCGTACCGCTCCCACCTCGTATGAAGCCGCTCCCCCTGCTAACAATTCGACACCGTCCGATGACGATCGAACAATAGAAGAAATACCCTTTTAAAATCAATTTATGATACAAACAAAAAAGCCAGCTCCAAAAAAACGCTTCTGCGGTTTTTGTGTAAAGCAAAAAACTGAAATTGACTACAAAGACGTGCTCACGCTTCGTCGATTCATTTCCTCATATGGAAAGATCGCCCCTCGTCGTCGGAGTGGGACGTGTGCAAAACATCAGCGCACGCTCTCCGAAGCGATCAAACGCGCACGTATTATGGCACTCCTTCCTTTTGTTATTCAATAGTAGTAAAAAGTTCATCAAGTCCGTAAAGTTCATAAAGTTATAAAGTTTATCAAGTTCATAAAGTTTACGGGTCATTTTTAGGACTTTATAACTTTCTACTTTATAACTTTTAACTTAATATTGCTCTTATGTCCGTCCTGCCCTCTCTCAACTCAATCAAAGTTGGTCTAAATATCCTTGTTGGCGAAGAGCCCTATCAGGTTCAGACGGCAAATTTTGTTCGCATGCAGCAGCGCAAACCTGTCATGCAAACGAAGATGAAAAATCTCATCAATGGAAAGATTTTGGAATATAGCTTCAAGGCAGGCGAGCGCGTTGAAGAAGCCGACCTGGAACGGGCTAAAGGTGATTACCTCTACACCGACCAATCGGGTATTTTTTTTATGGACTCATCGACGTACGAACAGATTGCAATCGATGCTTCATTTTTAGGAGAGCGAACGAAACTTCTGAAAGATGGCATGCAGGTTGATATTCTGTATTTCAATGGAAAACCAATTACGATAAGCTTCCCGCCAAAAGTTGAAATGCGCGTAACGTCAACGCCCCCTGGCATCAAAGGCGACTCAGCGAGCAATGTCACAAAACAAGCAACGCTGGAGAGCGGCCTTACTGTCAATGTTCCTCTCTTTGTAAAAGAGGGAGACATTATTAGAGTCAATACGGAGACGCTAGAGTATACCGAGCGCGTCTCATAGCAACCTACGCAGGCACTTCTTCTTCCATCTCGGGAAACGGGGCCTCTTCCCCGCTCAGCGCGCTGACCGGGATCCCACCCGGAGCGTGAACGATACTCCATACCTGTGAGCGAATAGCGCTCATAAGGTCGGGTCTGCTCCGAAGATATGTTTTGACATTTTCTCTTCCGACACCCAATTTTTCTTCCCCGAACGAATAGGTATTACCGCTCTTCCCAATCACTTTGTAAGTAACGCCAACATCGAGGAGATCGCCAGGCAGAGAGATGCCTTCATTGTACATAATATCAAACTCAGTCGTCTGAAACGGCGGAGCGACTTTATTTTTTACAACTTTTACCTTCACGCGATTTCCAATAATTTTCTCGCCCTGCTTGATCTGTGCCGCCCGTCGAATTTCAATACGTACTGAGCAATAAAACTTCAAGGCAGTGCCACCTGTTGTTGTCTCCGGATTACCAAAATAGACCCCTATCTTCTGGCGTGTTTGATTGATAAAAATAACGATTGTTTTTGTTTTGCTTACAATACCGGTCAACTTACGGAGTGCCTGACTCATCAGTCGTGCCTGCAGACCCATATGCGAATCACCCATATCGCCCTCGATTTCTGCTTTTGGCGTCAGGGCGGCAACTGAGTCGATCACAATAACATCGACGGCGTTTGACCGCACGAGCGTCTCAACAATTTCGAGTGCTTGTTCCCCGTTATCGGGCTGGGAAATAAACATATCGTTAATATTGATCCCAAGCGTACGGGCGTAGTCGGGATCCAATGCATGTTCGGCATCGACAAACGCGGCAATACCCCCCTGCTTTTGCACTTCGGCGATTACATGCTGTGCCAGTGTTGTTTTTCCTGATGACTCAGGGCCATAAATTTCTATGATACGCCCTCTTGGCATACCCCCAACTCCCAATGCGATATCGAGTGAGAGACACCCCGTCGTCACACACTCAACATTCATTGTTTTTGATTCTCCCAACTTCATAATAGACCCATCACCAAACCTCTCGCGAATTTGTTCGATTGCTTCTTTGACCGCACTCTGCCGCGCTTTATCACTCGCATTTTCGTCTTTATCTTTTGCCATACAGGTTAAAAATCACTAAGTTATCAAGTTATAAAGTTAAAAGTTCATCAAGTTCACAGGGACTTTATAACTTTCTACTTTATAACTTTATGAACTTTTTACTACTATCGGATATCAAAATTACCGAATGGTGGGGAGCGTCGGCTCCTGATACACAACCGTCCGAGTCACAACGGACTCTTTACTATATTTCTTTGCCGCTGCGACAGTAATAACATTTACGCCACTTGAAAGCGTCATTTCTTGTTCAAAACTTCCGTCACCTTTCGCTACAACCTGCTGTCCATTGATGCGAATATCTGACTCCCCCCCGGAAGCGGCACCACGGACAAGAAGTGTCCGGGACTGGCTGGCAAAATTTTGAGTCGGGTTTTGCACGCTGAGCGTTGGTGGCTGTATTGCGACAAAAGCAAGAAATGTAAGATAGGCGCCTGCGCCAAGGAGCGCACTTGTCAGAATAGTATTTTTTGCAATGCGCGAAGCAACCCAGAGCTCAGATCGTCCCACACCAGATCCGCCTCCGATCTCATGACTAGGCCTACGCGATACATATGCTGATTCACGTTCATACTCAGATTGCATATCACGCCAATCGAGCCCCACATACTCTGAGTATGTCTTAATGATGAGCGTTCGATAAAATGGCTCCTCTATCTCTTGGAATGCGCTTCTCTCAAGGGCAAGGAGAAGCGGTTTGCGAATTTTTGTTGCCTGGGCTATTTCATCGATGCTGAGCCCCAGCGCCCGCCGAGCATTTTTTAGATGATGCCCGATGCCGCGTTGTCCAGCCACTGTTTTACGATTGAATTGAACCATACGCATTTTGTCAAAAATGAAGGAGAAGGATAGCTATGATGGGCCCCTATTCTCATCTCTCATCTTAACCGACTCTTGAAAAAGGTCAATAAATCCCCCGATCGATAGTGTCCTCTTTTTCTTCCTCGGTCTGATTGGGCGGAAAATCATCTGTTTGTCCATCAAAAGATTGATCAAGAACGCGCCGCGGTTTTGCCCCATCCCCCGGACCAATAAACCCTTCGGCTTCCAGAAGGTCAAGGATTCGCGCGGCTCGCGCATATCCAATGCGAAGACGGCGTTGAAGCAGGGAGGCAGATGCCTTCTGTGCTTGAACAATAATATCTCGCGCCTCAGGCAAAAGATCGTCTTCCTCATCGGAGCCAAAACTGCCCACCCCCTCGCCGGTAACACTTTTCTCGGTGACTGCCGTCTGGTACGACGGCTCTCCGCTTTCTTTCAAACACGCAACGACCCGCTCTATTTCTTCATCAGAAAGATATGCACCCTGCAAACGTACCGGTTTTGAAAGATCGGCAGAAACAAAGAGCATATCCCCTCTTCCCACAAGTCGCTCCGCGCCCGATGTATCGAGAATTGTTCGTGAATCCATTTGTGACGCAACGGCAAAAGCAATACGCGACGTGATATTTGCTTTTATCAATCCGGTAATCACGTCAACCGACGGACGCTGTGTTGCAAGAATAAGATGAATGCCGACTGCGCGAGCCATCTGCGCGAGACGAATAATCAAATTCTCTGCCTCCGCGCCACAGGTAGCCATAATATCGGCAAGCTCATCGATGACAATAACGATGTAGGGAATTTTTTCTTCGCTCCACGCGTTGTACGATGCAAGATCACGTTTGCCCACCTTTGACAAAACATCAAAGCGCCGCTCCATCTCTCCGATAGCCCATCGAAGCGCATTGAGCGTCTTTTTAACATCGGTAACAACCGGTGTCAGCAAGTGAGGAATATCGTTATAGCACGACAGCTCAACGCGTTTTGGGTCGACAAGAATAAACCGTAATGTCTCGGGGCTATTTTGATAGAGCAAGGTTGTAATGACCGTGTTAATACACACTGTTTTTCCTGAACCGGTCGACCCGGCAATAAGCAGGTGGGGCATTTTTAATACTGAAGACAGACGCGTCTGTCCCGCAACATCCTTTCCCAACGCAAGAGTCAGCGTATCTTTTCTCTGCTTGAACGGCTCTGATTCGAGGAGCTCGCGAAGCGTCACCAGCGCGACTTTTTGATTCGGAACCTCGATACCCACAAGCGCTCGTCCGGGAATAGGTGCCTCGATACGAATAGGGTGGGCAGCAAGCGCGAGCGCCAGATCGTTGTGAAGACCGGTGATTGTCGCCAGTTTGATTCCTTCCGCCGGCTTCAAGGTAAACTGGGTAACGGTCGGCCCCACATTCACCTCTCCCATCTCAACAGCGATGCCGAAATTCTCAAGTGTCTTTTGGATAATGAGCTTGTTTGCCTTAATATCCCCGCTCGTCGGCTGCTGCTGTTTCCCATTGAGAAGATCGAGAGGAATCTGTACTGCGGTCTTTCGTCGTGGTTTGTTAATCACCTCCATCTCATCTTCTCTTTTCCCGCTCGGTCGCTCTTCCTCGATCATCTCTTCTTGTTCCTTCTCCTTCAGTGCTACGGTACGCTGAGAAAAACCCGTGGTATTATGAGTGTCACCGGACGGTTCATCGTCCTGTACCATTTCTGAAACGGTAAGGCGCCGCCTTTCGTGCGCGCGCCCTGCTAAGCGCGCAACTCCGGAAAAAAGCGATGCGCAAACGCGAAGAGCATTCTTCGTGTACACGACGATATCATCGAGAGATGAGTTGACGAGGATAAGAAATGAAATAAGAAAAATTGAGAGGACAACAATGAGCGCGCCCCAAAACTGCAGAACCGACTCCAAAGAAAACGAAAGGAAAAATCCAACAACTCCCCCGCCGGTGCCTGCCACCGCCCTCGCATATTGTTCTTCAAGAGGAAATGCAAGATGCCACAAAGCGGTAAACGACAAGATAAGGAATACGAGCCCTATAATCTGAACGATATGTCCCATGAGAGGAACGCGACGAATAAAGAATATCCCAAACAACACAATAAAAAGTGGCACGCAATAGCGAGTCGCGCCAAACAGAACGCTTAATGCCCGTTCGATGCCCACCCCGATTGCTCCGGCAAGACCGAACAAGCTCAAGACGGACACAAGCGTAATCATGAGCACGATAACAATCTTGATGCCCTGCCGTGCCTCAGGTGACAACGCAGAAAATAGTACAGCGCCGTTCTCACGTCGCTGTACTCTGGACGGTGCCTTCTGCTGTATTCGTTTTCGAAAATCTTTTTTCACAAGGATTGAATCTTTTATGATTGAAAGTATACCGTATTTTTTTAATGGCAACAAGGAAAAACCCCGCTCCAGGACTCTGGAGCGGGGGCACAGACGAACGGATAGTTTTTTGATGGGCTCTTATTATTCTCCCTTGCGTCGTTTTTCGTATCCGGTACCTACCGGTATGAGGCGACCGATGATAACATTTTCCTTCAACCCTTCGAGATAGTCGGCTTTTCCTGACACCGCCGCGTTAATAAGAATACGCGCCGTCTCTTGGAACGATGCTGCCGACAGCCAGGATCGCGTGGAAAGAGATGCTTTGGTAATACCCATGAGCAACTCGTCTCCTTTTGCTTCTTTCAACCCCTCTTTCTTCACCCGTCTGTTTTCTTCAATGAGCTCTGACTGTTCAACAATCTCGCCGGCAAGGAGCTCGGTGTCCCCCGCGTCGACGACCATCATACGAGAGAAAATCTGCCGAATAATAACCTCAATATGCTTATCATTCAGCTTTTGTCCTTGAGATATGTAGATACGGTGAATCTCGTTGATGATATATTTTTGTGTTTCGAGCTTGCCCTTGTATTTGAAATACAGCTGCAGGTCAAGGTCGCCTTCAGTCAGTGAATCACCGGCGGTGACAAGGTCTCCGTCTTTGACAATAACATAGGCAGACGATGGAATAATGTATTCCTGAACCCCCTCGCCCTGTCCGAGTACCTTCACGCCGTCCTTCTCAAGTTTTACCGTCCCGGCATATCGCGCGTTCGTTTCTGTTTCGCCGACGGTGAATAACAGATCTCCCTCTTTGACGTGCTGACCATCCTGGACGTGAACGGTTCGTATCTTTGCGGCCTTTACGGGTTTTGCCGGCTTCTCATCATCGTGAGAAACCAGAACCGCCTTCTTACGCGGTGAAAAACGATACTGCTCTTCGTGCGCTTCCTCAAAATGAACCGCAATTATTTTCTGTCCACTTTCCGTGTGGGTCACTTCTTTGCCGTCAACGCCCGTTGTTATTCGTGTTTTCTGAGAAAGTGAAACACGCCCCGCAACGTCGCTCAAAATTGCTTTATTTTTTGGAGTACGTACTTCAAAAAGTTCCTCAACACGCGGCAATCCTTGCGTAATGTCAGCACCGACAACACCGCCGCTATGGAACGTACGCATCGTCAGCTGAGTACCCGGCTCTCCAAGCGACTGAGCCGCAATAATCCCGACCGCGGTTCCCGCTTTGACAAGCGTTGTGTAGGCAAGGTCAAGGCCATAACATTTCTGACACACGCCCCGAACGGCGCGACACGACAGAAGTGAACGGATACGAACGCTTGCCATACCTGCTTCGCGCGCTCGCTTGGTAACATCTTTTGTGAAAATTTCATTTCGCTTCACAACCGTTTCACCATCGGCACCTACCGCATCTTGTGAACACGAACGTCCGAATAATCGATCGTAAAAATCAACGTCTATTGCATCGCACTCTTCCTTTGTGATAACCATTCCTTCTTTATCTTGACAATCACTCTCGTTAACCACGACATCTTGTGCAACATCAACCAAGCGTCGCGTCAGATATCCTGCGTTTGAAGTACGGAGCGCGGTATCAACCAATCCTTTTCGAGCACCATGGGTTGAGATAAAATATTCGAGAACACCCAAACCCTCTTTAAAACTTCCTTTCACGGCCAGTTCTATCGTTTCACCAAGCGGATTGGTCACAAGCCCCTTCATACCGATAATCTGGTTGAGCTGCGCCCATGTTCCACGCGCCCCCGACTCAATAATAGAGTAGACCGAGCCCTCTATTGCTAGCGATACTTTTGAGAGTTTTGATACCTTTTCTCGCGTCTCTGTCCAGATTGAGATAACTTTGTTCTTTCGTTCTTGAAATGTCAGGAGACCGTTCTCATACTGCCCCTGCACCTCGTCGATGCGATTTTCCGCTTCTTTGATCAATGCTGCTTTCTCAGGCAAAGCCGGAATGTCGTCCATACCAAAAGAAAGCCCTGAATCGGTCAAATAATTTGCGCAGACCTCTTTAATTCTATCAAGCATCTCCGCGGTCTGCTCAATACCACATTTCTCAAGCGCGGTGAGCACAATTTCACCCATCATCTTTTTATCGATGCGCGTGTTGTAATAGGGCAGTTCGTTAGGCAAAATTTTATTAAATAAGATGCGACCGACCGTTGTCTCGATGCGCGGCGCGGCGCGATCCTCCTCGGACATTCTATTTTTTGTCGTCTCACCGAATCGAACAAGAATACGCTCCTGCAAGCCGATAAATTTCAGAAGGTACCCTGACACCGCTTCATTTTCATGGCAGAACTTCTTCATCTTTTCTTGAGAAAGTGGGGCAGCATCATCGAGCGTGTAGGTCATATAAAATGCACCCCATACGATATCTTGTTGAGGAACGGCGATAGGATGTCCGCTTGCCGGCTTCAAAAGATTGTGTGATGACAGCATTATTTCTGATGCTTCTTTGCGTGCTTCATCGGACAAGGGAACGTGTACCGCCATTTGGTCACCATCAAAGTCAGCGTTAAACGCCGGGCAGACGAGCGGATGAACCTGGATGGCTTTACCCTCGATAAGAATTGGCTTGAACGCTTGAATACCGAGACGGTGAAGTGTCGGCGCGCGATTCAATAACACAAATGCGTCTTTGACAATCTCTTCCAAAATATCCCACACTTCATCGCGTCCTGTTTCGATATACCGCGACGCACTCCGAACATTATACACTTCGCCTCGCTCAATAAGTTTGCTCATGACGAACGGCTTGAACAAATCAAGTGCCATACTTTTTGGCAGTCCGCACTGGTGCAGTTTCAGCGATGGTCCGACAACGATAACGCTGCGTCCAGAATAGTCGATACGCTTCCCCAGTAAGTTTTGGCGGAACCGACCACGTTTTCCCTTCAGCATATCGGCGAGAGATTTCAGTGTGCGTTTCTGCCCCGTCGATGCCATCACGGTCTTCCCGTGTCGCGCTGAATTATCGATAAGCGCGTCGACCGCTTCCTGCAGCATGCGTTTTTCGTTTCGACAAATGACCTCCGGTGCCTTGAGCTCGATAAGCTGTTTCAAGCGATTATTTCGATTAATAACACGACGATACAAATCGTTGAGGTCTGAAGTTGCAAATCGTCCGCCGTCCAGAGCCACCATTGGGCGCAAGTCCGGGGGAATAATAGGGACGATGGTCATGACCATCGACTCGGGTCGTACACCGTTGTTGATAAAGCTTTTAATCAGCTTTGCCCGACGAATAAGTTTTTCTCGTTTGAGCCCTTGCGCGGTTTCGATATCGGTACGTAATGATGCTTCAAGCACACTTACATCGATGCGCTCCAAAAGTTTTCGTATGGCCTCAGCGCCAATCGCCGCCTCAAACACATGACCGTACGCGAGCGACAATTCACGATATTTACTCTCGCTCAACATAACCATCGGCTTAATGCCCTTGATATCGTCTTCTACCAGGTGAACGTTTTCATCGAGGGCGAGAAGCTGCTTGTCGCGCTGGACAAACAGTGATGTCAGTTGTTTTTCAAGCGAGTCATGTTCTGCCTTGTTTGCGCCTCCCTGCTGCGCGCGCAACGCGTTCGCCTTCATGTTACACTCATTTTCAAAATTCTTTTTTGCTGTTTTATATTCTTCACGAACCTGTCCGAGTGTTTGAATTTTTTGTTCTTCGTTGACATCGGTCACGATAAAATTGGCAAAATAAATAACGCGTTCAAGATTCTGAACCGACATGTCGAGCATGAGACCAATTTTTGACGGAACACCGCGCAAAAACCAAATATGGGAAACGGGGGTTGCAAGCGTAATATGGCCCATGCGTTCACGCCGAACAATAGACCGAGTCACCTCGACGCCACACTTGTCACACACGATTCCCTTGTATCGAATTTTTTTATATTTTCCACAATAACACTCCCAGTCCTTTGTCGGGCCAAAAATACGCTCGGAAAATAATCCGTCTTTCTCGGGGCGCTGCGTGCGGTAGTTGATCGTCTCGGGTCGGGTGACTTCACCATACGACCAGCGCATCATGTCTTGGGCCGATGCGATTTTGAGTCGAATACCCCGAAAGTCAAATGCTTGAATTGAGTCCTTCCGTTCTTCTCCGTGCATATATTATTTGTTTATTTCATCGTCCTGCTCTCCGGCATCATGGTGAATGGGCTTCATAAGCTCAACATCGAGCCCGAGCCCCTTAAGCTCTCTCACCAACACATTAAATGCTTCGGGAACATTGAGTTTCTTGATTGGCTCGCCCTTGATAATGGATTCGTACGCCTTAGAACGCCCCACCACATCGTCGGATTTGATAGTCAAAATTTCCTGCAGCGTGTGGGCGGCACCATATGCTTCCAGTGCCCATACTTCCATTTCACCGAAACGCTGTCCACCGGACTGCGCCTTTCCGCCCAATGGCTGCTGAGTAATAAGAGAGTAGGGGCCGATCGAACGCTGGTGAATTTTATCTTCGACCATGTGAATGAGCTTCATCATATACATGACGCCAACGACGGTTTTTTCTTTGAACGCTTCACCGGTGCGACCATCGATAAGATGATGTTTGCCGTCAGTCGTAAAGCCGGCCTTTGCTAAAAGATCCTTAATAATCGTCTCCGTGATTCCATCGAGTGGTGGTGTCGCCGCCGTAATCCCGAGTTTCTGAGCAGCCATACCAAGATGGGTCTCAAGAATTTGTCCCAAGTTCATACGAGAAATAACACCGAGCGGACTGAGAATAATATCAACAGAGCGGCCATCTTCCATAACCGGCATGTCTTCGAGCGGCACAACGCGAGAAATAACGCCTTTGTTCCCGTGGCGTCCCGCCATCTTATCACCCACTTGAATCTTTCGAAGATGCGCGACCGTCACCTGAACATTTTTCAATACTCCTGCCTGCAACTTGTCACCATTCTCGCGTGAAAATATTTTCACGTCGATAACCTTGCCATGCTCTCCATGCTCAAGGTAGAGTGATGAATCGCGAATATCCTTTGCTTTTTCTCCAAAAATTGCCCGGAGCAATTTTTCTTCCGGTGAGAGCTCCGTTTCACCTTTTGGCGTAATTTTTCCGACGAGAATATCACCCGATGACACTTCCGCGCCTATTCGCACAATACCGTCTTCGTCGAGATCTTTCAGTTTTTCTTCACTCACATTGGGGATGTCGCGCGTCACCACCTCGGGCCCCAGTTTTGTATCGCGAACCGATATCGAATAATTTTCGATGTGGGTTGAGGTAAATCGATCGTCGTGTACCAAGCGCTCGGAAATAAGAATGGCGTCTTCGTAGTTTCCCAACTCCCACGACATAAACGCAACGAGTACGTTTTGTCCCAAGGCCAGCTCTCCGTGCTGAATGGCGGGACCGTCGGCAAGCATATCACCCGAATTCACCTTATCCCCTTTTGATACCGCAGGTTTTTGGTTAAGGCAGGTCGACGCGTTCGATCGCAAAAATTTCTCAAGGGCGTATTCGACAACATCGCCGCTCTCGGACTGAATACTGATTTGATCCGCTTCAACACCGACAACGACTCCATCTGTTTTTGAAATAAGCATACGCCCGGAGTCGTACGCGGCTCGCTGTTCCACACCTGTCCCCACAACCGGTGCCTGCGGACGAATAAGCGGAACAGCTTGCCTCTGCATGTTTGAACCCATAAGGGCGCGAGCGGCATCGTCGTGTTCTAGAAATGGAATGAGCGATGTTGAGACGCTGACGATTTGGTTTGGCGCGACATCGGTGTATTCCACCTCGTCAACCGATGCGAGTGTTGGCTGGCCATACTTGCGCACATCGGCTTTTTCACCGATAAAATATCCTTTATCATCGACGGGCGCGGTTGCCGATGTTGTAATGTAGCGCTCTTCGGTAAATGCGTCGAGATACTCAACGTCATCGGTCACGCGCTTTTTCCCATTCTTGTCAGTGGTTGTTTTGCGAAATGGCGTCTCCATGAACCCATATTCGTTGAGGCGCGCATACGATGCAAGATGACCGACAAGCCCAATGTTTGGGCCCTCCGGCGTTGCGATAGGACAAATGCGTCCATAGTGGGTTGGATGTACATCGCGCACCTCAAACCCTGCGCGCTCTCTACTCAATCCGCCGGGCCCGAGTGCCGATATGCGGCGTTTATGCTCAAGTTCGGACAGAGGATTCGTCTGATCCATAAATTGAGACAGCTGCGATGACATGAAGAACTCCTTCACCGCGATAATAACGGGACGAGCATTAATAAGACGCGTTGGACTCAAAGTCCCAACGTCGAGCGTACTCATACGGTCTTTAATAATACGTTTCATTCGCTCCAACCCAATACGGAAGCGATTCTGGATAAGTTCACCAACACCACGAATGCGGCGATTGCCAAGGTGGTCGATATCGTCGGGGTCTGCCTGTGAAAGATTGTAAGAAATAATCTCACGTATCACCGCGACAAGATCGTCGAGTTTGAGCACGCGGTCATCTTTTTCCTTTGTTGAAAAATTCAGGGAAAAACGCTGGTTCATCTTATGTCTCCCGACACGACCCAAGTCGTACCGATCGAACCGGAAGAACATGTCGCAAATGAGCTGTCTCGCGTTATCCGGTGTTGCCAAGTCCCCGGGACGAATGCGTTTGTACACTTCGACAAGAGCGCTCACCTCATCGGGTGCCGTGTCTTTGCTCAGGGTTGCTTCGATAAACTGTCGCTCAGGACTTGAGTCGATATCGCGAAATGCTTTTCGCATTTCATCGTCTCCGCCAAATCCAAGCGCGCGAAGAAGCGTGGTAACCGGCACTTTTCGTTTTCGATCTATTTTTACGTAGATGACATCGTTCTCATCGGTTTCGAATTCGAGCCAGGCGCCACGGTTTGGGATGAGCTTTGCGCCATAATATCGCTGGTCGGCCCCTCGATAGGTCTGAGATGAAAAAAACACACCCGCGGAACGGATGAGTTGCGAAACCACAACACGTTCAACGCCATTGACGATGAAGGTGCCACGGTCGGTCATAAGGGGGAAATCCCCCAGATAAATATCCTGATCTTTTATTTCATTGGTACGCTTGTTCTCAAGTCGGGACTTCACCCACAGTGCCGCCTCAAAGGTAAGGTTCTTGGAAAGCGTTGTTGTCTGATCAAATTTTGGTTCATCGAAATAGTAGTCGAGAAATGAAAGCTCAAGATCCCTGCCGGTAAAATCGCGAATAGGAGAGACCTCGTCGAGCAACTCTCGCAACCCCGACTCCATAAACCACTTAAACGAATCCAACTGCACCTCAATAAGGCGTGGGAGGGGTATAACGTCGTGTTTTTTTGTAAAAAAGGAGCGAATTTTTTTCTGTGCCATAGTGCGGTTATGAAAAAGGTGCCTTAAAACAAAAAAATTTCACCGGCTCTGCAGGCGGTGACTTTCGATTACTCTCTATTCTCTAGAATAGTCCCATGATAGTGTGCTTTACAAGAGAACAAAATATGCCCATTCATCATGAATTTCTCTCGGGCACCACAAAAACGTATTTAAAAGATACCACAAAATCTGCCTCTGTCAAGGCCCTCAAAGGTAAGTATACCATACTTTTGCGCAAAAAGCACGCTCCTACCCTCAAATAAAGGGATAAATCGCTATATTATTGAGAGAAATCACGCCTTGAATCATTTTATGTATCAACATAAATGCCGAGTAATCAACATGTTATCCACAGTTCATTCACCATATTCCTCCTATAATTTTACGTTTTACGCTTTGAGTTTTACATTCTTTGCCCCCGGCGGGAATTCCGCAGTCATACCATCCACTGGATGGTATTTCCCTTGCCCTGGGCAGCGCTCAAACTGCCCCCGGCAGTTCGATCGGCATCCCGCCCTGGCGGGACTGCTGCCCGTTCGATTCCTGCCGTACGCTTCCTCTCACTGTTCTTCTTATAATTTTACGTTTTACGCTTTGAGTTTTACATTCTTTGCCCCCGGCGGGAATCGAACCCACACCACCTCCTTCGGAGGGAGGTATTCTATCCATTAAACTACGGTGGCTCTTGAAATAATTACCAAAAATGACGGGCTCGATTAACTATACGCCAGAACGGTCTTCCTATGGTATAGAGCATATATCCGGGACGATTCAACACCGTGTCGAATGTGCCTGGATAAGCAATGTGTTCACCCCCAAAGCCCATTTTAAATCGTGTAATGCCCGAAAGAGGGTGCCCACTGACCCCCTCGGGGGCGATACCGCCAAAATTATAGTATCGATACCCCCTTTTGCGAGCATCGTTCCATATAAAGGCATGGAGTGCAAATGGGGCCATAACTGGGGCATACCGAGCGTCCGATCCCCCGTAGAGGTAATACGCCGTATCTCCGAAATACATAATACAAGCACTCGCACGTTGTTCCTGGCCCACCGTCGCCTCATATAAGCCAATATACGGTATCTCACTCGTTTGCCGCTCGTGGCTTTCTTGAGTAAAAAAATTGATCAGAGACCGATAATAGGTGCCACTATGAAGGCGATATTCCTTCTCCTGCGCTGTTTTCTTCAAGAAACCAACGAGTATATCGATATGTTTGTCGATAGATGGTCGGCTCAAATCAACGGAATGTACCTGAACATCTTTTTTACTCGCGAGACGAATGTTGTACCGTGTTTTTGAGTGCATCTGTGAAAAAAGCTCCTCCTCGCTTTTTGCCAAATCGAGAAACCACTCCCGGTCTGGCTGAGTGGGCAGCACTCTCCTCTCCCATTCTGCACCTCCATCCTCTTTTCTTGCGTCGCATACCGATTCATATCGAATAAAAAGCGGGGTCTTCTTGGGATATGAAAATTGTTTGACAGTATAATTGAGTGTGGCCGCACGCATGCTGTCAGAAAAATATCCAACCGGCCCGCGAGGAGCATAAAGATATCGATACCTGCCGAAAAGAGGGAGCTCTTGAAACTGTATACATTCAGTCATTACACCACTTGTATTCCACACACCGACACGATGTACCGGGAACCCGAGCGACTCTTGAAACTGCCCCCACTCCCAACTCTGCAGAAACTGCGCGTGGGGTTGTGACGCGACGTATCTATTCCACTCGTGCCTGTTCACCTCTTTCATATTCTATACGATTGATCGCAGTGCGTATTTTAATCTCTCTTCCATCACTTGTATGGCGACAGGGATAGAGCGGACTGCTTCTTGGGCCTGCGTGCGTGAATATCCAAGACGAATGAGCGCGTCTGTCAAATCGTCGTTCATGCCTGTCTGCTCGACCTGAAATGCTTGTGGCCCCGCGTACTCGTGAAATATCTGCTTAAGCTCAAGCACGATTCTTTCAGCGGTCTTTGTCCCGATGCCCGATACCTTCTTCAAAAGACCTGCGTCTCCGCGACCGATCGCGGATACAATATCTACAACTGACGCTATTTTTAGCACCGACAATGCGCTCTTTGGCCCAACACCCGATACCGATATAAGATGGTGGAAAAGTTCGTACTCCTCTTGCAATGAAAACCCGTAGAGCTCCTCGGCATTCTCGCGTATGTGTTGATGTAAAAAAAATGAAACCTCGGCGCCCAGCATACTTTTTGCGCGAGTATCCTCGGGAACAAAAATACGATACCCCAAATCGCCGGTTCGCACAATGAGTGAATGTGCGTCGAGAAAGATAACGGTTCCGTGTATGTAGGCAAGCATATGGTCAATCTCCAATGAATTCCATTGGTAGTATATACTACTCAACCGCCAAAAAGCAAACCCTGTGATGTAAAATCATAAATCAAAAATCTCAAGCTCCAAATAAATTCCAAATCTCAAATTCAAAAAGACATGCACTGCTACGGTTTTGGATTTTAAACATTGTGATTTCATCATTTATACACACCCTCGTCGTGCGTGCGTATTATTTTTATGCTATACTGGTAAAACTTTCAACTCATTATTCATTGTTAATTTTCAAAAAATATGCCGAGAGCAAAAAAAATATCGGAACAGTCGACTGGTCGAAAACCGCGGAGCAAAAAAAGCGCACTGACAGCATTACCGACACTGACCGATACTCTCACGATACCCTTGCCAGAAAAAAAATTACCGAAAAAAAAACCGGCTCGGAAAAAAATGGCTAAAAAATCGTCGACAAAAAAAATATCCGCCCCCCTTGTGATGGACAGTGTTCCTCTTTCACTAAAACCACTATCCATATCAACACCGACACCGCAAAAAAATGCGAAAACATGCATGAGTTCGGCGCAGTGTTTCTTATACGGGGGTCTTATCTGTATTGTTGGCACCGTTGCACTCGCTCTTTTCTTAAGTATTGTTGTCCTAGCCCCGCTCGGCACACGCATCGAGCAGTCACGCTCACAAGCGCAAGTTTCTGCGACCGACTCTCAAGACCAAGCTCTCAACGATTTAGAAAAAACAATCACGCAACCGGCTGATGCTGACACGAAAGAGAGTAATGGATTCTATGGAACGCTCCTTTCAAAAGACAAGGGGGTTCTCATGGTCAAAGAGCTGGCCCCTTCGCTGCCCCTTGAAGAAAAAGCAAACGCGCCGACCGGAACAAAAACATTTGTTGTCCGAGTATCGGATAAAACGGGGTATACCTATCAGCACCCACGAGACGAAAAGGATGCTTCGGCTCCACTCTTTGCCCCTGAAGAGGGTACACTCGACAATATGAAAACCGGTATGTACATCTTTGTCGCGACATCGGACGATACGAAAAAAACCGAAACACTGAACGCGACACATATACTATACTCGGAAAAAAGCCCCTTTGCAGAGTAGAACAATTTACACTATTGACACATTGTATTAATCCCTCCATCTCGTGTATGATTTGGGGGGATTATTCATATATAAATGAATATCCTGAGCTCCGATGGATAAGCACCAAATTCAAAATCGCAAATCACAAATAAATTATAATACCAAAAATCAAAAACAGCCCTATCATCTTTTTTTTTGAATTTGTGATTTGAGATTTACTTGGAGCTTGAGATTTTGAATTTGTAATTTATACGATGTGAACTTCTCACCGCTCAGTGCAATCCGATTATATTGGCGTAACAGAGTATTCCCCCAGCATCTCTGGCGCGAAGTGCTGTGTGTCTTTTGTGTGGGCGCGATGTTTTTTACACTCCTTGCCTCGGCACCATCGTTCCCCGATCCAGATTCGTTTTATCACGCCCGTATCGCCGCGCTCATGGTGCAGGGTCCGGTACTCTCATTTCCATGGCTTCCGCTCACATCGCTTGGTGCTACATTTATCGATCACCACTTTCTCTATCACATACTCCTCATTCCTTTCGTTATCTGGGGCGACCCTCTTATTGGGCTTAAACTCGCGACGATTCTTTTCGCCGCCGGTTTCATCGCCCTCTTTTATTGGATCATGCGAAAAGGGAGTATCAATAACACGATCGCACGGCTCCCCGCGCTTCTCTTCGTTTTTCTTCTTCTCATCAATACCGTATTCACGTTCCGTCTCAACCTGGCAAAAATTCCGGCCGTATCTCTCTTTGTATTTTTTTGCGGCATTTGGGCGGTGTGCCAAAAAAATAATAGGGCGCTCTTCGGTATTTCATTCCTTTTTGTCTGGCTCTATGGCGGCTGGCCGCTCATGCCGATGATGGCGATACTT
>OBEQ011160234.1_pt1 | contig 37524 bp, 24 predicted proteins | sample 1670901 | NCBI WGS metagenome assembly OBEQ01 (sample SAMEA104232315, study PRJEB22302) | groundwater metagenome | biome: forest; feature: aquifer; material: groundwater | place: USA | collected 2011-08-07 | depth 5.4 m | reverse complement strand
TCCGGGCTCCGGGCTCCGGGCTCCGGGCTCCGGGCTCCGGGCTCCGGGCTCCGGGCTCTGGGCTCCGGGCTCCGGGCTCCGGGCTCCGGGCTCCGGGCTCCGGGCTCCGGGCTCCGGGCTCCGGGCTCCGGGCTCCGGGCTCCGGGCTCCGGGCTCTTCTCTAGAAACGATTGGCATGCTATTTCCGTTATGGCTAGCCAGTTTGGTCGTTCCGCGAACGATTCGATGCCCTCGGTCGTCGGCCGAACTGGAGGTGGGGGCAGGAGGCACGCCAAGACGGTAACCCTCGGCTGTTGCGACCCGCGCCGGCTGGTCAGAGTCCGCGTCGAGGGACGGTCGGGATGGACACGATGTCGGACCTTCCGCCTACGCTATGCGCGACGCGTCCATCACCGGGCGTGTACCCCTGACCGCATCCCCAGCCCTGCGAATGAAAGCGTCAGCCATGACCGACGACGGACCGACCGGCGAGATCATCGTCTACCGGAGCGATGACGGTCGTACCCGGATCGAACTGCGCGCCGTCGACGGCACCGTCTGGCTGACCCAGGCCGAGATCGCCGCACTGTTTGCCACCGGTGTACCTAATATCAACAAGCACATCGCCGCCGTGCTGGACGAGGGCGAGCAGGGCGAGGCAACTATTTCCTCCCAGGAAATAGTTCGGCAGGAGGGTGCCCGCGAGGTGCGGCGGACGGTCCAGATCTACAGCCTGGACATGATCCTGGCGGTCGGGTACCGGGTGCGATCCAACCGGGCTGCCCAGTTCCGGCAGTGGGCGACGACGGTGCTCCGGGAGTACCTGGTAAAGGGTTTCGCTCTCAACGACGAGCGGCTGAAGCAGCCGGGCGGCTGCGCTCACGCCGGCCCGTCCAGCTGTGCCATCCGTCGGTACGCCGCGGTGAGCAGATCGACCAGCGTGCTCCCGCCAAGTTCGGCGCTGGGCGGGGGCAGTTGGCGCAGCAGCAGATCTGGCTCGGCGTCCATAGTGGGCGGACGGGCGGGCAGCGGTACCGGTGCATACCAGAACCGTCGCGGGTCGGGGCGCGGGTCGGTGAGGTCGCCCAGGGCGACGGCGGTGCCGATCGCCGGCGTGTCAACAGCACGGCCGACCGGGCCCTCGGCCAGGGCGGAAGCGCCGTGCTCCGTGGAGGGTGCCGGTTCGGTGGCGCGCAGCGTGCGCAGCCGGGTGAGCAGCGCCTCGCGGGTACGCCCGCGCCAGAGCAGGATCTGGAACGGGTCGGTGTCGAAGGCCTCGGCGAGCAGGTAGAACGTGGCGGCGAGGTGCTTGCACGGCACCTCCCAGTCGGGGCAGGAGCAGTGCAGGCTCATCTCGCGCAGCGCCCGCGGGAACAGCGGCGCACCGGCGTCGGCGAAGACCTGTTCCAGCTCGGATGGCAGCTGCCCGGCAAGCAGCTTGGCGCTGTGGATCGCCTGTTCGGCCAGCGCCACTTCGACCTTGGCCCAGACCAGTTCCGGGAAGGGCGCCAACGCGACGGTCACCTGGTACGGCCTGGCCCGCGAACCCTGGACCGCGGCGGTGACCGTGCCGGGCTTGATGGCGAGGGAGAGCACCTGGCCGGTGCGGGCGTAGTTGCGGCCGCGGGTCAGCCGCGAGCCCAGCGAGAACGACTCCAGCGCGTCGATGAACCGCCGGGACCACCACGTCGAGCCGATGTCACCGCGGGTGCTGCGCGCCTTCAACCCGCCTTCGACCTTGCGCGGTCGCGACGGCGGATAGTAGTCGCCGACCCTCATTCGCCCACCGCTCCGGCCTCAAGGGCGAAGAGCTGCCGAAGGTCCGATGTGGAGAGTTCGGTGAGCCACTGCTCGCCGCTGCCGACGATCTTCGCGGCCAGGCCGCGCTTGTCCCGGATCATTGTGGAGATCTTTTCTTCGAGGGTACCGGCGCAGACGAACTCGCGGACCTGCACCGCGCGCTTCTGCCCGATCCGGAACGCCCGGTCGGTGGCCTGGTCCTCCACGGCCGGGTTCCACCAGCGGTCGACGTGCACGACGTGGTTGGCCGCGGTCAGGGTGAGCCCGGTGCCGCCGGCCTTGAGCGACAGTACGAAGAGCGCGGCCTCACCACCCTGGAAGCGTTGCACCATCGCGTCCCGGTCGGCTTTGCTGACCCCGCCGTGCAGGTAGAGCACCTCACGGCCGAACCGGGCGGAGAGGTGGGCGCGCAGCATCGCGCCGAACTCGGCGTACTGGGTGAAGAGCAGTGCCTTCTCGCCCGCGGCGAGCACCTCGTCGAGGATCTCCTCCAACCGGGCGAGCTTGCCCGACCGCCCGGCGAGGCGGGTGCCGTCGCGCAGCAGTTGCGCCGGGTGGTTGCAGACCTGCTTGAGCTTGGTCATGGTGGCCAGCACCAGCCCGCGCCGTTCGATCCCGTCGCTGTCGGCGATCCTGGCGAGCATGTCGTCCAGCACGGACTGGTAGAGGGCGGCCTGTTCAGCGGTGAGGTTGCAGACCCCCTCCATCTCCAGCTTCTCCGGCAGGTCCGAGATGATCGACCGATCGGTCTTGACCCGGCGCAGCACGAACGGCTGGGTCAACCGTTTCAGCCGTTCGGCGGCCTCGTCGTCGCCGTGCTTCTCGACCGGCTCGGCGTAGCGCCGCTTGAAACTCGCCGCGCTGCCGAGCAGGCCCGGGTTGGCGAACTCCATCAGTGACCACAGGTCGGCCAACCGGTTCTCCACCGGGGTACCGGTGACCGCCAACCGGTGCCGGGCCGGCAGGGTGCGCAGCGCGACGGCCTGTCGCGTCGCGGCATTCTTGATGGCCTGGGCCTCGTCCACCACGATCCGGAGCCAGTCTATTTTGGACAGTTGCGCGGCGTCCCGGGCGGCAAGCGCGTAGGTGGTCACCACCAGGTCCGCGTCGCGCACGGCAGCGGTGAAGGCCGGGCCGCGGGCGCGTTCGGCGCCATGATGGATGTGTACCCCCAATCCAGGTGCGAACTTCGCCGCCTCGCGTTGCCAGTTGCCCACCAGCGACATCGGGCACACCAGCAGCGTCGGCCCGGCGTCGGCGGGGTCACCGGCCATCAGCGCCAGCAGCTGGACAGTCTTACCCAGTCCCATGTCGTCGGCGAGTACGCCACCCAGGCCCAGGGTCTGCAGGAAATGCAGCCAGGCCAGCCCACGCTGCTGGTACGGCCGCAGGGTGCCGACGAAGCTCACCGGCGTGGGGACAGGGCGCAGCCGCCGCTCGGCTGCGCCGTCGAGCAGGTCACCGAGCCAACCGGTCGCGGCGATCCCGGTCACCGACAGGCCAGCCGGACCATCGCCGTCGACGTCGCCACCGGCAACCGCGCGCAGCAACTCACCGACACTCATCCGGCCGGTACTGTCGGCCTTGAGCAGCTTCAGCCCCGCGGCCAACTGCTTCGGGTCCACCGCCACCCATTGCCCGCGCAGGCGGACCAGCGGTGTCTGGATCGCGGTCAGCGCCTTGAGTTCCGCCGCGGTCAGCTTCTCGTCGCCGAGTGCCAACTGCCAGCGGTAGTCCACGATCGCGTCCAGGCCGAACGTGCCAGCTGTGCTGACCGTGCCCGGTGCGGCCGGCGTCTTCGCGCTCAGCCGTACCCCCAGTCGTGCCGACGGCCGGCTCCACCACGACGGCACCAGCACCCCGAACCCCGCGCCGGCCAGCAGCGGCGCGGCCTCGGCCAGGAACCGGTGCGCACCGTCGACGCTGAGGTCCAGTGTGGACGGACGGGCGGTGTGCAGTGCACTGTCCAGTGCCGGGTACAGCCGACTCGCCCGGCCGAGCTCAGCCAGCAGCGTCTCCTGGGGTGCGGCGACGTGGCGGGCCAGCGCGCGCAACGCCCCCGGTGAGCGCCACACCGTCTGCGCGTCCACCAACAGGCTCGGCTCGTCGGCGGCCTGCAGGGCGAACTCCAGCCGCCAGGTGTCGTCCGGCGCTGCCGCCTGCGGCCCGCCCGCGGGGGGTTCCAGGAGCGGCTCCACGAGTCGGAAGCAGGCCCGGACCGGACCGCCGACCGCATCGGACTGCCATCCGGACAGCTCCGCGGCGAGGGCGGCCACCGCCGCCGGCTCCGCCGTGAAGTTCCGCTGCCGACCGGCCAGCGCGCGCAGCCATCCGGCCAGGGCCCCGCGTGGGGCCCGCCCCGTCGTACCCGGCAGCCGGGTGCCGAGCGCCGCCCGGGCCGCGGCGTCCACCAGCGCGTCCAGCGCCGCGGCGACGACCGTTGCCGCGCTCCGCCCAGTGTCCTCAGTGGACGGTCCTGCGGTCGTGGCCGGCCGGGCGAGCGCCAACGCCTCAGCGCGACCGGCCGGCGGCAGGGCGAGCGCCAACGCCCGCGCCCAGGCTGCGTCCGCCCCGGTCAGCACCGGACGCCAGCACGCGAGCGGATCAGCTCCGCCGCCCAGCACCGCCGGCAGCAGCCGGCCGCGCACCACGAGGTCGGTCGCGAACGCGGCCAGCTCCATCAGGTGCCGGGTGGCAGAACCCCGTGCCAGATCGTGGCGTTCGGCCAGCTCCCGCAAGGTGTCCAGTGCCTCGTCGGGCTCGTAGGCCAGGACCGGCACCAGCCACTCAGCCATCGCGGCGTCGCCGTCAGTCAGGCCCGGCACCTCGTCGCGCAGCAGCTCCGGCGAGGCCATCGGAGCGCCCGCGATGCTCGGCAGCGCCAACGCCGCACTGGCCGTCGCGGCCTTGGCGGCGGCCCCGCCGAGCGCTTCGGCGAGGAGCTCGGCCGGTGCCGCATACGGATGTGCCTGCCGCCGCGGGCGTCGCCCGGGCCGGCGTGGCAGCACCGCGGGCAACGTCGAGTCCTCGCCCCACAGCAGCAGACGCCCGGAGGTTGCCCACAGCGCGTGCACCACCAGCACCCTGACGGCACCTCCCCTCGGACCGCACCAGAATACGGTTGGGCATCATGGTCGGATGCCCGCCCCGCTGCTGACCCGTGACGTGCACCTGCTCCGGACGTTGCGACGACCGCGCTGGCTGCGTCTGGCCCTGACGTGCGCGATCTTCTTCGCGGCCGCCGCGGTGATGGGCCTGCATGTCGGTGGGGAACCCGCCTGTACGGACGCGGCGCCCTGTGCGGCGGATGAGGCGTTGTCGCTGGTGATCGGGGTGTTCCTGGCAGCCGCCGTCGCCGGCTTCGTGCACGCTGGTGTCGCCGCCGGGCTGGCCAGCGGGTACCTCGTCGCGAACGTCGGGTACGACCTCATGCACCCGGGGCCCCACTCGCCAGCGTGGCTGTACCTGGTCGATCTTGGCTTCACGGGGCTCTGCTTCGCCGTCGCCCGGATCGGGCGGGTGGGACGCCTCTGCGGGACGGCGACGACCTGGCTCGCCGGCGTCGTGCACGAGCGTGCACCGAAGCCGGCTGTGCAGCCGCGGCTGGGGCGGGGCTGGCGGGTGGTCGCGATCGGGTGCGTGCCGATCGCGGTCGGGATCGCCGGGTGGGGCTGGTTCGCCCAGGCGCGAGCGGACGCCCAGCAGGAGGCGGCCGTACGGGTCACGGTCGAGGTCGTGGCCCGGGTCGACGAGTACACCATCCGGGTACGCCTGCCCGAAGGTGAGCTGGCCGACCTCGACGTGCTCGATGCACGGGACCACCCGGTGGGGCAGCGGATGGGAATGATGGTCGACGGCCGGGGGCTGCGCCAGCCGGTCAGCGAGCCCTATGACGGCACGGCGTGGCTCGCGCTCGCGGTGATCGTGGCCGGCGTCGGCTGGGCCTGTGGGGTGCGCGGTGCCGAGCGGGCGGCCAGGCTGCATGCCCTGTTCGACGAGGCGCAGCCGGTCACCTGGGTGTACGTGCGGGCCGGGTCGGGCTGGATCGCGGTGTACCCCGCCGATGCGCGGCCCGGCGAGCCTGCGGTGGCCGAGTTCCGGTGCCTCGTGGCGCAGGAACCCGTCGACCCCGTCGGCGACAACCAGATCGACCCCGTCGGCGACAACCAGATCGACCCGGTCGGCGACGACCAGGTCGACTCTGTCAGCCGCTTCCTTTCGCCGACGCAACCCGCGCTGCTGTACGGCGTACCGGCGCCGGACCGGTGGTGCACGGTCGTCGTCGACGGCGCACCGGTCGTGCCCACCGGCCCGCTGAGGACAGCGGTCACCGCGCCGGCCTTCACCGGGCCCACGGCCCACGGATCGCCGGAACCCCTGGCCGAGCCAGCGGGCGTCGACCCACTCGCCGCCGCCGACCTGCCGCTGCGCGCGGAGGAGGTCGAGGCACTCGGCCTCGCCGACCGGGATGCGAACCCGTACCAGGTCAAGAGCCACCTCCAACACCCCGTCATCGGGTACGCCCTCATCGCGGCGATGCCGTTGGTACTGGTCACCGCTGCGGCGTTCCTGCCGGCGTGGCCGTACCGGGTGACGGTGGTGGTCTCCGCTGCGGCGATGGCGCTGTCCTGCGTGGTCGGCTGGCGGCTGTTCCTGCGTTCGCGGCTCGCCTGGAACGGCGGGGGCGTGGCGGTGGTCGGTGTGGTCGGGGCCAGACGGCTGAGTTGGCCGGCGGTGCTGCGGATCGAGCACGATCAGCATGACGTCATGATCTACACCGCCGATGGGGGACTGGTGGTCGGCGCGCGTACCCGGATCGGGCAGTGGGCTGGTGCCGACCGCGGGGCACCTCAGCTGGCCATTGCCCTGCGGTACGCCAGGGATCGGGCGACGGCAACGGGCAGCCTGCACACGGTCGATCCGCCGCGGCTCGCCGTACCCGTCCCGGCGGGGACGCTCTATGCGCTGTGGTTCGTCGGCACTGCGGTCCTCGCCTGGATCCTGCAGACCGTCGGGGCACACTAGGTCCTGAGCGGTACCTACGAGACCCCCACGATCCGGTGCTGCTGGCCGACGGCGGGCGGGGTCTGGTTGCTGAACCGGAACGACAGCATCTTGCCCTGCGCCGTCAGCTGCCAGCTGCAGTAGGTGGATCCCGCGGCGCCCTGGCAGTTGAGGAAGGTCCATCCCGCCACGCGCAGGCTGGCCGAGATCGCGTTCATCCCCGTGTGCGCCCCGTCCGTGGTCAGCAGCCCGAGCCGGATGTCGTTGTGGTTGAGCCAGGCGTTCAGGGCCAGCTGCGCGTAGGCCTGGTTGTCGGCCGGGAAGGTGGTCGGGTCGAAGTTTCCGCTGATGACCGCGTGCGCCTGCCCGACCAGTTGGTTCTGCAGCTGCAGCGTCAGCGCGTCTCCGGCGTTGTTGAACAACGTGCAGTACGACGAGCCGGCCGCGCCGTCGCAGCGGTAGAGGGTGTAGTGCGTGTCGTAGCTGCCAGCCAGGTCGATGCTGGCGAAGAGCTTCAGGTCGGCGGCCTTGAGCTGGTCCAGCCGGGCGGTGTCGTGCGCCAGCCACGCGGCCACCGTCGCCTGCGCGTAGGCGTCGGCGGTGGTGGGGAAGCTCGGCGGGTTCGTGCTGACCCCGGTCGGGTTCGTTGCGGTGGGGTTCGCCGTCCCGGCGCCGCTGCCGATGGTGCCAGCGGGTGGCGTGCCCGCGCCCGAGTTCGGGCTCGGGGGCGTGGCGCTGCAGCCGGCGAGCAGGACGGCCGCCAGCACGGCGCCCACGGCGATCCAGCCGACCGGGCGTCCGTGTGATCCGCGCAGCACCATGGTGGGCCTCCTCGCCTGGGTGGCCCGAAAGGTAGCCGCACATCGTGAACGCGTCAACGCTGCGTCGGGCTTCTGACGGCACCCTGCTGGCAACTGCTGCGGGAGGCGTCGTCACCCGGGCCGAAAGTTCGCCACCGGTGGGCGTAGTCTCACGCCGCCATGACTCTGCCCGACTCCGACCGTGCTGCGATCGCGACGGCCCAGCACCGTGCCCGGATCCGCACGTTCCATCCGCGCCGGGGACGGCTGAGTGGCCGGCATCTCGATGCGCTGGAACGCCTCTGGCCCAGGTACGGGATGACGATCGCCGAGGCTCCGGCCGTGCCGGACACCGTCTCGCTGGACACCTCGGTGCTTTTCGGGCGCAGCATGCCGGTCGTCCTGGAGATCGGTTCGGGGATGGGTGACGCGACCGCGGAGATGGCGGCCGCCGACCCGGGCCGCGGGTACCTGGCGGTCGAGGTGCACACCCCGGGGATCGCGAACCTGCTGGCCCTCGTTCAGGCCCGCGGGCTGACCAATGTCCGGATCGCCAGCGGCGATGCGCTCGACCTGCTCCGGTACGCCATCGCGCCGGGCAGTCTGGACGCGGTGCACCTCTTCTTTCCCGACCCGTGGCCGAAGGCCCGCCACCACAAGCGGCGCCTGATCCAGCCGGCGAACGTGGCCCTGCTGGCGTCGCGGCTGGTTCCCGGCGGCACCCTGCACTGCGCCACGGACTGGGCGCCTTACGCGGAAACGATCCGTCAGACGCTGAGCGTCGAACCACAGCTGGCCAACGCCTACGACGGCTTCGCCCCACGGCCGGCGCACCGGCCCCTGACGAAGTTCGAGCAGCGCGGGATCGTGGCCGGCCGGGCCGTCTTCGACCTGGTTTTCCGCCGGCGATGACCCTCACCGATCGGCTGCCGAAGCCCGCTGACCCGCACAGCGCACCGGATCCCGACTCCCTTTTCGACGCGTTCACCGGTTGGGCGACGGCTCAGGGGCTCACCCTCTACCCGCATCAGGAGGAAGCCCTCATCGAGATCGTCTGCGGGGCGAACGTGATCCTGAGCACCCCGACCGGCTCGGGCAAGAGCCTGGTCGCCGCCGGCGCGCACTTCACCGCGATGGCGTACGGCCGGCGCACCTTCTACACCGCGCCGATCAAGGCCCTGGTGTCGGAGAAGTTCTTCGCCCTGTGCCAGATGTTCGGCCCGGCCAACGTCGGCATGATGACCGGCGACGCGAGCGTCAACGCCGACGCCCCGATCATCTGCTGTACCGCCGAAATCCTCGCCAACATCGCGCTGCGCCATGGTGGGCGGGCCGATGTCGGCCAGGTCGTGATGGACGAGTTCCATTTCTACGCCGAGCCGGACCGCGGCTGGGCGTGGCAGGGGCCGCTGATCGAGCTGCCGCAGGCGCAGTTCGTGCTGATGTCGGCGACCCTCGGCGACGTCAGCCGCTTCGACGACGACCTGACCCGGCGTACCGGCCGGCCGACCGCGGTCATCCGCTCGGTCGAGCGCCCGGTGCCGCTGCACTTCTCGTATGTCATCACGCCGCTGCACGAAACGCTGGAGGAGCTGCTCAGCACCCGCCAGGCGCCGGTCTACGTGGTGCACTTCACCCAGGCGGCGGCGCTGGAACGAGCCCAGGCGCTGATGAGCATCAACGTGTGTACCCGCGCCGAAAAGGACGCCATCGCCGACCTGATCGGTAACTTCCGCTTCGCGGCGGGCTTCGGCAGGGTGCTGTCCCGGCTGGTCCGGCACGGGATCGGGGTACACCACGCCGGCATGCTGCCCCGGTACCGCCGGCTCGTCGAGACCCTCGCCCAGGCCGGCCTGTTGAAGGTGATCTGCGGTACCGACACCCTCGGTGTGGGCATCAACGTGCCGATCCGCACCGTACTGTTCACGGCACTGTCCAAGTACGACGGTAAGAAGGTCCGGCTGCTGCAGGCGCGCGAGTTCCACCAGATCGCCGGCCGGGCCGGGCGGGCCGGGTACGACACGATCGGCACCGTGGTGGTGCAGGCCCCCGAGCACGTGGTGGAGAACGAGCAGGCGCTGGCGAAGGCCGGCGACGACCCGAAGAAGCGGCGCAAAGTCGTCCGTAAGAAGCCGCCGGAGGGCTCGATCGGCTGGGGCCGCCCCCCCTTCGAGCGGCTGATCGCGGCCGAGCCGGAGCCGCTGCGCTCCAGCTTCGCGGTCAGCCACGCGATGCTGCTCAACGTGATCGGCCGGCCGGGCGACGCGTTCGCCGCGATGCGCCACCTGTTGACCGACAACGATGAGGAGCGCCCAGCGCAGCGCCGGCACATCCGGCGGGCCATCGCGATCTACCGGGCCCTGCTGGCCGGCGGCGTGGTCGAGCGGTTGGCCGCGCCGGACCAGGACGGACGCTCCATCCGGCTGACCGTGGACCTGCAGTTCGATTTCGCGCTCAACCAGCCGCTGTCACCGTTCGCGCTCGCCGCCATCGAACTGCTCGACACCGGGGCGCCGGCGTACCCGCTGGACGTGCTGTCGGTTATCGAGTCCACATTGGACGATCCGCGGCAGATCCTGCACGCCCAGCTGTTCAAGGCGCGCGGCGAGGCGGTCGCCCAGATGAAGGCCGACGGGATCGAGTACGAGGCCCGGCTGGAGCTGCTCGACTCGGTCACCTATCCCAAGCCGCTGGCCGAGCTGCTCGACGCGGCCTACGCCATGTACCGGCGCGGGCACCCCTGGGTCGCCGACCACGAGCTCGCCCCCAAGTCCGTGGTGCGCGACCTGTACGAGCGGGCGATGACCTTCGTCGAGTACGTCGGCTGCTACGGGCTCACCCGCTCCGAGGGGCTGGTCCTGCGCTACCTCGCCGATGCCTACAAGGCGTTGCGGCAGACCGTCCCCGAGGACGCCAAGACCGAGGAGCTGGTCGACATCATCGAGTGGCTCGGCGAACTGGTCCGCCAGGTCGACTCCAGCCTGATCGACGAGTGGGAGCGGCTGCGCAACCCGACCGACGCACCGGTGCCGGTGGCCGATGAGCGGCCGCCCGCAGTGACCCGCAACGTCCGGGCGTTCCGGGTGCTGGTGCGCAACGCCCTCTTCCGCCGGGTCGAGCTGGCCGCGCTGTGCCGCTACGACGAGCTGGGTACCCTCGATGCCGAGTCCGGCTGGGACGCCGACGCCTGGGCCACGGCGCTGCAGCCGTACTTCGAGTCCTACGACGGGCTCGGCACCGGCCCGGCCGCGCGCGGCCCGGCAATGCTGCTGATCGACCAGCAGCGCGACCGGTGGACGGTGCGCCAGATCTTCGACGACCCGGCCGGCGACCACGACTGGGGGTTCAGCGCCGAGATCGACCTGGCCGCCTCGGACGAGATCGGTGCCGCCGCGGTCCGGGTGACCGAGGTCGGCCAGTTGTAGCCGCCCCGCTCACCAGGGAGCGGGGGCGTAGTCCTTGAGGAAGCAGCCGTAGAGGTCCTCGCCCGACTCGCCGCGCACGATCGGGTCGTACACCCGGGCAGCCCCGTCGGCCAGGTCGAGTGGTGCGTGGAAACCCTCGTCGGCGAGGCGCATCTTCGTCGGATGTGGGCGTTCGTCGGTGATCCAGCCGGTGTCCACACTGGTCATCAGGATGCCGTCGGAGAGCATCTCCTGGGCGCTGGTGCGGGTCAGCATGTTCAGCGCCGCCTTGGCCATGTTGGTGTGCGGGTGGCCGGGTCCCTTGTAGCCGCGGCTGAACTGACCCTCCATTGCGGACACGTTCACCACGTACGTGCGCCGGGCGCGAGCCGCGGCCATCGCCGGGCGTAGCCGGCTCACCAGGACGAAGGGCGCGGTCACGTTGCACAGCTGCACTTCGAGGAGCTCGATCGCGTCGACCTCGTGTACCCGCTGGGTCCAGCTGTTCACCGGGTTCAGATCCGGGACCAGGCCGCCCGCGTCGATGGCGGTCGAGGCGGCGATCCGGTCCGGTGAGGCGGAGCCGCTGGTCAGCGCGAGCGCGGTCAGCGCGTGCGGCGTCAGCGGCGGCGGCGCGGTGCTGGGCAGCGCCGCCGGCCCGGTCCCGCCGGTCCCGTTCCCCCCGCGATCGTCGGCGGCACCGCCAGCGCTGCCAGCTCCGGCGGTGCTGAGGTGGCCGAAGGTGACCAGCTCGGGCAGCTGTCCGTCGGGCAGTGCTGCCGACTCCGCCGCGACCAGGTGGGCGTACGCCCCGGGTGTACGGCGGACGGTCTGGGCAGCGTTGTTGATCAGAATGTCCAGCGGACCCTGGGCGCTGACCGAGTCGGCCAGGGCGATCACCTGGGCCGGGTCGCGCAGGTCGATACCGACGATCCGCAGCCGGTGCAGCCACTGCGGGCTGTCGGGCATCGCGGTGAACCGACGGATCGCGTCGTGGGGGAAGCGCGTGGTGACCGTGGTGTGCGCGCCATCGCGGAGCAGCCGCAGCGCGATGTACATGCCGATCTTCGCCCGCCCGCCGGTGAGCAGGGCCCGGCGGCCGGTCAGGTCGGTACGCGCGTCGCGCCGGCTGCGGTTGAGCGTGGCGCAGGGCGGGCAGAGCTGGTGGTAGAACGCGTCCACCTCGTGGTAGCGCTCCTTGCAGATGTAGCAGGCCCGGGCCCGGATCAGCGTGCCCGCCGTATCGGTCGTGGTCGCCGACGTCAGCGCGAGGCCCTGCGTCTCGTCGTCGATGCGGTCGGGTGCACCGGTCGCCGTCGCCGCGGTCACCGCCTCGTCGGCGGCAAGCACCGCTCCGCGCCGCTCTTTGCGCCGGCGGATCTTCACGCTCTTGAAGAGCGCGGCCGTGGCCAGCCGTACCCGCTCAGCGTCGGGATGGTCCACCGCAATCGCGTCGAGCTCCGCAATGACGCTCAGGCAGACCTCCAGGCGCGCCGGATCAATGCCCGGCCCGGTATCCCGACCGAGCTGACCGTCTCTGATCACTGTCATGCCTGCACCGTTCGCGCCTCGTCCGGGTACCCATCGCCCCCGGAACTGTAGGCAGCCAGGTCGGGCAGCGCCAAGCCGGGGAGAGGCACCGGCCGCCACGGCCTGGTGCGCGTGACGGCCGGCGCCCGCTTAGAGCGGTTCCCTGTGGTTTGTCGGGGACTCGAGCGGGCTCACGGTCTGCCGCCGAAGAGCCGTCGGCGTAACGCCGCTGCCAGGGGTGCCGCTGTCGCTTCCCGGTGCCCGTCGGCGACGTCGCGGTGTGACTCGACCAACGACACGCCCAGATCGAGCAGCACGCCGGCCGCCTCGTTCGCCGTCGGACACGGTGCCGTCTGGCCACACTCCATACAGCAGCATGTTTCAACATCAAGCCGATGAACCGCCAGCTCGACGCGTGCCTGCAGGTGCACGTCCGCGGGGAAGTACCCGACTGGGCGGCCGGTCAGCATTTCCGCTGTGCTGTCATCTTCCATTTCGGATCACGTCCTGTGAACGGACATCGACTTGCACATGCGCTATCATCCCCGTTAGGTCTTGCAGGCGCAAGAGCCTGTGCACGTGCAGGAAGTCCGTGCAGCCGTCGAGGGTCGACAAGGCGTACGGGGGAACCGGCACGGCGCACCCGTACGCGCGAGTGGTCATGTCCATCGGTAAGCGATCAATCCCGAATCAACCACGATTAAGGAGCGACTGCGGTGAATGCGATGTACAACGGTATGCCCGCCGGAGAACTGCACGAAGTCACCTGGCAGAAGAGCCACCGCAGTAGCCCGAGCGGGAACTGCGTTGAAATGGCCAAATTGCCGGAGAATGAAGGGTTCGCTGTCCGGAACTCGAGGCACCCTGATGGTCCGGTGCTGGTCTACACCCTCGACGAGATCGCCGCATTCATTCTTGGAGCGCGGGACGGCGACTTCGACAACCTGATCGCGTAAGATTCCCGGTGGTACCTCGGCTCAGCAGAAATGAGCAGGGGTATCCACTTCCATAGCTGGCGCCGTCAGCGTTATCCACACGCTCGCGTTGTCGATGCGCTCGCGTGGTGGGAAGTGACGGGGATGGACCCGTTGGGCTGAGCGGAGCACCGGAGGTCAGCGCGTGGCGACGGCTCACCATGACGGCGGGTCAGCCGGCGGTCCGACGGTGCTCCGCATGCTTCTCGGCGCCCAGCTGCGCCGGCTTCGAGAGGCGCAGGGCGTCACCCGCGAGACTGCCGGGTGGGAGATCCGGGCCTCTGAGTCGAAGATCAGCCGGATGGAGCTGGGTCGGGTCGGCTTCAAAGAGCGTGATGTCGCGGATCTGCTCACGCTCTACGGTGTCACCAGTTCGGACGAACGCACCGCGCTGCTGGCTCTGGTCGGCCAGGCCAATACCCCTGGCTGGTGGCACCGGTACGGTGACCTGCTGCCGGGTTGGTTCCAGTCGTACGTGGGGCTGGAGTCAGCCGCGACGCTCATCCGGACGTACGAGGTCCAGTTCGTTCCCGGCCTGTTGCAGACCGAGGAGTACGTCCGGGCCGTCATCCTGCTGGGTCACCGCAGTGTGTCCGAAGACGAGATCAAACGACGGGTGGACCTGCGGCTGGCTCGTCAGCAGGTGCTGACACGCCCGGATCCGTCGCGGCTCTGGGCGGTGATCGACGAGGCGGCACTGCGCCGGACGATCGGGGGCCCCGGGGTCATGCGCGCTCAGCTGGAGGCCCTCGTCAGAGCCACGAAGCTGCCGAACGTCACGCTGCAGGTCATGCCGTTCCACGCGGGCGGGCACGCCGCCACGGGTGGGGGGTTCACCATCCTGCGCTTCCCCGACCAGGATCTGCCGGATGTGATCTACCTCGAACAGCTCATCAGCGCGCTCTATTTCGACAAGCGCGACGACGTGGACCGCTACGCCGAGGCGATGGAACTGCTCTGCGTCGCGGCCGAGCCGGCGGCTCGCACCGCGGAGTTTCTCGACAGGATTCTGCAGGATCTCGGTACGTCGGAAGGGTGATGCCGGCTGGATGCGGCGCCCGCTCTGTCATGCGTCAGTTCTTGCGGCCCACACCGCAGAACATCCACTCGGCTCCCGGGACCTGGTCCGCGGCCGGTGCGTCCGGACGCCACAGGGCCGGGAACACCAGGCCGGGTTCGACGAGCTCGAATCCATCGAAGAACTGCTCGATCTCGTCGCGGGTACGGGGAATGATCGGCGTGGTCACCCGCAGCCGCTCGAACTCCTTCTTCAGCACGTCCGCCGCCCCGGGCCGTCGCTGCCGGGTGGCGTGGGTGATCGCCAGATAGCTGCCGACGGGCAGGGCGTCGCGGAGCCGGGTCACGATCCCCACCGGATCGCCGTCGTCGGGGATCAGGTGCAGCACCGCAATGAGCAGCAGCGCCACCGGCTGGCCGAGATCGATGAGGTTCCGCAGCTCAGGATGATTGAGGATGTCGTCCGGCTTGCGCAGGTCACCCTGAATGAAGTTGGTCTTGTCGCTGCCGGTCAACAGAGCCTGACCGTGCACGACGACAACCGGGTCGTAGTCGACATAGACCACGCGGGCATCGGAGGTGGCCTGGTGGGCGACCTCATGCACATTGCCCTGAGTGGGAAGGCCAGCCCCGATGTCGAGGAATTGCCGGAGCCCAGCATCTTTGGCAAGGAACCGCACGGCCCGCTGCAGGAAGGCCCGGTTCTCCCGCGCGACCACATGTCCTTCCGGCGCGTTGGCTTCGCGCATCGCCTTGTTCACGGCATCCGCAGCCGCCCGGTCGGCAGCGAAATTGTCCTTGCCGCCCAGCTGGTAGTCCCAGATGCGGGCGACATTGGGCGTGTTCACGTCGATGCCGACCGGTGCCGGGTGCTCATTTCCCACGCGATTTTTCTCCGTTCGGCCAGTAGCCGTGACGTGTCAGAAGTGAGTGTAGTGACGCGGGCGGCGTTACGTCAGACCCGCTTGTTCGGTATTTTTGGCACTTCGCGAATCGCAGGGGTGCGCGTCGGCCAGCCGATGGGCATCACCGACGGGGGGTGATCGCGACCAGCACCTCGGGCCCGCGCCGGTCCAGCAACCGGCCGGCGAGGTGGGTGGTGAGCAGCAGCAGGGCGATGCCCCAGCAGAGACCGCCGGGCAGGGCGAGCGCGTCCCACGGCCGGTCCAGCAGCAGCGCGGCGACGAGAACCGGCGCGATCAGTGCCGCCGAGGTGAACATCCCGACCAGGGCCAGCAGTCCCTTCGCCCCGGCCGAGCCGCCGCTCATGGCGAACGGGTTGGTGGTGTCCGGCAGGGCGTACGGCGCGAGTACCGAGACGACACCGGCGACCGCCGCCGACACTGTGAACCCGCCCAGCGTGACGCCCAGGGCCGCGGGGAGCTCCGCGGCGCCGTGGCTGAACAGGGCCAGCGCCAACGTCACCGAGACCAGCACCGGCACCGCCGTCACGGCCAGCGCGGCCACCCGGGCGCGCAACTCCAGCCGGCCGGGTACGCCGGCGAGCAGATGAGCGGCGTACCCGGTGCCGTCGTTGCCGAACTGGTTGGCCAGTACCGTGCCGGCCAGCATTCCGGCGAAGGCGACCGCGAGGGGCAGGGGCGCGCCGACGTGGTCGGGGCCCTGGGTGTACAGGCGCAGCATGCCGGGCACCACGATGCCGGCGATGGTCAGCGAGATCAGGCCGGCGCGCCGGCGGGGGTCGCGCCACCAGTACCGCGACTCCCGGGCGACGATCGCCCCGAACCGGTTCCGGGGCAGCCACCGCAGCAGCAGGGGGAACAGCTGCAAGACGCCCGGGCCGGCGGCGGGCGCTGATCGGCCGGCGCGGTTGCCGGCACCGCGGCGGGTGGCGCCGCCAGCGCTGCCGGAGACCGTGCCGAGCATCGCCGTCTCCAGGGTCCGCGACCACCACCACAGCAGGAGCCCGATCGTGCCGGCCCCGATCGCGAGGTGCGCCGCGGCCACGCCCCAGCGGCCCGAGGTGGCGTCGGCGACCGCCGTGAAGGGTGCGGCGACCGGGGTCCAGGAGAGCACCCGGGCCACCCGGACCAGCTGGGCCTGATCCCAGCCACTGGAGAGGGCCGACGAGACCAGCAGCTGCAGCGGAGCAACCGAGGACGCCAGCACCGCGATGACGACCGCGGCCAGGTCGCGGGTCCGCCGCGAGCGCAACGCCCCGGCGAAGGCGCTGGTCACCGCGCGGCTGGCGATCACGCACACCAGCAGGCCGAGCAGCGCGCCGAGCGCGCCGACCGTGGCGCCCACCGGCCCGGCGCCCACGGCACCGACCACGATCAGCCCGGACGAGGCCACCAGCGTCGCCGCCGCCGGCACACCGACGCACGCCGCTGCGAGCATGCCGACCGCGAGGGTGCGGCGGGGCAGCGGCAGCAGCGCGAACCGGGCCGGGTCCAGAGTCTCGTCGACGCCGAAGAAGAGCAGCGGCAGGAAGAGCCAGCTCAGGACCAGCCCCGTCCCCAGGAACGCCGGGAGTACCAGCAGCAGCGTCTCCCGCCCAGCTGGGCCGGCGGAGCCCGCCGCTGCGGTCCAGGCTGCGGCGCCGGCCGCGAAGCCGGAGAATCCCAGCAACGCCAGGCCGAGCCCCACCGCGGCCCCGAAGAGGTACAGCACCATCCGCCAGGTGTTGCCGCGCAACGTATTGACCGTGATCCGCAACTTGAGCCGGATGAAATCAGTGACCCGGGGCCGGCGCAGCGCCACAACGGCCGCGGTCGACGTCACAGCCACGACAACTCCGCCCCGGTGGCTACCCGGCCGCCAACCACCGAGACGAAGACTTCTTCGAGGCCGCGTCCCTGGCGGACCTCGTCGAGGGTGCCGACGGCCCGGATCACCCCGCCGGCGAGGATCGCCACGTGGCTGCAGAGCCGCTCCACCACCTCCATGACGTGGCTGGAGAAGACAATGGTGCCGCCACCGGCCGCGTACCGCTGCAGGATGTCGCGGATCAGCGCGCCCGACACCGGGTCGACCGCCTCGAACGGTTCGTCGAGGACGAGCAGCCGCGGGGCGTGCAGCAGTGCACAGGCCAGCCCGATCTTCTTCTTCATGCCTGCCGAGTAGTCCACGACCAGGGTGCGTCCGGCGTCGGCGAGGCCGAGTACGTCGAGCAGCTCGCGGGCCCGGGCGTCGACCACGTCGGCCGGCATGCCGCGCAGCAGACCGGTGTACGCCAACAACTCCGGCCCGGTGAGCCGGTCGAACATGCGGGCCGAGTCGGGCAGTGCACCGAGCCGGCGCTTGGCCTCGACCGGATCGGTCCAGACCTCATGGCCCAGCACGTACGCCGCGCCCGCGTCCGGGCGTAGCAGCCCGACCGCCATCGACAGCGTGGTGGTCTTGCCCGCACCGTTGGGCCCGAGTAAGCCGAAGAACGATCCGGCCGGTACGTCCAGGTCAACGCCCGCGACAGCCACCTTCCTGTCGAACCGCTTCACCAATCCCCGTAGCGCGAGCGCTACCCCCAGTGAGTTCACCCGGTTGACGGTAGGCCACGACGAGCACAAATCCCAGGGGTACCGTGACCAGCTCGTCAGTTCTCCAGGGCTACTCCTGGGCGATGGCCCGCAGCACGTTGAGCCGGGAGGCGCGCAACGCCGGCAGCCACGCGGCGATGAGGCCGACCAGCGCGGCGAGGGCGAGCACGGCGAGCAGCTGGGCGCCGGGCAGGACCACCCTGTTCAGCACTGCGCGCTTGATGAGCGCGTGTGCCACGACGACGCCGAGGCCCAGCCCGAGGCCCAGCCCGAGGACGCTGCCGAAGAGCGCCAGCACGATCGCCTCGACCCGGATCATCCGCTTCACCTGGGTACGGGTGGCGCCGATGGCGCGCAGCAGCCCCAGTTCCCGGGTGCGTTCGTGGATGCTGAGCAACAGGGTGTTGGCGATGCCCAGTACTGCGATGAGGACCGCCAGCCCGAGCAGTCCGAGGACGATGCCCAGCGCGGTGTTGACGACCTGGTTCACCTGCTTCTCGAACTCGGCCCGGTCGAAGTACGCCAGGTTCGGGGTGTCGGCGAAGGTACGTTCGACTTCCCGCCGTACCACCGCGACGTCGGCGCCGCGGCTGGTCTGCAGGTACCCGCTGGTCGCCAGCTGACTGCGGAAGTCGGGTACCGACGCGACCGGCAGGATCAGTCCGGAGACCGTCGCCTTACGGTAGATGCCGACGAGGCGGTACTGGCGGTCGCCGCCCCGGTTCAGCGCGACGCTCACCAGATCCCCGACGTGCCACTTGTTGCGCTTGGCCGTGTCGACGTCGACGACCGCCTCGCGGTCAGCGAGGTGGCGCAGCGTGCCGGCCGCCGGCTTCAGTTTGGTGAGACTGGCCAGCGCGGCGAGGTCGCTGGCGCTGACCTGCTCCTCGGGCCTACCGGCGACGACGGCGCTGTCGGTGTACACCGGCACCGCCGCCTGTACTCCGGGGATCCGGCGTACCTGGTCGAGCCGGGCCGGGTTGAACCCGTACGGCGGGGCCTGCGGGTCGGGTTGGCTGTCGGCGCTGATCACGATGTCGGCGCCGACGATCTCGTCGACCTGGCTCAGGATGCTTGCCCGGAACGACGTCCCCACCGTGCTCACCGCGGTGATCAGCGTGATACCGACCATCAGCGCGGCGGCGGTCACCGCGGTACGGCGCGGGTTGCGCAGGGCGTTGCGCCGGCCGAGCCGGCTCGCCTGCCCCCAGGCCAGCGCAGCGCCGAGCAGCCCCGCCACCGGCCGGGTGAGCAGCGGCATCAGCAGGGCGACGCCGAGCACGGCCAGCAGCAGCCCGGCCGCCGCCCCGGGGATCCGGTTGCGCGGCTGGAGCCTTCCGGCGAGCGCGGACCAGACCAGCAGCAGCCCGGGTGCGGTGAGCAGCAGGCCGACGAGGGAGATGCCGACCAGCGACTTCTCGCCGCGCACGAGGTCGCGCAGCGCGGCGACCGGCGGCACCGCCGAGGCCCGGATCGCGGGGACCAGCGCGGCGAGCAGCGTGATCGTCAACCCGACCGCGTAGCAGGCCGCCCCCCCGGTCAACGGGATGATCAGCCCGCCGGTGGGCAGGGCGCTGCCGAACTGCTGCCCGACCAGCGAGGCCCCCGCGGCGCCGATACCGATACCGGCGAGCAGCCCGAGGGTCGAGCCGACCAGGCCCACCACCACGGCCTCGGTCAGTACCGAGCCGGTGACCTGGCTCCGCCCCGCGCCGAGTGCGCGGTACAGCGCCAGTTCGTGGGAGCGCTGGGCGACCAGGATGGTGAAGGTGTTGAAGACGAGGAACGTGCCGACGAGCACCGAGACCGCGGCGAAGCCGAGGAAGAAAAGGGTCATGAACCGCATGTCCTGCTTGAGATCGTTGCTGTCCCGCTTCGCGATCTCCTGCGCGGTGATGGCGACGAAGCCGGCCGGTAGTACCGCCGCCACCCGGTCCCTGAGCTCGGTGGCGGAGACTCCGTGCCCGGTGGCCAGCAGGGCGCCGCCGTAGCGCCCCTCGGCGCCGTAGAACAGCCGCTGCGCCTCGGGCAGGTGGAACACCACGAGGCCGGAACCGTCCAGGGTGCCCCGCCCGCCCGGATAGCCGAGTACGCCGACCACCCGGTACTGCTGGGTGACGGTACCGGTGTCGTTGGCCACCTCCAGGGTGAGCGGATCGCCGAGGACCACCTGGCTCTGCGTGGCGGTGTAGCTGGTGACCGCCACCTCGCCGGCCTGCTGCGGCAGCCGACCACTGTGCACCGACCAGAGCGCGAGCGGGTCGCCGGAGGGCTGCACCCCGGCGCCGTACGTGGTGTCGGCAGCACCGAGCGGCTTGCCGTCCCGCTTACGGTGCGGGGTCACCGCGTCGGTGGACACCTCGGGCGACAGTTGGGCCACCCCGACCACCGCCCGCAACCGGTTGAGCGTGTTCTGGTCGAGTACCGGCGTGCTGGGGCTGTCCTGCAGCGCCTGGTCGGTCGGCTGTACCCGCACCGCCACGTTCGGGTTGATCGTGGCGAGGCTCTGCTGGAAGCGGGCCTGCAGGGTGCTGGTGAGCACGAACGTCCCCGCGACGAAGGCGGTACCGAGGACGACTGCGGCTACTGCGAGGGACATCCGCAGCCGCCGGGCGAAGAGTCCCTTGAGGACACTCGCCAGCATCAGCCCGCCCCGGCGTGCGCCTCGATGACGGCGCCCGGATCGACGTCGGCGTCCTGCGCAGTACCGGCCGCGTCGAGCTCCTTCATCCGGTCCAGTACCGCCGCGGCTGTCGGGTCGGGCAGCTCGTCAACGAGGAGTCCGTCGGCGAGGAAGAGCACCCGGTCGGCGTGCGACGCCGCGGTCGGGTTGTGGGTGACGATGACCACGGTCTGGCCGTGGTCATGCACCGCGTCGCGCAGGAACCCGAGGACCTCGGCCCCCGAGCGCGAGTCCAGGTTCCCGGTCGGCTCGTCGGCGAAGATGACCTGCGGGCGGGTCACCAGCGCCCGGGCGCAGGCGACCCGCTGCTGCTGTCCACCGGAGAGTTCACTCGGCCGGTGCCGCAACCGGTCGCGCAGACCCACCGCGCCGACCACGGTGTCGAACCACTGCCGGTCGGGGCGGCGGCCGGCGATCGCCGCGGGCAGCAGGATGTTCTCCTCGGCGGTGAGCGTGGGGAGCAGGTTGAACTGCTGGAAGACGAAGCCCACCTGATCGCGGCGCAGCCGGGTCAGGCGCCGGTCGCTGAGGCCGTTGAGGCGGGTGTCGCCGACGTACACCTCGCCGCGGGTGACCGTGTCCAGCCCGGCCAGGCAGTGCATCAGGGTCGACTTGCCGGAGCCGGACGGTCCCATGATCGCGGTGAACCGTCCAGGGGGGACTGTCGCGGTCACGCCGCGCAGGGCAGCCACCGCCGCATCGCCGCTGCCGTACACCTTCCACACATCGATCGCCCGGGCGGCCGGTGTGATCGGGGTCTGGGCCGTTGTCGTCATGACAGCTCGGGATACCCACGGACTTCCCGGCGAAACCGCAACGGTGCGGCCGCGCCGGTGTGGGACTACCGTGACAGCTGTGCTCGGCCTTCCAGCACAGATCCGCGGCTGCCTCTTCGACCTCGACGGGGTGTTGACCCCGACCGCCGAGGTGCATGCGGCCGCGTGGAAGGAGACCTTCGACTCCTTCCTTCGGGAGTACGCCCGCAGCACCGGCGAGCCGTTCGTCCCCTTCGATGCGGTGCTGAACTTCGAGGAGTATGTCGACGGCAGGCGGCGCGCCGACGGTGCCCGCGAATTCCTGGCTTCCCGGCACATCACGGTGCCGCAGGGGAGCCCCGCGGATCCGCCCGGGGCGCTGACCGTCGAGGGACTCGGCGCCCGCAAGGACCAGCTGTTCGAGCAGCTCGTGCGGCGGCAGGCGATCCGCCCGTACCCGGGATCGCTGGCGTACCTGCGGGCGGCGCGCGACGCCGGGCTGCGCCGGGCGGTGGTGTCGGCGAGCCGGCACTGCGCCGAGATCCTGCACGCGGCCGGCATCGAGGATCTCCTGGAGGAACGGGTGGACGGCATCGTCGCCGAGGCCGAGGGGCTGCCGGGAAAGCCGGCGCCGGACATGTTCCTGGCCGCGGCGCGGCGGTTGGGCGTACCGCCCGCGGCAGCCGCGATTTTCGAGGACGCCCTCGCCGGCGTCGCCGCGGGCCGGGCCGGCGGGTTCGGCTTCGTGGTCGGTGTCGACCGGGTCGGCTCGGCCTCCGCTGTCGCTCCGGCTGGCGACGGGGTCGACCGGGTCGGCGGCGGGCACGCGCGCGAGTTGCGGGAGCACGGTGCGGACGTGGTCGTGACCGACCTCGCCGCGTTGCTGGCGCCCGGGCCGCGGGCCGCGTCATGATCTCGCATCCGGCTTTTCCGGCGCAGGCGTGGCACGTCCGCGAGACGGCGCTGGACCTGGCTGCGCTGGCCCAGTCCGAGTCGGTCTTCGCCCTCTCCAACGGCCACGTCGGGCTGCGCGGCAACCTCGACGAGGGGGAGCCGCACGCGCTGCCGGGCACCTACCTGAACTCGCTGTACGAGGTGCGGCCGCTGCCCTATGCCGAGGCGGGCTACGGGTACCCGCCGTACGGCCAGACCATCATCAACGTCACCAACGGCAAGCTGATCCGGCTGCTGGTCGAGGACGAGCCGTTCGACCTGCGCTACGGCGAACTGCGCCGCCACGAGCGGGTGCTCTCGCTGCGCGACGGGCTGCTGCGGCGTACCGCCGAGTGGACTTCACCGTCGGGCTGTACCGTCGCGGTCTCGTCGACCCGGCTGGTCTCCCTCGTCCAGCGCGCCGTCGTCGCGATCGCCTACGAGGTACGCCCGGTCGGCTGTGCGGCCCGGGTCGTCGTACAGTCCGAACTGCTCGCCAACGAGCAGCTGCCCCCGGCCGCCGGCGACCCGCGCGCGGCGGCGGTGCTGGAGTCCCCGCTGGTCGCCGAGGAGCAGGCGTGCCGCGACGCGCGGGCGCTGCTGGTGCACCGGACCCGGGGCAGCGGGCTGCGCCTCGGCGTCGCGATGGACCACCTCGTCGAGTCCCCGGCCGGCGCCTGGCGGGGAATCGAGGGCTCCGCCGACACGGCCCGGTACACCGTCACCGCCCGGCTGGAGCCGGGCCAGCCGCTGCGACTGGTGAAGTTCCTCGCCTACGGGTGGTCCGGCCGGCGTTCGCTGCCGGCGGTGCGGGCACAGGTCTGCGGTGCGCTGGACGTGGCCCTGGTCACCGGTTGGGAAGGCCTGCTCGCCGAGCAGCGGGAGTACCTGGACGACTTCTGGGCCCGCGCCGACGTCGAGCTCGACGGCGACCCCGAGGTCCAGCAGGCGGTGCGCTTCGGGCTCTTCCAGGTGCTGCAGGCCAGCGCCCGCGCGGAGCGGCGTCCAATCCCGGCGAAGGGCCTGACCGGGCCGGGCTACGACGGCCACGCGTTCTGGGACACCGAGACCTTCGTGCTGCCGGTCCTGACGTACACCAACCCGCACGCGGCGGCGGACGCGCTGCGCTGGCGCCACGAGACGCTGCCCGCCGCGGCGGAGCGGGCCCGTCAGCTGACCCTGCGCGGCGCGGCGTTCCCGTGGCGCACCATCAACGGCGAGGAGTGCTCCGGGTACTGGCCGGCCGGCACCGCCGCGTTCCACCTCAACGCCGACATCGCCGATGCGGTACTCCGCCTGCACGACGCGACCGGGGACGACACCTTTGAACGCGACGTCGGGCTGGAGTTGTTGGTACAGACCGCGCGGCTGTGGCTCTCGCTGGGCTGCGAGGCTGCGGACGGGCGGTTCCGCATCGACGGCGTCACCGGCCCGGACGAGTACAGCGCGATCGCCGACAACAACGTGTACACCAACCTGATGGCGCAACGGAACCTGCGTGGCGCAGTGGATGCGGCCGGCCGGCACCCCGAACGCGCCGCGGCGCTGGGCGTGCACGACGACGAGATCGCCTGCTGGCAGCGGGCCGCCGACGCGATGGCGCTGCCCTACCACGAGTCCCTGGGCGTGCACCCACAGTCCGATGGCTTCACCACGCACGACCGGTGGGACTTCGCCGGTACCGCGGCCGGGGAGTACCCGCTGCTGCTGCACTTCCCGTACTTCGACCTGTACCGCAAACAGGTCGTCAAGCAGCCCGACCTGGTACTGGCGCTGCACCTGCGGGGCGACGCCTTCACCGCCGAGGAGAAAGCCCGCGACTTCGCGTACTACGAACCGCTCACGGTGCGCGACTCGTCGCTGTCGGCCTGTACCCAGGCGGTCATCGCGGCCGAGGTGGGCCAGCTGGACCTGGCCTACGACTACCTCGGCGAGGCGGCACTGATCGACCTGGACGACCTGAACCGCAACACCGGCGACGGGCTGCACATCGCCGCGCTCGCCGGCGCGTGGATCGCGCTGGTCGCCGGCTTCGGCGGGATGCGCGACCACGGTGGTGCTTTGAGCTTCGCGCCGCAGCTGCCGGCGGCCCTGCACCGGCTGACGTTCACGCTCTGCTGGCGCCAGCGGCGGGTACGCGTCGACGTCACCGGGGAGCAGGCCACGTACACCCTGCTCACCGGGGAACCGCTCGAACTGCGCCACCACGGCAAGGAGTTCGTGGTCGCCGTCGACTGTCCGGTCAGCTATCCGATCCAGCCGATCCAGGCCGGCCCGCGACCAACCCAACCGCCCGGGCGCACTCCGCGACCCCGCCGGCCCACCGGGCGTGCTCCGTGAGCCGACATGGGAGGACTCGTACCCGAAAGTCCGGGTACGAGTCCCCATCCCTTGTGTCCTGTTCCTATGGTGGACCTCGAAGTCAACTCTCCCTTCTGATCATCAGCGGCCGGCTGTCAGTGCCCGCTCGCCCGGTCTGCTGGACGGCGGCTGGGTGGCCGGCGGCCTGCCGGAGGGCGTGGTCGACGGCGGCTTGGCGGGCTCCGTGTGCGGCGGCCTTGGCGGCTCGGTGTGCGGCGGCTTGGTGCCCGTCGGGCTGGTTGATGATGGTGGCCTGGTTGGCTCGGCGCAGGCGGGTCGGTCGGTCTCCTGCCTGTTCGGTTCGGTGCCGGCCGGCCTGGTTGACGGCGGCCTGGTTGACGGCGGCCTGGTCGGCACGGCGCACGGCGGCCTGGTTGGCTCGGCGCAGGCCGGTCGGTCGGTCTCCTGCCTGTTCGGTTCGGTGCCGGCCGGCCTGGTTGACGGCGGCCTGGTCGGTTCGGCGCCTGTCGGCGCGGTCGACGGTGATCTGGCCGGTTCGGTGCCCGTCGGCTTGTTCGGTGGGGGCTTGGCCGGATCGGCGCAGGGTGGCTTCGTCGGTTCCGTGCCGGCCGGCCTGGTCGGTTCCGTGCCGGCCGGCCTGGTCGGTTCGGTGCCGGCCGGCCTGTTCGGTTGGGTGCCTGGCGGCCTGGCCGACGGCGGTTTGGTGGGCGAGGGCTTGAGCGGTTGGCTGTCGCGCACCTCCGCGGCGCGCTGGGCAGCCACGCGGTAGGACGCATACGCCGGGCCGGCCAGCAGGATGCTGACGCCGACGGATCCGGCGACGGTCAGGATGGCGAGGGTACGGGAACGCATGAGCATCGACGCCTTCCAGGGTGGGCGCGTCGCGAACCGGGGGGTTGCACGAGGCTTTCGAACTGGGAGCCTTCAGGTTTCGGCCCTCAGGCGGCGGACGGGTTCTCAGCCGGGAGCGGTCGAGGTGCAGACCTCAGGATCCGCGGGCGGCCGTCAGGCTGGTTGTCTGGGCTGCCTCCGTCTGGTTACCTCTGAACCACCCGATAGCCTCGGGGACTGACGCTCGCGCTCGGGTGGAGCTGACCGCAGGTGCAGGGGAAGGAGTGCGGTGCGGATTCCGGTCACGGTGCTGCTCTCCGGGTCCGGGCACGACCTGCACCTCGAAGCCACCGCCGATGCCCGCGTCGACGACCTGAGTCGCGCACTCGCAGAACATTTCGGGGCCGCCGGCGCGCCCAGCCTGTCCATTGTGGACAGGCTATTGGACCCCGATGCCCTACTGGCTGCCGCGGGGGTGCGGGCCGGTGCGGTGCTGCAACTTGGCTCGGTGGCCGACTCCGGGAGTACCCCCGGGGAAGGAGTCCGTCCACGGCGGCCCGGCCGGCAGGTACGGGTGATCGCCGGTCCGGACGCCGGGTTGGTGCTCCGGTTGCCCGATGCCGGCACCGCGACCATCGGCCGCTCGGCGGACAACGAGATCCGGCTCTCGGGTGCCAACGTGAGCCGGCGGCACGCAGCGCTGCGTTGCCACCCCGACGGGGTCGAGCTCTGCGACACCGACTCGGTCAACGGAAGCGCGGTCAACGGCGAGCGGATCACCGGTTGGCTGCGGCTGGCCCCGGGCGCCGTGATCCAGATCGGGGACGACCTGCTGGTCGTCCACGACGACGACGGGGTGGGCGACCCGAACGACCTCGCGACCCTCACCGCGCTGCCCGACGGCACCCTGCGGGTGCTCCGCCAGCACCGCTTCGTCGAGTCGGCCGCACCGGCCACCGTCCACCTGCCGCGCAGGCCCACCGAGACCTCCCGGGCCACCGCGGCGGTCGGCATCGGCGCGGCCAGCGGCCTGATCCTCGGCGGGATCGCGTACCTGGTCTGGCACAACATTATGTTCCTGCTCTTCTCCGCGATCAGTACCGGCACGCTGATGCTCACCGGGCTGGTCGGCTGGGTACGGGCCCGCCGGCAGCGCCGCCGGGAACGCCGCCGGTACGCCGGTGCGACCGCCACCCAGCAGGCGCAGCTCGAGGCGCTGCTCGACGCCGAACGGGCCCGCCGCGCCGAGCAGGCGCCGGACGCGGTGCAGGTGCTGCTCACCGCGCAGCGGCCGGGGCGACGGCTGTGGGAGCGCCGGCCCAGGCACGACGACTTCCTGGAGGTACGGCTCGGCCTGGCCGACCAGCCGAGCGGGGTCACCGTCCGGGATCCCGAAGCCGGGCAGGACGCCGGTCACCCCGTCGAGGTGGCCCGGGCGACCGCGCCGACGCCGGTCCTCACCGACGTACCCGTCACCGTCAACCTGGCCACCGCCGGCACCGTCGGGCTGGCCGGACCCCGCGAGCAGACCAGGGCGCTGGCCCGCTGGGTGGTCGCGCAGGCGGCCGTACAGAGCGGGCCGGCCGATCTGAGCATCGTGGTGCTGACCCGGCCCGGGGACGGCGAGGCCCGGGCCGCCTGGGACTGGGTGCGCTGGCTGCCGCACGCCCGGCCCGACCAGGGTCCGCTGGCCCGGGTCGGCAGTGACGCCACCACGCTGGACGCCCAGGTCGACGCGCTCGCCGCCACGATCAGCCAGCGGCGGCAGGCGGCGCCCCGCAGTGCCGCCGAGCCCCGCAGGTACGCCCACAACTGTCTGGTTGTCGTCGATGACCTGCCCGAGCACGACATCAAGGGCCTGACCGAGGTCTTCACCCACGGGCCGGAGGTCGGGGTGTTCGTCCTCGCCATCGACCAGCTGCCGTACCGCTGCCCGGTCACGGCCACCTTCACCGACCCGACCCGGCTACGGCTGCGCCGGGCCGGTGAGGCGGACCTGCCGGAGATTCTCGCCGACCAGGTGAGCGCGCTGGTCACCGAGGAGCTCGGCCGCGCGCTGGCCCCGCTGCACGATCCGGACGTCCAGGCCACCGGCTCCGCGCTGCCGACCCAGGTGCGCCTGCTCGACCTGGTGCCGGGGTACGCCGACCCGGCCGTGCTGCGGGCCCAGTGGCAGCGGGCGCCCCGGCAGACTCGGGTCGCGCTCGGCCGGACCGCCGAGGGTCCGCTCTTCGTCGACCTGGTCGCGAACGGCCCGCACGCACTGGTCGCCGGGGCCACCGGGTGGGGTAAGTCCGCCCTGCTGCAGACCCTGGTGGGCAGCCTCGCCCTGGCCAACCGTCCGGACGAGCTGGGCTTCATCCTGGTCGACTTCAAGGGTGGCGCGGCCTTCTCGGCCTTCGCCCAGCTGCCGCACACCGTCGGCAGCATCACCAACCTCGACGGGCACCAGGTGATGCGGGCACTGGACTCGCTCGCCGGTGAGATGCAGCGCCGCCAGCGGTACCTCGCCAGCGCCGGTGTGGAGAAGCTCGAGCAGTACCAGCAACGCGCCGACGCCGGCACCCTGCCGCCCGGCTGCCCCGACCGGCTACCCCGGCTGCTCGTGGTGATCGACGAGTTCGCCCTGCTCAAGGAGCAGTTGCCCGCCGAAATCATGAACCGGCTGGTACAGGTGGCTACCCAGGGACGCTCGCTCGGGCTGCACCTGATCATCGGTACCCAGACCCCGCGTGGCGTGGTACCCACGGATATCCGGCCGAACATCAACCTGCAGATCGCGCTGCACCTGCCAGCAGATCACTCGCAGGATGTCGTGTCCGTGCCGGATGCGAGCAGCCTGACCGTCAAGGGGCGTGGGTACATGCGCCGCGGCGAGGAGGCCGAGCTGACGATGTTCCAGTCGGCGTTCCTTGGTGGGCAGGCCCGGCCCGCGACGGGCGAACGGGTGCGCGTCATCCGGTCGCCCTGGGAGCGGCTCGGCTACTCCCCGGCCGAAGCGGCCGGCCCCACCGATCAGCGCGATGTCGACGTACTCGTGGAGGCGGTCTGCGCCGCTGCCGCGGCGGGGCTGTCCGGCCCGACCCGCCCGTGGCTGGCCGAGCTGCCCGCCGTACTGGCATTGGCCGGGCTGGAGCCAGCCGGAGCGGGTGAGGTGGCACTCGCCTTCGGTCGCGAGGACCAGCCGGAGCAGCGGGCCCAGCCGGTCGCCGCGTGGAGCCTGACGCATGGCACCAATCTGCTCGCGGCGGGGCAGCCGAGGTCGGGTCGCAGTACCCTGCTGCGCACCCTTGCTGCGTCGGCGGCCCGCTCGTACCGGCCGGATCAGGTCGAGCTGTACGTGATGGACTGCGGCGGCGGCCTCGCCGAGCTGCAGGAGCTGCCGCACTGCGGGGCGGTGGTCGGCCCCGACGAGCTGGACCGCGGCGCGCGGCTGCTGGGCCGGCTGGAGCAGACGATCGGCGAGCGGGAACGCGACCGGCGCACCGGCAGCCCAGCGCCCCGCACAGTGCTGCTCATCGACGACTGGGAGACCTGGCAGCAGACCTTCGGTGAGGTGGACCACGGAGCGCTCTACGACCAACTGCTCCGGATCTTCCGCAAGGGGCCGGCGGCCGGCGTACACGTCGCGATCACCGGTACCAGCGCGCTGCTCGCCTCGGGCCGGTCGCGTCCGTTCGCCGAGGCCGCCCAGGACCGGATCGCGCTGCCGTTCGACCCCGACGACTACCTCTGGCTCGGGGTACCGGCGACGGCGCTGCCGGCGCAGCCACGACCTGGACAGGCGGTCCGGGTGACCCAGCCACACCGCACCGTGCAGGTCGCCGTGGTCGGCGATGATCCCGATCCGGCCGCCCAGCAGCGCGCCCTGCGTGCCCTTGGCGCAGCGGCCCGGGTTGATCCGGACGCGGCACACGGCCCGTGGCGGGTGGACCGGCTGCCGGAGCGGATCGCGTTGACCGCGGCGCAGAAGCTGCCCCGGCAGAGCGGTGCCGGCGCGCCGGCCTGGATCCCGCTGGGTGTGGGCGGGGACCAGCTCCAGTTGCTCGGCGTGGACCTGGCCAGCGAGGGCCCGGGCCTCTTCGTGGCCGGTGAGCGCCGATCCGATCGAGGGAGCGCTCTGCTCGGGATGGCGTTGGACCTCACCGACCGGGGTACCGAGGTGGTGGTCTTCGCGCCGGTCCGCACTTCGCCCCTGCACACGCTCGCCGGAGTACCCCGCGTCGCCGCGATCCTGGGCAGCCGCCAGCCGACCCTGCGCCAGGCCCAGCTCGCGCTCGCCGCCGCGGGTACCGGCCCGTGCGTGGTGCTCGTCGACGATGCCGATCAGCTGCTGCGCAGCGAAGCGAACGCGGTACTGCGGGAGTTCCTGCTCGACGCCGACCACGCGACCCGCGGTCTGGTCGTGGCGGCCGGGATCGACGAGCTGGCCGCGCCCGCACCGGGCACCTTCCTGGCCGAGGCCGGCCGCAGCGGCACCGGCCTGATCCTGCGTCCGCGCCAACCGCGCCCGCACCTGTTCGGCGCGCTCGTCCGGATCCCCGAGCCGCACCTGCGTGGCGAACCGTCCGGGCGCGCTATCCTGCTCCGCCCGGGCGGGGTGGCGCCGTTGCAGGTCCCGGAGGTGGAGCCGGATGACGTCGCCGCGCGGGTGTCCGGGCGTAGCCGCATCCCGGCCCTGCTGCAGATCACCGACGCGTTGGCCGGAGCGGCGCCGACCACGGTCGAACGGCTCCGCGTGATCGTGGCGGAGCTGCGCCAGGCCGGCTTCGATGCACTGCAGGATGCCGCCGTCGAGCGCGCCACCGTGCTGGCCGTGCAGGGGTGGGCCGGCCAGCCGGCGGAGCTCGTCGCGGCCGCGGCTGGCGGGTGACCCGCCTGCGGTGGCGGGCGGCCGCGGGACTGACCGGAAAAGGCTGGCGTGTGTGCGCGGGGAACGGGGACTGCGCCCGTGGGGGTGGACGGGGGTGCCATAACGGACGTGTCTGTCCGTTTTACGCCCGGCGCGGCGCCCCGACAGGGTACAAACTCAGCTGAAGGCCGGACCGTCCGGATCGGCCTGCGGTGAGTGGTCCTTATCGCCAGCGGCGGAGAAGCGCAGAGTCCCGGCGATCGCGTCGAAGACCACGACCAGCTCCTCGACGTGGTGCAGCGCCGGAGTCCGGAAGACCAGCGACCAGGCCGGCGAAGCCGGCGGCGTGACGACGTACTCGATGCCGAGCTCGACAAGGTCGCCGACCGGAGTGGGGGCGCGACCGAGCCGGGGTCGGCACACTGTCGGGCCGGCGGGCAGGGTCATGGCGTGTTCGGGTCCGACCGGCCCTTCGTCCGCCGCCTGGTAGAGGTGCTGCGGGGCGAGCAGTACCGACGCCGTGACGACCTGGTCGGTGTCAGCGTCGACTGCTCCGCCGAAGCCGAACAGGACCGCGCCGGCCGCGGCAGAGACCCGGGCCAGCCGCTGCCACTCCTGGTTCAACTCGGCCCGCAGGGTCGGTGCCGCTTGCGCCGGTACGTGCTCGGCCACCAGCCGTTCGACCTGCTGGACGAGGTCCGGTGCGGTCAACCGCAGCGCTGTCCAGCCGGGCGGCAGGGCGATACCCACCCGTTCCCCGGTCCAGGCCAGCACGCTGACCGGTGACCAGAGAGCCGTTTCCTGGTTCGCGCGCTCCGCGGCGCCGCTCGGCTCGCTCACGGCGTCGTTGGCGTCGGGGCCGGACTGGGCGCCGGAGGAGGTGTCGGGGTCGGAGGCGTCGGGGTCGGCGGGGGTGTCGGGGCCGGACCGGGTGAAGGTGGGGCCGGTGCCGGGGTCGGCTCCGGCGGCAGTCCCATGACCCCGAGCAGCCAGTTGTTCAGCACCTTCGCGTGGTCCGGCACGTCGCGCAGCTCAGCGGCGGCCCAGGTCGCGGCGGCGGACAATTCCCGCGCATGGCCGGGCACCCACATCTCCAGCAAGGGCACCTCGCGGTACGCCCGGAGTGTTGTTTCGGCATTCCACGCGTCGACCGTGGCCTGTAGCGGGTGGCGGAGGTCGTGCGCCACTGCCTTGAGCGCGCCGCCCACGCCGACGCCGCCCCACGCGTCGCGGGCAGCGTCACGCAACAGCAGGGCGTCCTTCGAAGCCGTGGTGCTGACGGCTGTCAGGGCCTTCCACGTGGCTGCATCGGCGTTGCCCTTCAGCCACGCCCTGGCGGCCACTGAGGCTTGGCTTCCGGTCGTCGCCGAAAGGCGCTCGGCCGTTCTCGCCGCTGACTGGAACTGTCTGGCCGTCCGGGCACCGTTGAGGACCTTGCCGGCGACCCCTCCGATCGGAACCACACCCAACGCATCACCGGCAACCGTCCACCAGTCCTGCTTGCCGCGGACGGCCCGCACAGCATCGACGGCCAGCAGCGCGCCCGCGGTCGCCAGCGCCAGGGTGCCCAGGATCGGGGCGGCGGCCTCACCGATGACCGGGATCGCCAAACTGGCCAAAGCGGCGACGCTCAGCAAGGCGCTGGCCGTCTGCAGCGCGTCGCTCAGGCCCGGCGCGATCTTGTCGAACTCCCGGCCGGCCCAGTGCTCAAGCTGGCCGATGCCCGTACCGACCTCGTTCACGACCTGTCCGCCGACGTCGTGCAGTACCTTCCCGCCGGTGGCGAGCAGCTCCGCCGCGTTCTGCCACACGCTGTGCTGGAAGTGACCGACCTCGCGGACCGCCACGTCCAGCTCGGACGCGCACACCTCGGCCTCGTGCCGCGACCGGGTCGCGAGTGCGTCGCGGGAGCGCTGGAGGGCGAGCAGAGCCGGGGGTACCGGGACAGCCGGCAACGCAGACGGGGAGTACTGCGTGTTCCGGGCGACCTGCTGGGCGCGTACCACGATGGTGTGCGCCTCGTCCTGGGCCGCCTCCAGCCGCTGCAGCCAGCGCTGCAGTGCACCGGCCGCCGACTCGTACGCCCCGTGTGCGGTATCCAGCCGGCGCAGCAGTTCATCGCGCTTGCGGACAAAGGCGTACGCCGCCGGTCCGGTCCACACCGCACTGTCGTTGCCGACCGAGCGGAGCAGGGTGGCGGCGCTCGCCACACTCTCCACAGTGGAGCGCAGTTGTCCGACGACACCGCGGACCGCGCCCGGGTCGCCCGGAGCCGGGTCACCGCCGCGCAACAGGTACGTGGTGCGGGTTCCTGAGTACGTCATCAGCTGCGCTCCAACGCCCTCGATGGGTGCACGTTCACGAGCCGGAGAACCGGCGGATCAGGGACTGGTCCAGGTCGTCGTAGCACCGGGCCGCCTGGTTCAGCCCTGCGGTGAGCGCCGCGCTCTCGTCCGCGATGTCCCTGATCATGTCCTGACCGCGTCGGGCGAGCCGGTCCAGCGCGTGGTCCACCGCGGGCGGCACGGCGCCGGTGGCCAATCTGGTGAGCTGACGGGTGAGCGCCGACAGCGATGACGTGGCGGCATCGAGGTGGGCCGCACCGGCGCGCATCGCGTCGGTGTTGTAGCTACCCCTGGTCCCGGCCATCGGCGCTTCCTCCCGTCCGTACCTGCCGGTGCCTATCCGGCGCAGTTCAGGCGCCGAACGCCCGGGCGATCGAGGTCTCGTTGCTCTCGTAGGCGGTGCTCGCCTGGTTGAGCGCCTCACCCATGTTGGTCAGGCTCTCCTGCAGCGGTACGACCGCCTTCTCCCACTGCTCACGGGTGGCCTGGAAGGCCGCCGCGCCGGGGCCGGTCCAGACCGCCGCGAGCTGGCCGGCGGCGCTACGCAGGTTGGCGATGGCCTGCTCCAGGTCGGCTGAGCGCTGCCGGGTCAACGCCGCGTGGTTGGCGATTTCGCCGCTGTCGAAAGTACCCGTTGCCATTGTTGTCACCTCTCTGTGATTTCTGCCCGGACGGGCCTGGTTGGTGGTGTCACCGCGGTCTGCGTGTTGGTCGTCAGGGGATCACGTCGGGGGAGTCCACCGCGAGACTGCTGTGCGGCAGTGTCGACCGGGCGTTCGCCGTGTCGCATGGTGGTCCCATGGCCCAACGACGATCAGGCCGGCCCGGACGTCGGCTCGAACAGCAACGGGTGCAGGTCCTCATCGGACGGCTGCACATATCCGGCCCGGACCAGGATGTAGAGGTACTCCGGATCGGTGAGCTGACCGGAACGGGCGAGCCCCACCGCGCTGGCCTTCTTGCGTACCTCCTCCAGCCGCCGCTGCACCGTCTCGCTGCGTACCCCCAGCCGGGTCGCGACCTGTTTGAGCTGCAGGGGAGTTGCCGGGATGAGTGGGGGCCAGGCGAGCAGTTCGGCGAAGAGGGTCCGTACCGCCAGATCCTGGGCGGCCGTCAGCGGGCGCGGCTGGTCCGCGGTCTCGGTCATGTTCGTCCCCGGCAGCGGGTCCGGCCGGCGCAGCCGCAGTGCCGCGTCGTCGAGCAGCACCCAGTGCTGGCGGTCCGGGCTGCCCACGACCCGCAGCGCCAGGCGTGGCCAGGCGAGGGCGGTGTTCGGCACGGCCATGCCGGGCGGCTGGCCCCAGGGCTGCACGATGACCCCGTTGCGGTTCGTGGTCGTCACCTGCCACCCGTACGGGGTACGGGCCACCTGCAGTGCGTGCCGGGAGACCTTCGGATCGACCGGGCTGACCCCGACCCCGATGTCGCCCTCCCGGCCGATCAGCGCCGGGGTGTCCGGCGCGAGGGACCGGTCGACGTGCAGCGTCAGGGTGCCGTCCTGGTGGCGGCAGAGCACCCGGATCCGTGCGGTCATGCCGTCCCCTCGCTCATGACTGCACTCTCGCTGATCGGTCGACCACGCCGGATCCCCGGTCGACTGCTCAGCCTGTCCGTCCGGCCAACGATCGCCGTCCGGAGGTGTCGTGTGTGCCAACCACCGGTGTGGACAGGGTCGGGTGCGTGTTCGTCCGCCGACTGTACCGCCATAATCTTGCTGACCGACTGCGCCCTTTGCTGCCCGGGGAGAGACTTTGACCGCCGACGATGATCGCTTCTGGGTGGGGCCGTCCACCGCGCCCGACACGTACCAGCTGGTGAGCTGCCTGGGTGGCGGTGCCGAGGGCGAGGTGTGGACCGCGATTCTGCCGCTGTCGGCCGAGGGCCGCCGCAACGTTGCGGTGAAGATCCTGCCGCCGGGTGGCGAGGGGGACGACGAGGAGTCGTGGGTACGCCACGGGCACCTGTTGCGCAGCATCAGCCACCCCGGGCTGGTCCGGGTGTTGGAGGTCTTCAGTGGACCGACCAAGCACCGCGCCGGTGTCGTACCGGGCGGGTCCAGCCGGTACGTGGTGATGGACCTGATCGAGGGGTCGACGCTGCGGGAGTGGCTCGACGACACCCCCGACGCGAGCATGTCGCAGCGGTTGCGCGCGCTGGTCACCGTCGCGGCGGCGCTGGACGAGATGCACTCGGGTGAGCAGACCAAGGTGGCGGTGGCGCACGGCGACGTGAAGCCGAGCAACATCGTGATGCGGGCTGACGGCTCGACGGTCCTGGTCGACCTGGGCCTGACCCGCCTCGCTGACGGCGCTGGTCGGGTCGGGCGCAGTCGCCCGTACGCGGCACCGGAGCTGTTCCAGGCCGGCGCCCGCAGTACCCCGGAGGCGGACCGGTTCGCCTTCACCGCCACTGTGGTGCATGCGGTGCTCGGTGAGCCGCCGCCGGTCTCCGACCAGTTCGGCCCGGACCTGGCCGCGGTGCACGGGCGGCTGCAGAACCACCCGATCACCGCGCGCCGGCCGATCCTGATCCACCAGCTGATGGAGGCGCTGTCGGTACCGCCGCCGAACCGCCCAGCCAACCTGCGTGGCTGGCTGGCCTCGCTGACCGACACGCTGTCGCAGGTCACCGAGTCCGGGGGCGGGGTGGGCGTGTGGCCGGCCAGCGGGGCGCCACTGGGCCAGACGACCGTCGCGGGGTTCCAGCCGGCACCGGTACCGTTCCCCGGGGCCGTACCGGTGCCGGGGGGAGCGCCGGTTCCCGGGGGGGTGCCGATGCCGGTCGGCGCACCGATGCCCGCGCCGTTCCCGCCCGGGGCGCCGTTCCCGCCCGGCGTGCCGGTCCCCGGTGCCGGGGTCGCGCCGGCCAGGGCGGGCGGGGCGAACCGCCGCTTCGTGATCGGTGCGGTGGCCGCCGTCGTGGTGCTGCTCCTGATCGGCGCTACCCTGATCTTCGCGCTCACCCGGACCAGTTCTGCCGCCGGTACGCCGACGGATGCGGCCGCCAACGTCCAGAACGACCGCGGCGCCACCCAGACGGCCACGCCGTCGGCCGTGGTGACCAGCGCGTCACCGTCGCCGAGTCCGTCCGCCTCACCCAGCGCCTCGCCCAGCGTCTCCGCCAGCTTGGCCAGTCCGGTACCGACCGGCCCGTCCGGTCAGCAGATCCGGTACCTGTCGGATCAGCAGCCTGTGGGGAACACCGGCTTCAACGGAGGCACGCAGAAGGTTGACGCGGCGATCTACCCGCACAGCCTGTACGACGAGATCTGCTACTACTCCACCCAAACCCGGACCATCGAGTACGACCTGAGCCGCAGTTGGACGACTCTCCAAGCGGTGATCGGCGTCAACGACCAGTCACCCAGTGGCGTGGTGCTGCAGTTCGAGGTCTTCGCCGATGACAAGCGGGTCGGTCAGGCCAACCGGCTGAGCCTCGGACAACACCTCGCCATCAAGGAGAACATCGCCGGGACGCTCCGCCTCAAGCTGGTCATCTCCTGGGTCTCGGGCAACGGCTGTGCGACTGCCGTCTGGGGAGACGCCTGGCTCGAACGGTGACGCCGACCCGGCTCAGCCCGACCGGCCCCGACCGGCCCCGGCTGGGCATGGACTAGGCACATCGAAAACTGGTCATACTGGCGACAACGCCACCTCGCCGCCGCCCGAGCCGCCCACTACCGCACAACTACCGCACCCGACTAGCCATCAGAATCCGTTGATGTACAACGAACTCGGACTGCCGCACTAAGCGCCATTGGTATTGATGCCATGTTGTTCGGCGTATCGCGACAGTTGTATCTCAATGGCGCCCCAAGTCCCCCCAAGTCCCGAGTGTCCAAGTTCAGGTACCGCGCCTTTCGCCTTTTCCGCGCCACGGAGCGGCACATCAATGTGGGCGAGTTCGTTTGCGAATTGCACCATCGGTGTGGCGGGCCCAGAACGGGCCCAGAACCCAGAACTATTGGCGCATGGAGAAGGCGATGTCCAGGGCTACCGGTAGGGGCGCACTGGAGAGGTAGCGCGCCTCTCCAGTGCGCTTGTCGACTGCGATCGGGCCTATGCCCGGAGGTGGCGCATCATCCGGCGATCTGGACTCCAGCGCCCGACGGGAGGTCCATTGAACCACATAACACCATCCGTGGTCCTCTACCTGCTCCAGAAGCACGGCGTCGGGTATTCCTGGTGGTGATGTTGAAAGGAGACCACGTGCTACCGTCTTGGCCTGGGTTGTATTCATCTACTCACCTTCAGTTTGTCCGCATGAGCTGGAACCAGTATAGTTTTCCAGGTATGCGTAACCGCCAGTCTGACCGTCAACAAAGTGCACCGTGCCGTTTCGATTCACCGCATTGAACACATGGCCTGCCACGGGATTCCCGCTGGTGGCAGTGACGCAACTTTGGCAGTTGATATCGAACGCGGGATCTTTGCCGAACCGAGGATTGACGCCGTGCCCGAGTTCTGGAAACTCTCTCGCGAAGTCGGCGCGTGTCGAGTTCCGGTAGTGCTGTGTACGCGAAAAGACGTCCGCAGCCGTCTTTCCCGTCGTGCGGTCGGCGCGTTTGGCGAGTTTGGATTCGACTTTTTTGAGGAGTCCTTTGGCCTTTTTGAGGATGTCTTTGATGACGGTCTGGATGTGGGTGAGGACTTTTTTGACCCTGAAACCTCACGGGCCTGACGCGGTTCGTTGATCCAACCCCATTCATCGTCCATTGTGGATGATTGTGGGGGTGGGGACGGCTTGTGGGCCGGCTGTCGCGCCGGTGGCGTGCTCTCCTGGGTCCTCCTGGTGG
>OBEQ011175901.1_pt1 | contig 37530 bp, 35 predicted proteins | sample 1670901 | NCBI WGS metagenome assembly OBEQ01 (sample SAMEA104232315, study PRJEB22302) | groundwater metagenome | biome: forest; feature: aquifer; material: groundwater | place: USA | collected 2011-08-07 | depth 5.4 m | reverse complement strand
CCTGCACTTCGGGCAGAACAGATTCTTCCCGAAGACGACACGCCGGAGGAACTTCTTTATCTGCCGTTCCGACGGTATTTGTTTGAGATGGTACATGCTTTCCATGATAGCGAAGCCGTACCATCTGACTTACATTACCCCTAAAAGCAAACTTGACTTTTAATTGAAATGATGCTAATATCTGCATAGCTGTAAAGATAGGAAAAACTTGAAAGAAGAAAGGGTGGTGAACCTTGGAGGCAAAGGATCTGTTTCCCGAGCTCCACGAAGCAGTGAAACGAGCGCACCAGCAGTATGGATTGACGGCTTCAGGTCATGATTTTAATCACGATGACCGGGTGGCAAATTATGCCGGAATCATTGCTCCTGACGATCTTATCAGGCGCAAAGCAGTGGCCGCCGGCTATTGCCACAGCATCGACCATATGCTCGAAAAACATCTCGAGCTTTCTCCCGATCCGGATAAGGAAATTGAAGTCGAAAAGCTTGTCCGGGAGCTGCTCGAAAACACCGATTTCACAGCTGAAGAGCGGGACGATGTCGTTCATGTTGTTCTGCGTCATGAAGGCGTGAACAAGGAGACCGACACCCCGCTTCAGATCACTCTTTGCGATGCCGATCGGCTGGCGAACATGGACGCGGATGTTATCATTCGCGGCGGCCAGTTCCACCCGGACTTACTCGCGGTGGACCTGGTCCATTTCGAAAACGATCCGGGAGCGACCTACCGCGATCCACGGTCGGTCCTCTGGGACGTAAACAACTGCGCCACGTGGGCCAACGAAACCGGTCCCTATATCCTGCGCCTTCCGAAGGCGCGAGAGCTGGGAAGATCGAGAGCCGTTTTTCTCAAGCTCTATATTTTCATGGTCCGCACACAACATGCGGAGGCGCATAAGGGGTTCTGATATCCAGAGCTCTGGAGCAGCCGACCAACAGACCGGCCCGGGATTCCATCTCGGGCCGTTTTTTATTGAATTACCGGCGTTTAGATGCTAAAGTGGAACTTATGAAAATAAAGCTAAATCCCGTCATCGATTTCGGGAAAATGCCGATCGCGAACGCGTTCTTGATGCCCGACGAGTTCAAGGACGAGTTTTTTTATGACATGATCGTGGGATACGATCCCGCAACGCACGCGATCGGGCTCGTGAATACCGTCCCGCCCGAAAAGATGTTCCATGATCACTATGCTTTTTTCTCCTCGACGTCAAAGGGCATGCAGCAGCATTTCCGTGAGACCGCGGAGAAGCTTTTGCCATATGCGGGCAAGGGCGTCGTTGTAGAGATGGGCTCGAACGACGGCATCATGCTCGAGGCGTGGAAAGGGCTCGGGGTCAAGGCGGTCGGCGTGGAGCCGTCGGCGAACGTTGCACAAATTTCGAGATCGCGCGGGCACGACGTGATCAGCAAGTTTATGACGCCGGAAGTCGTCGATGAGATTCTTTCCCGCGGTAAGGTTTCGCTCGTCTTCGGCGCGAACGTATCCTGCCATATCGAGGGTTTTGGGCAATATATCGAATGTGTCACGCGCCTCATCGGCCGCGAGGGAGTATTCGTGTTTGAAGACCCCTATTTCATGGATATCGTGGAAAAAACATCATACGACCAGGTCTATGATGAGCACGTGTGGTATTTTACGATCTCGTTCATCAACAAAATTCTTGAGCCGTACGGATTCCACGTGTTCAATTGCGAACATATTGACGTGCACGGTGGAGAACTTCGGATGTACGTTGGTCACAAAGATACTCATCCGGCGAAACTTGCTGTCGCAGAGTGGCTTGCGAAGGAGACCGACCTTCCAGGCAAGCTTGAAGTATTAAAAAAGAACATCGAACGATCCAAGAAAGATCTCGTTGCTCTGCTCATGAAGATCAAGGCGGAAGACAAAACGATCTGCGGCTTTGCCGCCACCTCCAAGGCGACCACCGTTTTTAATTATTGCGGCATCGGCCCCGAGCTTATTCCTTTTGTCACCGATACGACTCCAGAGAAGCAGGGGAAATATTATCCCGGCGTCCACATTCCCGTTGTTCCCCAAGATATTTTTGAGGCCGGTAAAACAGACTCGGACAAGCGCATCGATTATACCTTTCTTTGCGCTTGGAATCACTTCAAAGAAATCGATGCATATCAGGACTGGTTCCGCAAAGCGGGCGGCCATTGGATCACCCATGTGCCAATGCCTAGGATTATTGAATAAAAAATGCTAAAATTTTCTTAAAATAGATATTAAAGCTATGGATTGTGAAAAATGCAGTTTTAGAAATCCAACGGCTACGGCAACGGCCGTAATAATTAGAGGCGGAAAAATTCTCCTCGTGAAACGAATACAAGAACCATATAAAGGGGAATGGGATTTTGTCGGAGGATTTCTTGAGGAAGGTGAGACGCCTCTTGAGGCTCTCACGAGGGAGGTTAAGGAAGAATTGGGCGTGGAATGCGCTGCCGAGTATATAAAGGCATTCCCTGGGACTTATCCATGGAAAGGCGAAACGTATCCGGTTTTATCGCATGCTTTTTTGGTGGAGATAGGAGACGACATAAAGCTTAGCGAGGAAAACAACGCCCTGGAATTTGTTCCCCTAAAAGACGCCAAGTCGGTTTGCTTCGATGCGGACAAAAAAATACTTCAGTATGCAAAAGAACATTTCTTGTTTGATTTGCCGAGAGTAAAAGAATTGATGCATCAGCTGGACCCCAATATGATATTGAATGAGCAATATATATATAAGGCGGCCTTAAATGGTTTTGTCTCCAAAAAATATGACGGCGACAAGCTGGTAGGTTTGGGGTGGATATTCCCGCGGCAAACCATGGTGAGGAAGCAGGCGGTTGTGGAAGACATGATCGTTGACAGCGCTTATCGGGGAAAAGGCCTCGGCAGGGAGATCTTAAAAGATTTGCTGAAGTGGGCTAAGGATAACAAAATGGAAATGGTTGAGCTCACAACAAATCCAGCAAGGCAAGCAGCCAACGAACTGTACAAATCGGAAGGTTTCTGGTTGCATCCAACCAATCATTATTTATACAACGTGAAGTGATGAATGCAAGATTTAACGCAATACCTCCCCGGGTTGTGATATGGGGAGGAACTGGCCAAGCGAAGGTTTTGCGGCCGATGATCGAGCACTACGGATCAAAGGTGGTCGCCGTCATCGACGACACTCCTAATCTCCCGTCTCCTTTTTCCGACGTGCCGATCTGGCAGGGGCAAGAAGGATTCAAAAAATGGATTGCGCAGGAAAAAGATCGCAGCAAAATCGGCTTTTGTATCGCTATAGGCAATCCTCACGGGCGGGTACGCTTGCGGCTTCATGACCTGCTCGTTAAAGAGGGGCTGTCGCCGGTGAGCGTTGTGCATCCGAGCGCCGTCATTGCCGAGAACGCCGTTATCGGAGACGGCGCGCAGATACTCGCTGGGGCAATCATCCAGCCGGAAGCAGTGCTGGGGCGTGAATGCATTATAAATACGGGTGCAAGCGTCGATCACGAGGTGATTCTTGAAGACGGCGTGGAAATAGCTCCCGGTGCGGTGCTTGCGGGCCTCGTGCACGTCGGGACCGGTGCATGGGTTGCTTCCGGGGCTGTCGTGCTTCCCCGTTTGCGGATTGGTGCCGATTCAATTGTGGGGGCCGGCGCGGTCGTGACGACGGACGTTCCGCCTCGAACGGTTGTCGTCGGCATTCCCGCGCGCCATCTGAGGTCCATCGACAAAGTATCGTCTTAATAACAATCAATGGATAAAAAAGAAATTTCCAAAGACGAGATTAGAATGGCGGATCCTTGGATCACCGATCACGAAGTGAGCGTCGTTACGCACGCCATGAAAACAGGCTGGAAAAGCTATGAGTATGTGGAGAAATTCCAGCCCGCATTTGCCGCGTACCACGGCCGGAAATACGGCATCATGACACCCAATTGCACGTCGGCAATTCACCTGCTCCTTTTGGCGCTCGCAATCGGCGAAGGCGACGAAGTTATCATTCCCGAAATCAGCTGGACGGGAAGCTCGGCGCCCATCACCTATGTGCGGGCAACACCGGTGTTCTGCGATATTGAAGAAAAGAATTGGTGCCTGGATCCGAAATCAGTAGAGAAAAGAATCACCAAAAAAACCAAAGCCATACTCGTCGTGGATATATACGGCAACATGCCGAATATGGATGCGTTGACCAAGATTGCCGAAAAACACAAATTGTTTTTGATTGAGGATGCTGCTGAAGCACTTGGCTCCAAATATAAAGGGAGAAAAGCCGGTTCATTCGGCATCGGATCGACGTTCAGCTTTCACCGCACAAAAACTCTGACTACCGGCGAAGGCGGTATGCTTTTGCTTGATGATCAAAAATTGTACGAGCGGGCGATGTTTCTCCGCGACCACGGCCGCCACGCCACGATTCCGTATTGGACGGTTGAGGCAACGCCAAAATATATGCCGTTTAATATCCAGGCGGCGATCGGCTATGCTCAGTTCGAGCGGATCGAAGAACTGCTTGCGCGGAAGCGGGAAATATTTTTTGCCTACAAAAAGCTTTTCTCCGATACGCCCGATATCCAATTGAACGAAGAGTCGGAAACTGTTTGGAATGGTGTATGGGCGACATCCCTTGTCATCGGAAAGTCATATCACGTGACCAAACAAGAAATGATGGATGAGTTGAAGGCGCGGGGGTTGCCTTCCCGGCCATTCTTCTACCCTTTTTCCCTTCTTCCGGCCTATGCGCAATACAAGACGGGAAGTCCGGAATTGAACCCGGTTGCGTACGATGTTTCTTCCCGCGGCATTACGCTCCCTGCATCCTACGGTCTGACCAAGGAGCAGATCGAGCGCTATGTAGCAGCAGTAAAAGAAATTCTCCAAAAAAAATGAGAGTGAGATTTGTCGACCTGTCCGGTCCGACGCAAGAGATCAAAAAAGAATTTCTGAAGCGACTTGATGGGTTTCTCGACAAGGCGAATTTCATTTTGACAGACGAGGTGAAGGATTTCGAGAACGAGTGGGCGAAGTATGTTGGCACGGAGCACGCTGTGGGTATTTCGAATGGCGGGGATGCGCTCTGGCTTGCACTCACGGCCTTAGGCGTGGTGGCGGGGGACGAAGTGATCACGCAGGGGAATGCCTACAATGCGAGCGTGACATGCATTCTTCGCGCAGGGGCCGTTCCGCGCTTTGTGGATATTGATCCGAAAACGCTTCTTATAAATGCGGCAGGTATCGAGCGGCTCATTACGCCCAAAACACGCGCGATCCTCCCGGTTCATCTATATGGCCAGGCGTCCGATATGGGTGCAATCATGGAGATCGCTAAGAAACATAAACTTGTTGTTATCGAAGACTGCGCGCAGGCGCACGGCGCCGAGTGGCAGGGGAAAAAAGTGGGGGTGTGGGGAGACGCGGCGGCATGGAGCTTTTACCCGACGAAAAATCTTGGCGCCTTGGGTGACGCGGGAGCTGTGACGACTTCAAATGCGCATGCGGCGGAAGAGATCCGCATACTCCGTAATCTCGGCCAGTCCTCAAAAAACGTCCATGCTCGGCTTGGTTATAATATGCGGCTCGATTCCATACAGGCGATCGCCCTGTCCTTAAAGCTCGAGCATCTTCAGGAATCGATCAAAAAGCGCCAGGCCGCCGCGGCGTATTATGACGAATTGATCGACCGGGCGAAGCTTCCGGTCGAGTATGTGCGCCGCGATCCTCGCGCGACGCACGTCTATCATCTATACCCGGTAATGATCGCGAAGGGCGACCGCGATAAAGTCCGCAAGGAATTGGACGCAAGGGGAGTTGAAACCGCGATACACTATCCGTTCCTCGTCATGGACCAGCCGTTCTATCCCAAGGATCTGCCGCGGGATGCGTGTCCCGTCGCGGAGGGCGCAGCGCGCTCGATCATTTCCCTCCCGCTCCACGAGAATATCACAAGAGAGGAGCAGGCGTATGTCGTTGATTCCCTGAGTTCAATACTCTCGTAAGAGGTGTTATGAGAGCTCGACGGGGTACTCCTTATTCTTTTTCAGCATGAGAATTGATGCCTGCATTAGCGAATCGAACGTTCCTGCGTCGATCCACTCGTCTTCGACTATCTCGTAGCGGGCGAGTCCTTTCCGAACGTAGTGATTGTTCACATCCGTGATCTCGAGTTCTCCGCGCTTTGATGGTGTAATGATCTTCACGATCTCAAAAACATCCGGATCGTAAAGGTAGAGCCCCGTGACGGCGAATTTTGAGAGCGGCCGCTCGGGCTTCTCGACGATTGAAACGATCTTCGCGTTCTTGATCTCGGCTATGCCGAACCGTTCCGGATCGGGGACTTCCTTCAGAAAGAACTTTGCGCCTTTTTCATTCGCGAATTCCGCGACGCCTTTTTTGATCTGCGCGTGGTTCATGAATATATTATCTCCGAGCATGACGGCGACCTTCGAGCCTTGCGCGAACCTCTCGGCGAGAGCCAAGGCGTGCGCGATGCCCTTGGGGCCGTCTTGCGCGGCGTAGGTAATCCGCATGCCGAATTCTGACCCTTCTTTCAGGAGTTTCCGGAAGTTGGGAAGGGATTCGGTGTTCGACGTAAGCAGTACCTCTTTGATGCCTGCATCCTGCATCGCAAGCAGGGGATAGTAAATCAACGGTTTGTCATAAACCGGCAACAGATGCTTGTTGATAACGTGCGTGAACGGCCGGAGCCTCGTGCCCTGACCGCCCGCAAGAATAACTCCTTTGATCATAATATTCAGAACTCGTCTCAAAAATAGGCCACACGACTCTTATGGCCATTTTCGGCTGCAACAAGCGAAATCCTCCTCGCAGTAGGCAAAGCTACAGCCTCCTCGAATTTCGCTTGTTTCGCTCGAAAATATCTCATAATCCTCATGTGCCTATTTTGGAGATGAGTTCTTGTTATCTCCCTCTACTTGGCTTCACTTTCCTATGTCCCGAAGGAGAGTTATGCGGAAATGCTTGTTGAAAATCGTGGAAATGCTTGTTGAAAGCCTTCTTTCTCAGATTCGATTTTCGGACCCAATCCGGATTATTTTTATACCATAATATCGTTTTCGGCAAATGTGTTCTAAGTTTGCGTGTCGCCCTCCAGCCAAGCCTTTTCAGCTTGGAGGCGTTGAGGGAGTAGCGTTCGTCGTGGCCGGGGCGATCGGCGACGTGCGTAATAAGCGACAAAGGCTTTTTGAGCGCTTCCAAGATCCGCTTCGTTGTTTCAAGGTTCGAGAGTTCTTCATCCGATGTCGCGCAATAACTCTCACCGACCGCTCCTTTTTGGAGCAGCGTTACGATCGCTGAAGAGCAGTCATCCACATGAAGCCAGGAGCGAACGTGCTCGCCGTGGCCGTATATGGGCAGCGGCATGTTCGTGAGCGCCCGCGTCGTAAAAAACGGTATTAATTTTTCGGGAAGCTGCCGAGGGCCGTAGTTGTTCGCGGGATGAAGGATGATGATGGGGAGACGCCATGTCTGGATGTATGAGCGAACTACCATGTCGGCGGCGGCCTTCGACGCCGCGTACGGAGAATTCGGAAGATACGGAGAATTTTCGTCGAATTTGCGTTTTGAGTTCAAAGGAAGCGACCCGAACACTTCGTCGGTCGAGATATGCATAAAGAGTTTAATGTTCGGTGATTTGCGCAGCGACTCAAGAAGGGAATGCGTGCCCAAGACGTTGGCAGAAATAAAATTTTTGCTCGATTTGTGGATGGAGCGGTCAACATGGGACTCGGCCGCGAAATGAACGACATAGTCCGCGCGACGGAAGAGCTTAGCCATTCGCCTCGTCTCGTTGATATCGGCTTTTACAAACGAAAAACGATTTTTGGGGAGGTCGTCGAGATTTTGCCTGTTACCCGCGTATGATAGATTATCGACGACGACCACCTTGCTTCCGGGAGCTTTCGCAAGGAGATAGCGGATAAAATTAGAGCCGATGAAACCGGCTCCACCCGTGACAAGAAACCAGGCATTTTTTAAACTTCGTTTTGGCATGGGTTAACAGAAACTTGAATCTCGAATTTTTAAATATACATCAATTAAAGCTAATTTTCTAGGTTTGCTGCGGCGTCGTTACATTTTGCCGGAGACCTCGCTGACGCTCAAACACTCCAAGAGCTTTCGCTGTTTGTCTTTAGGTAAGGTCTTCAAGAAGGCATGTATTTTTTTCAGGCGTGCGAATGCCTCTCGGTAGTAGGGAAGAAGCTTTAATGGAAGCCGTGACGGATCGAAGTATTCCAGACGCCCCTTTTTTAGGCGCGGGGGCTTGAGAAGTGTTGCGGCCAAGAACCAAGAGCAATGATGTTCACGGATGCCGTTGGGGCGGTTGAGTGTAAAAAGGTGCTGTATGGTTCGCGATCCGGACCCGAGTTCCCGCATTAAGATGCGCCGGACTGCCTGCGCGGCAGTTTCCTTCGCGCCGAGATATCCTCCCGGCACGTGCCAGCCGTCGTAGTACTCGTCTTTGCGATAAGAAAGAAGAACGCGCGGCAGCGTTTTCGCGGCCGGAGTAAAAGGGTCTCTCTCAAAAATGAAAAGCTCTAGCGTCGTCATCGGCATAAGCCGCGCTCTCCAAAGCGCTTTAAAAACCAGTGTCTCCATAAAAGGAACCGGCGTTACGCGCGAGAGAAGTTTCACCGTTTTTGCAATTTCGCGCGGCGCAAGTTTTCGGCGTGATTGGTCTTGCGGAAATTGGCTCATATCGCGAGCGGAGATATTTTCGAGATGGGTTCTGAAGTTAATGAATATATGCTAGAATAACTTGATGTAATAGGCAAATTTCAAGGTCAGACTCGATGGAAACCGTCAAAAAAATATTTCGGGCGCCGCTTCGCTTCATCTATAATTTGGGGCGGAAAATCTTCGGCGGAAAGGGCCTCAGGAAATATGCAGTCGTTGACAGGGCTTGGTCCTCAATGTCCCGGCTCGTGAGAGACGATACCGTCATGGTGAACGGCTATAAAATGTGGAGCGATGTTGTGAACGGAATCGATTTCGGCGGGCAGACGACCGGGCAGATCTTTGACGCCCCGCTTGTGGAGCTCTTCAATCGCGAGGTAAAGCCCGGCATGACGGTGCTTGATATCGGTGCCGAAATGGGATATTTCACCTGTCTCTTCGCGAAACTTGTCGGCCCGTTAGGAAGGATCTATGCTTTCGAGCCAAACCCTCACAATCTCGAATATCTGCGGAAGAACGTGGCGGTGAATGATTTCAAGAACGTTACAGTCATGCCGCAGGCCGCTTCCGATGCCAAAGGAGAAATGCGTTTTTTTGCACGCGGGCCGCATAGTTCTCTTGGCTACGACCGCTTCGCGGACGGTGAGACGCCGATTACGGTTAAGACTGCAGCGCTTGACGATGTTTTACGAGACGTGCCGCGGATTGATTTCATGAAAATAGACATCGAGGGATCGGAAGGGAAAGCGTTCCGCGGCATGCAGGGTATCGTAAAGAAAAATCCTTCGATGAGAATCGTGATGGAGTTCTATCCGATGCTCCTCAAAAAAGCCGGCGAAGATCCGAGGGCCGTGTTTGATAGCCTCGTTCGTGCTGGTTTCGCGATCCATGACTTGAAAGATTCGCCGGAACTTGGCGCACCGGTTTCTACGGAAAGCATTGTAAAAGCCTATCCCCCGACTGAGAATTCAATGACGAACCTGTATTTATCTAGAATCTGATATCTCAAACCTCAAAAATCCCAAAGCACCCTTGATCTTACCGCATGTCATCCTGAGCGCAGCCGGGTCGGACTCGGCGCAACGAAGGATCTGGTCACGGGCCAGATTCTTCGCAAAGCTCAGAATGACGGCTTGTTTTGAGATTTAAGACTTGAGGTGGATTTGATTGCAGCTTTGAGTTTTGAGATATAAGATTGGAGATATGAAAGTTGCCCTCGTGTGTTTCAATCTCTCCTGGCAGGCCGGAGGCGTGCGGCTCATATACTCAGAGGCGCATGCCTTAAAAAAGCTTGGGCACGAGGTCGCGATCTATACTCCCGAATTTGAAGAAAAAGTGTATCCGGACCTTTGGAAGGGCTTGGATATTCGGCTTATAAAGCCCGATGCGCCGCCCAAGTGGCAGTACACGAGCGGAAATCTTTTGGTGCGGGTGTTCGAGAAAATGAAACAACGCCGCGCGAGCGTCGCCATGGCGAAAAAGATCGCCGACGCCATGGATACGGATTTCACAGTGGTGAATGTCCATGACTTTTCCTATAAGATCGCTCCGTTTTACGCGCGGCGAAATCCCAAAGCGCGGATCGTGTGGTATATGGCGGATCCTCCGTATATGCACTTGCCGAAGGAGAGTGCCTTATATGACCTTTTGAGCAGGCTCTTCAATTGGTACGCTGACCGCGCGGAACGGAAATACTTCCGCGCCATTCATGCCGGAGCGACGCTCGTTTCGCGGAACAAGAAATGGATGGAGGAGCGTGGGATTCCTACGAAGATCACCTGGAGTGGTATCGATTTCAATCACTTTTTCGCCCCGGTGCGGGATATCGCGGGGAAGAAGACGTTCACGCTCATGAGTGTGGGTGCTTTGAACAAGTACCGGCGCTTCGAGGATGCGATCGAAGCTCTGGGACTCATCCGTGCTGAGGGGCATGACGCGAAGCTCGTGATAGTGTGCAAAAACATTTGGGGCGAGGACGCGTATGCGAAGGAGCTCGCGCAGTTCGTCACGAAAAAGGAGTTGCAGCCGCACGTGAAACTTCTTTTTGAGGGCGCGACGGAATCTGATCTCAAGAGGCTTTACGCCACGAGTGATTTCTTTGTCGTGCCGATCCACTTGCCGCCGCCGCGCAACGGATTCGGATGGCAGATGGTGGTGTTTGAGGCGATTGCGGCAGGACTCCCCACGATTGCCTGCAATACCAATGATGTTTCGGAAGCTTTAAAAGACGGCGAGACCGCGCTATTTGTCGATCCCGCAAGCCCCGCGCAGATTGCCGAGAAAGTCAAAATGCTTATCGATGACCCCGCGCTCTATATGCGGATTGCGCGTGAAGGGCAGAGCTTTGTCCGCGGGGAAATGTCCTGGGAGAAGTTCGCGGAACAGATTTTGGATATCGCTCACGGGGAGCGGTGAGTTTCTGCGATGAACGCTCTTTAACCCTAACTCTTAGTCGTACAAATATATTCGTGGTATCCGGGCGGTAGCCTGCGGAGAATATATTTTTTGATGAGATCTTTTGCTATGCGTTTTGCGTCTCTTTTTTGGTGAATTTCCTTTACGCTAAATCTTTTTTTCAATTCTTCGGATACGTTGATCGGAGAGGGGTTTAACCGATACCTATCGACATTTTGAGAATAGAGCCATCCGCGAAGGTTCTTTTGAATAAAGTCGAGATACATATCGAGCTGTTCTTTCGTCAATTGTTGGAATGTGGCAATGTTGAGGACAAGATCATATTGGTCCCGGAGCGTGTTAAATTTATAATTCGGCAAAAATTTTATTTTTTCGGTATTTGCTGTGAGTGCGAGGTAGGATTTTGAGAACAAAAGCGTTTCGGGGAGGTCCACGATAGTAAACTCTATCGCTACGTCAGGCAGTATCTTTTGCAGATTATAAATAAGGCCGCCATAACCAGCACCGATCTCCATGACTTTTATATGTTTTCTTTTTTTGAGCTCATCGAGTATGCCTTCGCGGTAGAGCGTGTTTACGATTCCCTGGAAGCGCATGGTATTCTGGCTTATCAAGTATTCGCCCCATGTATAACCCATGTGTTCTATAGAGGAGGGGTCAGACAGAACAAGCCACCTCGGGATACCCTCGGTTAAACTTTTCCAGCGGGCGAGGTCCCGTGTTTCATACAGCCCCGCGAAATACCCCAGGTAATTATCGCTATCAAAGTAATATGTATGATAACGAAGTTGGGCGAAATATTGTTCATCAAGGCCCATCAAGTATTCAAACTTCTCGCACGCAAGGTTCTCCAGGCTGCTTTTATAACCGTCCGGCCGCTCCTCAAGCATTGCCCGAACCTCGTTTTTTATCCTTTTTATTTTTTCGCAATCCGACCGATCAAGTCTTTTCATCATAATGAAATCAGGTTTTGTGAGTATTATTATATAAGTAAGATGCTCCGTAAGTCCATGCCGTGCCGGCTGCGATGCCGAGAGCAATCCACACAAGGCGGAAATAGAATGAGGTGGTAAGAAATGTAGTAAGTATTGTAGCCGGCGCCACAATATACCACGCTATGGCAAGGTGGTTTACGTCGCTTATCTTTAAGCTCGCGATAGCATTTTTTACATCCATTCCCAGCTTTCCTAAAACAATCAAATACATCGCGAAAGCACCTATGCCGCCGTAGCTGAATACCTCAAGAAGCGTATCGGTGTCCGGCCGACGTTCCGTTTCGGACGGCGTCGGGAATCCAATGCCCAAAGGATTGTTTGCGGCGAGTTGCACGCCTTTCGACCAGTCGTGCGCGTTGGTCTGCTGGACGAGCGGCCGCGTGAAGAGGATGACCGCCCTTTCCGCAAGGAAAGACTGTGTCTTGTAGGTCGGTCTTGAAAATGCGAGCATGGCGTACCCGAAGAAAAAAGCGGCGAGAGGGACCAGGATGAGATACCCCGCTTTCTTGAAATTTTTCTCCTTGAAACACGAAAACCCTGTCCAAAGGATAAGACCGAGGGGGAGCGCGATCCATACCGCCCGCGTGCCGCTCCAGAGGATGAAATTCGCGACGATCACGAGCCAAATGGCAATGAGCGTTTTCTTCCAGAACGCCTTCGCATCGAGGAAAAATCCCAAACCAATGAAGAATGCGATCATCATCCAAACCCCGAGCACGATTGGGCTTTGAAGAAATCCCGCCAGGCGGCTCCCGCTCAAATACCAATTTGCGTCCTGTTGCCAATAGATGGGGACCATCACGACCGGCGAAACGAATATCGCGGCGCTCATCCATGCGAGTAATCTGCGGTCGAAAGCGATTAAAAACGCAGCGAGAAAAAACGCATATGTCTGGAAAATGACCCTAGCGTAGAGGCCGAGCGTAAAAGATTGGAATGGATTTGCGCCGAATGCGGCATAGGAAATTAATTGGGCGAGCGCGATAAAGCCGATAAGCAGAGCGAAATATTTCAAATAGGACCAGATCTTGGGCCAGACGTTCTTAAAGAATGATCGCGTTTCGGCGCCTGCCGCGACGAGAATCCCCAACAGCACAAGCAGGACGTCGGCGATCTTCAAAGAAGTCCCGCTTCGGAAGATCAAAAAAAACGCGGTGATCGTCGCACACCACGCAAGAACGTTCTTCATCGTCCATCCGCGAGTCGCTTCCATGAATAGATTTTATATTCTACCATTATACACAAGTAATCGCGGGATACAAAATTATCTGTCATCCTGGCGGAGGCCAGGATCCATGCTTCCAAAACGTTTAATTTTTTAAGCGTAGATTCCGGCCTCCGCCGGAATGACGGGGAATAAGACTATGAAAATACTCGTAACCGGCGGGACCGGCTTAATAGGATTCAATTTAGTATCGCGGCTTATGGCAGACGGCCACGAGGTTTTGATCACCGGACATGATACAGAGCAGAAAATACCCGGCTTCCACGGTAAATATCTCCAGCCTAGTTTTTTGGGGCTTGATTGGGACGCGATCGGGAAGGTGGACGTCGTCTTCCATGAAGCGGCTATCAACGATACGGAACTGTTGGACGCGCGCGAGATGATGCGGGCGAACGTTGATTCCTCGCTCGCGCTTTTCGAGTACGCCGCGAAAAACGGTTGCCGCAAAGTCGTATACGCCTCTTCGACAGCCGTATATGGCGGTGAGCCTGCCCCGTATCGCGAAGGGGCGACACCGCTCAAGCCTCTGAATCCTTACGGCGAATCGAAAAAAATTCTAGAGGAGAAAGCGACAGCTTTTGCGAAAGCGCATCCTGAAATCGTGATCGTCGGCCTTCGCTACTGCAACGTTTACGGATCGGGCGAGTCGCATAAAGGGAAACGGGCAAGCATGGTCTACCAGCTTGCGCGGCAGATGAAGACGAGGAATCCCCGCCTCTTCACGCATGGTGAACAAAAACGCGATTATATTTATATTAAAGACGCAGTCAAGGCGAATCTTCTCGCGATAAAAGTGAATGAGAGTTGTATCGTGAACTGCGGTTCGGGAAAGGCCACCACTTTTAACAAACTCGTACAAATACTGAACAAAGTCATGAACACAAATCGAGTACCCGAGTATTTTGATAATCCCATCGCCGACCGCTATCAGAGCTATACCGAGTGCGATATGTCGCTCGCGAAAGCAAAGATCGGTTTCGCGCCGGAATACGACATCGAAAAAGGAATTGCTGATTACATGAAAAGCGGAATACCTGCGTGACATCCGTGAAAGAAATCAATTTTGAAAATGGAAAATCGTTTCTCCCGAAGGAATCTGTTCCCGGCGACCGGCACACTGCCGACCACGGCGAAAAAACCATTGACGTATATAAGTTGATCCATCTTTCGGAATCATTGCCGATAAAGTCAGTCTCTCTTGAAGAGCTTCACGATACGAAGTTCTCCGATGCCGATTGGATAGACAAGAATGGCAAACGGTTCGGCCCGCGCCAGATAATCGAAGCCGTAGAGAAGTACAAAGGAGATCCGGATTGGGATGAGGTATCAAGAGAGCATCCTGAATGGGCGGATGATATAGAAGAAATCAGAAATGCTGATTATATCAATCATCCAATCATATTGATTGGGAGCGCGGTCATTGACGGCATGCACCGGGTAACCAAAGCATGGGTTCAAGGGGCCAAGAACGTCAACGCAAGAAGATTCATGGAATTGCCAGAAGACTCCGTAACTTCAGAAAGCGCCGATGCCTGAAAAAGCAGCTCCGGCCACGAGGATCCAGATTCCGAAACTCACCATAAAGCCGAGAGAGAAGATGAGAAACGAGCCAAACAAGAAACCTAGTTTATTCGCGGCGGTTTTGAGTTTATTTTTGAATCGTGGCGTGATCGTGAGAATGGCGAAGAAAGGCAGCGTGAAAAGAAAGAATACCGGGAACGTACTGAGCGCTGGCGATTGGATAAGGATCGGGAACGCATTTAAGATAGACTCGGAAGATTTTTCCATAAATCTCCCAAGGGGATCGATAAAATAGGGAACAAAGATCACCGCGAGTCCCGCGCAAAAACCGAATACAAACGGATGCAAATATTTTTTCATGGCCTTGATGTTCTATTATAGCTCATTCCGGCGCATAGGTGATTGTAAGCTCCGGGGCAGTGCGCGCTTCCCGCGAGGTGAATTTGATGAACCCCGACATTTTTTTGTTTTCTTTCTTTATAATCCAGCCGTGGTTCTCGGCACCGCCATTCAGGAATTTCTTGACGTCGCTTGTGACATCAAAGGTGATCGTTCCCTTCAAGCCACTCGTGATGACTGTCGAAGTGGTGAAAGTTGCGGCGAAAGGAGATGCGGCTCCGTCCATATTCCACGAGTTTCCTTTGCAGTCGGGCTTATTGTTTGACGTATTAGTATCGTTCGCGCAATTCCACGTGGCGCCGCGTTCCGTCCAGTCGCGCGTCATGCGAAGGACGTGAACGGCGCCGCCTTTGTCCCAATTCTTACCATCCTTTGCGATCGTGAATTTCAGCTTCGCGGAAATAATCGCCGATGTGCCGATTGTCTGCTGGATCAGGTTTTGATCGAATTTCAATAGCGCTCGGTTTTTCCTGCTGATGCGAAGGATTGATTCCGTACCATGATTTTTATTAGGCGTGCTCTCGCGCACGTAGGTATCGGCGATGGGAGAAAATGAGGCTCGTGCGAGCACTTTGAAATCCAGTTCGCCGACGCGAGGGTTGCCGGCCTTATCGGTCGCTTGAAGGAGAAAAACGTTCTTGCCGGGCTTCGTGAATGTGGCGATCTCGTCGCTCAAAATCGGAGTGCCGTTCAATGTGGCGTTTAGCGCTGCAACGCCGGATTCTGCGTCGGTTGCGCCGAAGGCAAGTTTCAATATGTCTCCTTGCATAACTTGAGGTGGGATTGTGGGTAGGGTAATGCTCGGCGGCGTGATGTCGGTGCTTTGATTCCGGTCCAAAACCGCAGTTGGTTGAATCGTGGCATCAACCGCGCCATCGCCATTACTGTCCAAATGCAGATCCATATTTCCTTGAGTATTAGAGAAGTCAAATTCCGCGCTCGTATTGGCGCCCAGGAGAGGCACCGAGAGGTGCGTCACGGTGTTTAAAAGCGCGTCGCCGCCGTATACGCGCGTTTCAAGGTCAAAATTTCCCGAGGAAAGGCCCTGCGCTATGACTTTGTATGAGTCTCCCGCTGGTACGATCGCGAAATTGTTCTCGCCAATTGTCAGGTAGTCGCTCGAAGGAATCCCAAGGTCAATATCGCCGCCCGTGGCGGGACCCGCATGCCTACCTTGCGAATCATAGACATGAAGGGTAACTGGGCTGTGCGTGCTGAAAATTATCGTAGTTGGATTCGGCACGGAGTCAAAACACGGAGCGGAGGAAGTCGAGACTTCTTCCGGCAGCACATCGGGGTGATCATCTAGAATGTTTTTGATCAATGCGATGCCGGCGTTGTCGCGGACAAGTCCCATGTGATCATTGTGGCCCTTGCGGCCGTTTAACACGAAGTACTGCTCGGTAAAATTACTTCCGAGGTTTGCGGCGCTTACGAGCGGCACCGTGCCGTCGCCGTTCGTTGCCGTTATTTCGACTTTGCCTTTATCGTAGAAGCGGAATGCCCCGATCGTTTGCGGATTTTCACAACCCATTATGCCATATACATGGTCGGCGTTCCAGGGCTGCGCGTCCGATCCTTGATGGAGTAGATCAGCCTGGTTCAAAAGAGCGGCATTGCGGCTATTGCTCGCGTCACTCAACATAAGCGCCGTAGTGCCGTCATAATCAAGCACCCTCGGGTCGCCTCCGTTCCTGAAATCCTCGACATAGCCGCCGGCCGCTTGCACATATTTCCTGCTCGGCAAGAGATTATAGACCGCCGGCATATTCTGGGAGATATTTTTGATTTCCTGCGGATTTAGGATATTGACCGGGCCGAACCCGGCTCCCAAGTTGTCGCCGTAGTTTAACGTTTTGAACGCGTCCGGCGCGCCTAGTTGCGGTACTCCTGCGAGAATCAGTTTATCAATAAAGTCAGAACTTGCTGTGAGGCCCAAATATTTTTTGATCAAGAGTCCGCCCATACTGTGAGCGACAATATTCACTTTACCATTCGGAGAATTGGTTTTCGCTTTACTCACCAGCGCGTCAAGCCTGCTCAAAGAATCACCAATATCAAGTCGCCAGTCATACGGCGCGACAAAGAGGTTTTGATTCTCTACATAGCCATTTTGCGTAAATGCATCGATAAGATTTTCATAGAATATAGGATTGAAAGGCCCGATTTTTTCGTCGCGCATAATATCCCCGGCGTTCATTGATACAACCTGTTTTCCAGTCGCGTCGAGCGCGAGCTCGTCAAGGTATGAATCTGCCCCTGGCAGGAGCATCTTGCCCGCGTTTGGCCACACTTCTAGGCCATCGGAGGCGCGGTTTAACCTTGAGCCTGTGATTCCCGGCACGATTACGACTGGCTCGCGTGCCGCATTCCCGGTGCCTTGGCCAGTGCATTCAGATTCATTCTGGTCCACTTCGCGTCCCACGCCGCCATTGTAGAAGCAGTTTACTTCCAACGTGGGAAGGGCACGGTCGAATATCGCGAACTCATCCAGAAGGCCGTTATAGCGCCCTTGGGCGTCAACCGATGCCGCGGTGCTAACTGCCCCCATCACCAGTCCATCAACTCTGTTCGCCTGAGCGGCGGGATCGAAATCGAACCGGACCGTGTTCGGCGTCGTGGCTGCGGCATCCAACAAGCCATCAACATATAAAGAAAAGGTTCCGGTACTGCGCGTGAGCGCAATGAAGTGCCATGATCCATCCGCAACAATCGCGCTGCCATTCAATGCCATTGGAGTGTTGGCATTATCATCGCTACCGTCGGGACTATAGCAATATTGGAATTGTGCTCTGTCATTCGCTATGCCGAAGATATATCCGAGGTGCCCGCTGTGACCTGATCCGTTCTCGCATGGCGTCCCGCCGTTCCCGGCAACGCTCGCGATCGCGTCGCCGTATGGTGCGTTGCCAGCAGCGCTGTCAATATTCACCCACGCGGCCATAGAGAAATCCGCCGTGCCGAGAGTGGGATATTTCTGGTAAATAAAATTTGTGCCACCTTGGACATTTGGATCAAACGACCCCGCCTGGTTTAATTTCCCCGGCACAAAAGCAACGTTTCCACTTGAAGACTCGCCAAAATATCCATTCGGAGAACTATCCGCGATGCTATCGTTGAAATGTGCTATGAGCCGTAGCGAGGGTGTGCCCGCGAGGGCAAGCGGTGTGCCATGTTTCGCGGCTGCAATCCCAGCGCCGAGGATGATGCTCAAGACGATGCGGCACGCGATCTTTTTTTGGTTTTTCATCACCCGACCATAACACGTCGGGCTAAAGCTTCTCTCAAAAAGTCTTAAGAACTATTTCAAATGAGCCTTGAGGATCTTCTCGATCACGTTCGTGGTTGATTTGCCCTTGGCGAGCGGGGTGAGGACGATTCTTCCGCCGTGCTTCTCCACGACATTTTTCTCAACGATCTCGCTCATTTTCCTGTCGATGCCTTTTACATGGATGTGGGGCTTGAGCTTCGCGAGCCATGAATTCGGAATGGTGTCATTGAAAATGAATACCGCGTCAACCGGCTTCAAGGAAGCGATGACTTCGGCGCGCTCGCGCGAGGGAACGATCGGCCGCCCCTTCCCTTTATTGCGCCTTACCGACCTGTCGGAATTCACGCCGACGATCAAGATATCCCCAAGCGATTTTGCTTTCTCCAAATAGCGGATATGCCCCACATGCAGAATATCGAAACAGCCGTTCGTGGTAACGACTTTTTTGCCCGCGGCTTTCGCGCGGCGCGTGATTCGCAGCGCTTCGGAGAGAGACCTGACTTTTCTTCGGCTGGTTTTCATTTTCTTTAAGTATACATCTTTTATAGCCAAAGAGTTTACAAATCAGAATTTTTCCAGTATAAATAGATTCATGGAAGATCGCCTGAAGGAAGTAATTGCCGGGTTCAAGAACAAGCGCATTATGGTGGTGGGCGATGTGATGCTCGACCGCTACACGTTTGGCGACGTCGAGCGGTTATCGCCGGAGGCGCCGATACCCATCGTCAGGAAAACCTCGGAAAAATTCGTGCTTGGCGGCGCGGGAAACGTCGCGGCGAACCTTGCCTCTCTGGGAGCAGGAGTTTCTCTCGTTGGGGTTCTCGGCAACGACAGCCACAGAGACATTGTTCTCAGGATTTTGCGGGAACAAGGGATCGACCGCAAGGATATACTGGTCCACAAAACGAAACCGACGATCGTGAAGCACAGGATCGTTTCAGGCCCGGGCCACCAGCTCTTGCGTGTTGACGAAGAGAACACGGAAAATCTTGATGCCCGCGCAGAGGAGGAAATCGTGCGCCGGGTGCGGGAAGAAATTAAAAAGTGCGACATCATAGTCTTTTCCGATTATGCGAAGGGACTTTTTTCCAAAGATCTTGCCCAGAAAATTTTGAAAGAGGCGAAGCGGCAGGGGAAGAAAGTGCTCGGCGATTTTAAGCCGAAAAATAAGGAAATGTTCGTTGGCGTCGATCTTTTAAGTCCGAACCTCAAGGAGGCGGGGGAAATGACCGGGCTTCACGATATCGAGGATATCGGGCCGGCGCTCATCGATTATTTCGGCGCGGATGTCATGCTCACGCGTGGCGGCGAGGGGATAAGCGTCTTCACGCACGCGGATAGATCCCACAATCACATTCCCGGAAAAAAGATCAAAGTGTTTGATGTTTCCGGCGCGGGCGATACCGTGATTGCTGTCGTGGCGCTCGCTCTCGCATCCGGGCTCGACTTGAAAGATGCCGCGCATTTGGCGAATGTCGCGGGAGCGATCGTCGTGCAGAAACCCGGTACCGCGACCATTTCCGCCGAAGAACTTGCCTCGGCGCTCCAGGCGGAGCATCACATCGAATCGATTCCCGTGGTTCCCAAAGTATGGGGTTATGAAAAATGGCTTGAAAATAACGATAAATATTGTTCAAAGCTCCTTTCGCTGAACAAGGGATATCAATGCAGCTTGCATTACCACGAGTTTAAAGACGAAACGTTTGTAGTGACGCAAGGGCACGTGCGGTTGGAATTGGGGAAAGAAGTGCACCATCTACGCGAAGGGAATTTCATGCGCATCCCGCCCGGAATGCACCACCGCTTTACCGGCATCGAAGACTCTCTGATCATCGAAGTGAGCACGCATCACGACGAGGCCGATTCGTATCGTTTGGAAGAAAGCAGAAAAGCCGACATTTAATGAGTTCCGTAAAAAGCCACCTCAAATTCTTCGTGAAAGTTCACCTCGTGGCGCGCGCGAGGTCTTTTTTGCTTCTCATTGCCGGGGTGCCGGTAAATAAAGATGGTTGGCAAGACCGCGTGCTTTTCGTTTCGCTTGAAGGCTTGGGGGATATGATTGTCTCAACGGCAACCCTGAAGCATTATAAGAAACATTTTGGCGGCAAAAAGACCTATCTGCTTGCGAACCGCGTGTCGCAACTCGACGCATCGCTCCTTTCGCCGTTCATAGATCGCGTGATACTCGTGGACTACCCTGCATTCGTCAAGAATCCTTTTTACGGATTCCGTCTTATAAACTCGCTCCGGAGGACGGGATTCAAAACCGTGATCGACCATGATCCGTACACGACGGAAATTAACGGCAAGATGATCTGCGTTTCGCTCGGCGCGGAAGAGGTTATTGGCTACGAAGGGCCGGCACTTGTCTTTGAGCGGCCATTTAACGAGGGCATGCGAATGAACGTGGAATTCGTGACGCGGAAGATCCATCCGCGATACACGCGCGTCGTGCCAAGCATCGACAGAGGGAAACCTCTTGGGGAGGCCTTAATAAGTGTAATTCATCACTACCGCGCGCTTTACGAAGCGATCACGCGTAAAAAAGAGAGCGATTATTCAACGGCGCTTTCGGTGCCGGATGAAGCGCGCGAGCAAGCGGAAAAGACGATCGCGAGCCGCGGCCTCGCGGGGAAAAAATACGCGGTGCTCGATCTCGGTTCGAGCGTGGCCTATAAAAATTGGCCCGTAGAGAGGTTCGTTGAGACGGCGGCCGTTTTGCGCGAAGCTGGGTTTGCGGTTACGCTCGTGGGCGCGAAGGCCGAAAAAGAACTCGCGGAGAGATTTAAAAAAAAATATACCGGCGCCTGCGTCGACCTCGTTGGCGAGACCACCATTCCCGAAGTCGTCGCGCTCATCGAAAAAAGCTCTTTTTTGCTTTCGAACGACACTGGTCCCGTCCATATTGCCGTGGCGCTCAAAAAGCCCTTGCTCTGCATTTTGGGGGGAGGCCAATTCGGCATGATCTCGCTCTACGGCTATCCCGCCATCAATAAATGGGCATATAAGCGGACGGATTGCTTCGGAGACAACTGGAGATGTTCATTGACAGTTCCGCACGGCAGTCCTTCGCCGTGCGTGGCGGCAATTTCCGTGGAAATGGCGAAAGGCGCTTTGCGGGAATTGATTAGCAGCGTGATGGCCGTTTCCGCGTACCCGAGGGAGAAATTCCAGGTCGAATTCAAGAATATCGCATGATAAAGGTAATCTACTTAGGGTCCCACAATGAAAGCTATAACCCCAAGCGGGGCCCGAGCTTCGAGTACAACAACTTTTATCTGACGCTAAAGAATATTCGGGACGTCGAGGTTATCGAACATCCTTTCGACCGGATTCTGGAAGCAGGGAAAGCGCGGTTTAACGAAGAACTTCTTGATCTTGTAAAAAAAGAAAAGCCGGACTTGGTGTTCGTTTTCACGTTTTCGGATGAGCTCGATAAAAAAACGCTTCTTAGGGTAAAAGAGATGACGAAGACTCTCGGATGGTACGCGGACGATTCTTGGCGCTTCTATAATTATTCGCGGACGTGGTTCCCGTATTTCACGTGGAACGTGACGACTTATTCTTGGATCCCCGCGCTTGCCAAGAGACTGGGATTTCAAAATGTGATCCGTTCCCAATGGGCGGCGAATCCGCTCGCATCGCATCCGGTCGAAATAAAGAGGGATATAGAAGTGAGTTTTGTTGGGCAGAGGAATCCGGAGCGGGCGAGTGTGGTTGACTCGCTCCGGAGGGCGGGCATCAACGTGTTCGTTCGCGGGTGGGGATGGCCGGAAGGGAAGGCGTCACAGGAAGAGATGCTCCAGATCATCTCGCGTAGCAAGATCACGCTGAATATCAATAGCCAGCGGTCTCCTTGGAACATTGAATCCTTGGGGCGATTGCTCGCGAGGCGCTCAATTAACCGTTTCGTTCCGGATTTCCATGTTTTCCGGAATTTTGAATCTTGGCGCCGCATTGGCGTCCCACAGATAAAAGCGCGGCCCTTCGAGCTCGCGGCTTGCCGGACGTTCGTAATCTCCGGCTTTGCCGACGACCTTGATGATTTCTATAAAGAAGGGGAGGAGATGGTGTTTTACCGTTCGACCGAGGACTTGATCAAAAAAATAAAAGAATATCTCCCCCAGGATGACCTGCGCGAACGCATCGCGGAAGCCGGTTATACCCGCACGCTCCGCGATCATACCTACGAAAAAAGGTTCAGACAGATTTTTTCACAAGTGGGTTTAAAGAAATTCGACGCTGCGCGCCATGAGGATTGATTAAGAGGAACGCCCGGCGTACAATGTTAAAATTGAACCAATGACCCAGCTCGGCACGGCTTATCTCAGCAGAAGAAAAAAAATTTTCTTCACAGCAATCGTCGTAGTGCTGTTCCTCGTCGCCTTTGAGGGTATTTTTAGGATCGTGGTCGGCTTTAGAGGATCGGGGAACGCCGAGAAAATGCAAATAGAACCCTATAGGGAGAAGTCATGGACGCCCCAGTATTTTCAGGATGCCGAAGATTGTCGGAAGCAGAATGAAGCGAAGCATCATAGCGCTTATGCCAGATTTTTAACATACGATACGCCCCTTGACTGCGTGACGCCGACCCTCAATTACGGCTGGGAGGAAGGTGAGTTGATGAGAAAAACCTGGAATCCGGTTGTCGCCTCCACGACCCCCAAAAATAAAATTTACACCATTGGCATGTTTGGGGGATCTACGCTCGAGGGCGTAGGTGCCATTGACGACGAAACCATTCCCTCGTGGTTTTCAAAATTGCTCAATGGGAGCAGTACGAGTAGAACCTATCTTGTTAAAAATTATGGCGTAAGCGGTTATACCTTCACTCAAAGCCTCATGAAGCTTATCCTCTTGCTGCGCGAGGGGCGGAGATTCGACTACGTTATTCTTTACGGTGGCGCGAACGACATTGATAATGCCTACGATAACGGGCAAGTAGGAGCTCTTTTTTTGGAAGGCAATATGCGGAACGCGCTCGAAGGGAGCACCTGGAGCAACATTAAAGGATTTTTGGTAGAGCAAATCAATGCCTGTGCAACTTGTCGGGCGCTCGTAGTCGCGTCACGAAACCTCCCCTTCTTCAAAGACCGCCTATCACCGTTTCTGCTGCAGATCAGGAATTTTCTCCTCTTCAAAAAGGGTGCATCGCAAAGCGACCAGGAAATTATCGCTTTCGCGAAAGGAATCGCCGATTATTACAAAAAATCACATGATTTACTTGATGTGATCTCCAAGGCTTACGGCTTTAAGTATCATGAATTTTGGCAACCCACTCTAATCAACGACGCGCCCGTCCGAGGAGAGAGCCTAATTCTAAATATAGATCCCCGCCTAACCGACGATAAGGTTAAAAAACTCTACGCCCTAACGGTGGAAGATATGCGGTTGCTTCACCTCGATAATTTTTCCGATCTAACGGACATTCTGAAGGGACGCAAAGAGGCATATTATTTGGACGGAGTTCATATTAGTGGCGACGCCAATCGGATCGTCGCCGCGCGCATCGAGGACATTATGAAGGGAAGCCTCAGTAAATAATGTCGATGACAGCTGTCAAATCATTGGTTTCGGTTATTATCCCGTCTTATAACACAGAAAAATACGTTAGAGAGGCGGTTGATTCGGCATTGCGTCAAACCCATAAAAATATCGAGGTGATTGTAGTTGATGATGGCTCGACCGACGGCACGAAGGCGATTCTTGAGCCGTACATTAAGAGCGGACAGATCACATATATTTATCAAGCGAATAAAGGACTCGCTGGCGCGAGGAACACGGGGCTCCACGCGAGCCGCGGCGAATATATCGCGCTCCTCGATGCAGACGACATATTTATGCCGGAGAAGATCGCGCGGCAGGTTGCGCATCTCGAGACGAATCCGCAGTGTGACGTTTCCTACTGCGACCTCTATCACTTTTGGGACGAAGAAACCGACAAACTTTTCAAGCTCCAGTATCAATATTATTCAGGGAAAGAAGTGCTGCCGCACCTCCTCGCGAAAAACTTCATCGCGCCACTCTCGACTGTTTTCCGGCGCGGGGCGTTCGAAAAATTCGGCTATTTCGACGAAAACTTCCGGCGCTCGGAAGATTTGGAATTCTGGCTGCGGCTCGCGTATGCCGGCGCGAATTTCTGTTTCCTTCCCGAGATTCTGGGGAAGCTCCGCATGCGCCGCACGGCTAATTTGCAGGGCATTGAGAGTCAGCCGCAGGTGAAACTCACGATGCTCCAAGTACTTAACAAACTCAATGACAAGATGACATCGAATGACAAAGAGAAATACAATATGCGACACCACCTTATGGTTTACCAATTCCGCATCGGCCTGGCATATCTTTTAAACGCGAAAAAATCGGAGGCAAAGAAATATATTTTGGAGAGTTTCAAAGATTATCCGCTGGGCGGACTTTTTGGCGGACTATGCTGGATTCCTTTCGCGGTCTTACCGGCGGCGGCTTCCAGGTGGTGCGTCATGAAAGCGTATTCTCTCCTGCGCTTTTCCCGCCTAAGGCGCGCTTGATTGATGGCTGGGAAACCTTGTCAATCAAAGGGAAGCGGCATTTTTTTCAAGAAGAAGGGCGCCTACGTAGCCCTGCGGGGTTCTCTAGCGGGGTTCTCTATTGGCCGCGAATTATACTATAATTTAGGAAATGGCCCGACTGGCGAAGAAAAAAATCGGGGTAAAAAAGGGCGTTCAAAAAACCCGGCGAAAGCCGAGCGCGCGTAGGCCGCGCGGGGTACTCCGAAAAAAACAGCCACCCTTCGAGAAATTCGAGGGAAATCCCATCATCACGCCGCGCGAGGGCAATGAATGGGAATCAAAAGCGACGTTCAATCCGAGCGCGCTTCACGTTGAGGGTAACGTACATATCCTCTATCGCGCGATAGGGGACGGCGACGTTTCGGTGCTGGGCTACGCCGTGAGCCGAGACGGATTTTCGGTGGATGAGCGCGGGGAACAACCGGCTTTTGCGCCGCACAAAATCAAAATTTTCAGCCCCGAAGAAAGAATGCAGGCCCCCTTGATCTACAGTTCGGGTGGCGGCTGGAATGGAGGTTGCGAGGATCCGCGCCTTACGCTCATAGATGGCAGGGTTTATTTGATTTACACGGCGTTCGATGGATGGGCATCGCTGCGGAGAGCATTGACCTCAATCAGCCTCGAGGATTTTTTAGAGAAACGCTGGAAGTGGGAAAAACCGGTTTTGATCTCTCCGCCCGGAGAGATCCATAAGAACTGGGTGCTTTTTCCGGAGAAGATAAACGGCAAATATGCCATTTTGCACAGCATCTCTCCTACTGTACGCATCGACTACTTTGATAGCCTGGATATCTTTGACGGCACGAAGTTCATTCAAAGCGTACCCGGAAATCGCCAAGAGGAGATCGGTTGGGGAGTTATGAAGGGCGCCGGCCCTCCGCCCATCAAAACAGAAGACGGATGGCTCCTTTTTTATCACGGCCTAGACAAGCTTGACCCCGGCCGTTATAAGCTGGGCGCGATGCTTTTGGACCTCAAAGATCCCACAAAAGTCCTCTACCGCTCGCCAAGGCCCATTCTTGAACCAGATGAATATTATGAGAACCACGGTTTTAAGGGGGGCATCATATATTCGTGCGGAGCGGTCGTGATCGGGAACGATCTTTTGATATACTACGGCGGCGCCGACGCGGTCGTCTGCGTTGCAACCGCTAAACTGGATCAGTTTTTAAAGGAACTCAAGACGCACGAAATTCCGAAACTGAAGGCGGTGAAAAAGAGATCAAGGAATGCTCGAAATTAACCGTTCGTCCGAAAACCCCATCCTGCTTCCCGAGCGCAAGCATCACTGGGAAGCGAGAGCCGTGTACAGTCCCTGCCCGATAGAAATCGGCGGCAAGATCAATCTTGTCTATCGCGCCGTCTCGAATCCGGAGGACAGAGAAGGTGTCACTCTCGAGGTTTCTTCCATCGGCCGCGCGGTGAGTCGTGATGGTATACATTTTACCGAACGCGAGCAGCTCATTAAGCCCGAGTACGCCTGGGAAAAATTCGGCTGCGAAGATCCGCGCATCACGAAATTCGAGGGTAATTATTATATTTTTTATACCGCGCTTTCCGTGCATCCCTTCAATGCCGACGGCATCAAGATCGCGGTGGCTGTCACGAAAGATTTTAAAAAGATAGAGAAACATCCGGTGACGCCCTTTAACGCCAAAGCGATGGCGCTTTTCCCGGAGAGGATACGGGGGAAAATCGTTGCGATACTTACGGTGAACACAGACCGGCCTCCCGCGCGGATATGCCTCGCGTTCTTCAATAAGATCGAAGAGATATGGTCCGAAGCGTATTGGAATGAGTGGTACGCGAACATCGGCGCCCACACCCTCGATATCGAACAGAACGAAAAGGACCAGATAGAAGTCGGCTCACAGCCAATCCTTACCGCTAAGGGCTGGCTGGTGTTCTACTCTTATATTTATAATTATTTTTCTCCGCCAGCCATTTTCGGCGTTCAGGCCTTTCTTCTCGATACCAACGATCTGCATAAAATTGTCGGAGAAGTGAAGCGGCCGTTTTTGGTTCCCGATGAGGAGTATGAAATCTACGGCCGAGTGCCTAACATTGCCTTTCCCTCGGGCGCGCTCATCCGGAAAAAGCGAATTCTGCTCTATTATAGCTCCGCCGATACCACCTGTTGCCTTGCGACCATGAGCTCAAAGCAGCTTATCGACCAATTGATAGCCGTCCGGCAAAGGCAGCTGGACCGCTTCGAGGGAAATCCGATTGTGAGGCCAATTGCAGAACATTCGTGGGAGTCGCGCGCAACCTTCAATCCCGGAGCTATCTACGAAGGCGGCAAGGTACATCTGATCTACAGGGCGATGTCCGAGGACAACACCTCCGTCTTTGGCTATGCCTCAAGCCGTGACGGCCTGCACATCACGGAGCGATTGCCCGAGCCTGCCTATATTCCGAGAGAATCGTTCGAGATGAAGCGTGAGCCCGGCGGAAATTCCGGCTGCGAGGACCCGCGTCTCACAAAGATGGGTGACAATATTTATATGTGCTACACGGCATTCGACGGCACGCATCCTCCACGCGTCGCCTTGACCTCGATAAGCGTGAATGATTTTGTCGTGAAGAGATGGAATTGGGCAAGGCCAGTCTTGATCTCGCCGCCCGACAAGGACGACAAGGATGCGACGATCTTTCCGAGAAAAATAAAAGGGAAGTATGTGTTCCTGCACCGTTTCAACGTGGAGATTTGGATAGACTTCGTGGATTCGCTCGAATTCGACGGGGAAAAATTTTTAGGCGGGAACGTGCTGATGCGTCCGAGAGAAACTCCCTGGGATAGCAAAAAGATCGGCATCGCGGGACCCCCAATCGAGACCGCTAGGGGCTGGCTGCTCCTGTATCACGGCGTCTCAAAGAGAGCCGGACACTACAACATACGGGCCGCGCTCCTCGATCTCGATGATCCCACGAAGATCCTCTATCGCACCCACGACACCGTTATCGAAACAAAGACGCTCTATGAAAAAGAAGGGATCGTTCCCAACGTGATCTTTCCCTGCGGAGCGATCGTGATGCAGAACAGGCTTTTCGTATACTACGGCGCGGCCGACAAGGTCATCGGCGTCGCGACCATTCGCATGAAGGATTTGATGTACACGCTCGTGAATGCCGCGAAGCCCAATAATAAGGGATAGGCCGGTGGGTGGCGAAAGTCGCGGGGTTTAGTGTAAAATTTCGGCATGACGATTCTGGGCATATCGGCGTTCTATCACGACTCCGCGGCGGCCTTGGTGCGTGACGGGGAGATCGTCGCCGCGGCGCAGGAGGAGCGCTTCTCGCGGAAAAAGCATGATGAGCGATTCCCGAAGCACGCGGTTGCCTATTGCCTCAAGGAGGCGGGAATTTCCATCAAAGACGTCGATTATGTGGCTTTCTACGAAAAGCCATTTTTGAAATTCGAGCGGCTCTTGCAGTCGTATTTTTCGACCGCTCCGAGAGGATTCGCGTCATTTATAAGAGCGATGCCATTATGGCTCAAAGAAAAACTGTGGATGAAAGCGGTGATCGCAAAAGAGCTCGATTTTGACGGGAAGATTCTTTTCCCCGAGCACCACGAATCCCACGCCGCCTCTGCTTTTTACCCTTCGCCTTTCGAACGCGCGGCGATTCTTACGATGGACGGGGTGGGTGAGTGGGCGACCACGACATTCGGCGTCGGCCACGGGAATACATTTGAGATGCTCGGCGAGATAGATTTTCCCCATTCGCTCGGGCTTTTATATTCCGCATTTACGTACTACGCGGGTTTCAAGGTGAACTCCGGGGAATATAAATTGATGGGACTCGCGCCATACGGCGAACCTAAGTACCGCGATCTCATTGAACGCGAACTTGTGGACGTTAAGGACGACGGTTCTTTCACGATGAACATGAATTATTTTAACTACGTGTCGGGCCTCACGATGACGAACGAAAAATTCCATAACCTCTTTGGCGGTCCGCCGCGCAAGTCGGAAGACAAGCTTACAGAGAAAGATATGGATATCGCGCGTTCCATCCAAGACGTTGTCGAGGACATCGTGCTCCGCATGGCTCGGCATGTGCGCAAAGTGACGGGCGAGCGATATCTGTGCCTTGCCGGAGGCGTGGCGCTGAACTGCGTGGCGAATGGAAAACTCCTGCGGGAAAAGGTATTCGAGGACATTTGGATTCAGCCGGCCTCGGGGGACGCTGGAGGCGCCTTGGGCGCGGCTTTGGCGGTTTGGTATCAATATTTAGGGAATAAACGAACGGTGCCTGCGAAGGGGGATATGATGCGGGGCGCATACCTTGGTCCGGAGTTCTCAAACGAAGAAATCCGCGCTTTTTTGGACGGCAAGAGAATTCCACATCGTTACATTAAAAAAGAGGACGCCCTTCTCGCGGAAGTTGTTCGGGCGCTCGCGGGGGAGAAAGTTATAGGCTGGCTTAACGGGCGGATGGAGTTCGGACCGCGCGCTCTCGGTACCCGCTCGATTTTGGGAGACGCGCGTTCGGAGAAGATGCAGTCGGTGATGAATCTGAAGATAAAATTCAGGGAAAGCTTCCGGCCATTCGCGCCGTCGGTCTTAGCGTCCCGGGTGTCGGAATACTTCGAGCTTGACCGGCCAAGTCCTTACATGCTTTTGGTCGCGGATGTTGTTCGAGCTAAGCGTTTTCCTGCGAAAAGAGAAAAGTTGTTCGGCCTGGATCGGCTGCACGAGAAGCGTTCCTCGATTCCCGCCGTGACCCACGTGGATTATTCTGCGCGCGTTGAGACCGTGCATCCGGACACGAATCCGCGCTATCATCGGCTTCTCGAAGCGTTCGCTCGCGAAACCGGTTGTCCGGTCATCGTTAACACTTCTTTCAATGTTCGTGGCGAGCCAATTGTCTGCACGCCAGAGGACGCCTATCGGTGCTTCATGCGAACGGATATGGATTATTTGGTGATGGGGAACTATATTCTTGACAAGAAGGACCAGCCGAAGGTCGCAAAGGATGAGAGCTGGAAGAAGGAATTTGAACTTGATTAAAAATCGTCATCCCGACGAAGGTCGGGATCCACGCTCCCGAGTATGGAAGCATGGACCCCGGCCTCCGCCGGGGCGACGGTAAAAAAATGATAATCGAAGACTTAAAAAACATTTCAAGCACCAAACGCGACCTGCGCAATTTTGGCCTCGTTGTCGGCGTCTGTTTTGCGGCAATCGGAGCGATCGCGTTGTTCCAAGGCCACAACTACGGTTTGTATCTGATTGTCCTCGGTGTCATGCTCTTTGTTTTGGGGCTTGTCCTTCCGCGTTCTTTGTTGTTGCCCCAGAAAGCATGGATGTCCTTTGCCACGGTTCTCGGCTTTATCATGAGCCGCGTTATTCTTTTTCTCGTTTTCTCCATAGTCATCGTTCCCGTCGGCGTTTTAAGGAAGCTCGCGGGGGGCAGATTTCTTGATGATCGTTTCCACGCAAAAGACCGCACCTATTGGCAGTCGCGCCCGAAACGGATCTTCTCGAAAGAAGACTGGGAGAAGCAGTTTTAAAATCCATTTATAGATAAACACGGATAAAGATTGAGAAGGGTTGATAAAAGTGGATAAAGATTGAGAAAGCTTGAGAAAGGTGGATAAAAATTGATAAATGTGGATAATGTGTAGAGGGACAATTTCTATCCATTTTTATCAAAAATTATCTACATCCATCTTTAAATTAATATGAACAAACTCGGCATTTTGAAGGAATTTTTCGATTTCTTGAAATCGCGCAAAAAATGGTGGATCATCGTCGCGGCGTCCGTGCTCCTGCTTCTTGCCGGATTACTTTTCCTTTCGCAGGGATCGGCACTGGCGCCGTTCATATATACGATATTTTAAATTCGAAGCACGAAATTCAAAAGAAACTCAAATGTTTCAAATATTTAAAAATTTGTAAAACTTAAATATTCTTTCGAATTTCGATATTCGGATTTCGATCCATGTCCAAACCCATTGTCAGCATCATTCTGCCGGTCAAAGACCAAGAAAAGCTCGTGGGCCGCTCCATTCAAAGTGTCATTGACCAGACCTTTAAGGACTGGGAATTGTTCGTCGTGAATGACGGTTCGACGGACAGAACAGGAGAAGTGGTCCAGGGCTTCGCGGCGAAGGACCGGCGCATCATTTATCTCAACAATGGTCGTAATCTAGGCATTCCGAAGTCGTTCAACAGCGCCGCGCGGATGGCCCATGGGAAGTATATCGGCCGGCTTGATTCGGATGACTCATGGATTGGCAAGGATAAGCTCCAAAAACAAGTGGAGTTTCTTGACAGGCATCCTGACTACGTGGTGACCGGCGGCGGAATGGTGGTTGTGGATGAGAGTGGTAAGGAGCACTATCGCTATTTAAAGCCCGAACGTGACGAAGAATTGCGCAGGAGCGCCCTCGTTACGAGCCCGATTTCCTCAAGCACGTTTTTGGGAAGGGCGGATGTGATTTTGAAATCGGGACTTTTTGACGAAAAATTGAATTTTAACGAGGACTGGGATTTCTTCCTGAAACTTGGCACGATGGGGAAGATGTACAATTTCCCGGAATATTTTTCCTATTACACTTTGACCGGGCGAAACCGCTCATCGGTTTTCATGCGGGCCCACACCATTCGCGGATTCGAAGTGCTTTTCCGCTACCGAAAGCAATATCCGCGATTTTGGCAAAGTTTTTTCATGCACTGCGCGCAATACGCGTATTCTTTCATTCCTTTTTCGCTCCGCGACAAGCTTCACCCCGCACTTTCGCGGTTTAAGAAACTTTTTGCGGGGGCGTAATTCTGTCTGACATACTGTCATCCCCGCGCATGCGGGGATCCACGTTCCAAAATTTTTAAAAAGCATGGGCCCCAGCCTTCGCTGGGGCGACACAATCTGTAATTCGCTTCGCTCAAACAGCTTGTGTCGGTTGACAAAATAACGACAATTCGATACATTGTATCCATATGATAGTCGTCCGAGCGCCACTGCGCATAAGTTTTGTCGGGGGTGGAACGGACCTCCCCGATTTTTATCACCGCTATCCGGGACGAGTCATTTCGACCGCCATCGATAAATACGTCCATCTTGTTTTCAACCGGACTCCTTTGGTGCACAAGATTTCGGTCCGCTATAACGTGTCGGAGACCGTGGATCATCCGAAGGATCTCGTCCACACGCGCGTCAAGGCCGCGCTTCTCGATTTGGGAATTGAAAAAGGGCTCGAGATCGGGTCGTTCGGGACGCTCCCGGCCAAGACCGGCCTCGGCTCATCCTCGAGCTTTTCCGTAGCCTTAATGAAGGGCCTTTACGCGCATCTTGGGAAAAAACTTGATAAATATGAAGCGGCGGAGGCGGCATCGCGGCTTGAGATCCAGCTTGTTGGCGAGCCGATTGGAAAACAGGACCAATATGCAGCTTCTTTCGGCGGCCTGAATGTGTTCCAGTTCAACCCCGACGAATCGGTGAAAGTGACGCCCGTGCTTCTCGATTACAAGAAGCGGCTTGATCTTGAAGGCCATATGATCCTGTTCTTTACGGGGATTACGCGCGCGGCATCAAGCGTCCTTACTGAACAGAAAGCGAACATCGATAAGAAATTCCAGACGCTCAAAGAAATGTCGGATTCCGTTCCGCGGTTCGCGGCTAGGCTTGCAGTAGGCGATTTTCGCGGCTGCGGTGAGATGCTGCACGAAGGATGGATGAAGAAAAAAAGCCTTGCTTCGAATGTTTCGAATTCCACGATCGATGATCTTTATGAAGCAGGAATGAAGAAGGGCGCATGGGGTGGAAAGGTGTTGGGTGCTGGCGGCGGGGGATGCGTCATGTTTTTAGCCCCATTCGACAAAAAGCCTGCAATTCGTGAAGCGGTCGCGAAGATCGCCGCCGCGAATAACCTTGAAGAATTCCAAGAAATCCCCGTGAAGTTCATCCAATCAGGCGCGGAGATCTTGTTCAACGGCGATTACGAGGAGAAGACAACGCTTGCGTAGCATTGTAGAATTAAGCAATGGAGGAATATATAAAGGATTTTTCAAAGAAGGCACAGGTCCTTCTCCAAAATCTGCCCGTTGGCGAGATCGCGAAAGCATTGAATATTTTACAGGCGGTCTATGAGCGGGACGGCCGCATTTATGTTTTCGGCAATGGGGGATCGTGGGCCATCGCGGGCCACTGGGTTACCGATTTCAATAAGACCGTATTTAGCCATAACCTCGATAGACATGATCGCCGTTTTCGCGTGAGCCGTATTCCTCCGACCGCAGAAGAACTTACTGCATGGGCGAATGACGTCGGTTTTGATATGGTCTTCGCGGGTCCATTGGCGAGCGTACTCCAAGAAACCGATGTAGTTATTGCAATTTCAAGTTCCGGGAATTCCCCGAATATTATTAAAGCGGTTGAAGTTGCGAAAAAACATAAAGTTCCCGTTATCGGACTTTCCGGATTCGACGGCGGAATGCTCAATGAGCTTTCTGATGCAAAAATATTGATCACGACTTCGAAAGGGGAATATGAATTAGTGGAAACTACTCACGACACGGTCATGCATCTTATGACAAAGTACTTTAAAGATTATTTTGATCATCTTGTGGAAAAAACAAATGACAAATAACAAATGACCTATGACAAATAGCTCCGCTCACTACGTCATAAGTTATGAGTTATAAGTCATCAGTCCGAGCAGTCTTCTTGGATCGTGACGGCACAATCAATCACGAGGTTGACGTGCTCAGGAATGTCAAACAACTAAGAATTTTGCCTGGCGCCGCCCGGGCGATTAAGCGCATCAATCAGCTCGGGTTTCTAGCTGTCATCGTCACAAATCAATCGGTCGTGGCGCGCGGGCTGCGTACCGAGGAAGAGCTCGACAAGATACACGCCATTCTCGTGCGGCGCCTTGGGCAGAAAGGAGCGAAGATTGATGCCGTTTATTACTGTCCGCATCATCCTCAGGCGAACATCAAAAAATACCGTATGCGCTGCAGTTGTCGAAAACCAGGGATCGCGATGATCCGCAAAGCGGCGGAGCGGTTTAAGATCGAGATGAAGGGAAGTTTTATGGTGGGGGACAGCACGCGCGACATGCTTGCCGGAAAACGCGCAAGGCTCACGACGATCTTGGTCAAGACTGGTTATGCGGGCGAAGACAAGGCATATGACGTGAAGCCAGATTTCGTCGCAAAAAATCTCCTTGAAGCGGTGAAAATAATAGAAAAATTTACTAAAAGAAATAAAAAGTAATGTCGTCCCCGCGGAGGCGGGGATCCAGTACCCATGGCAACGGCATATCGATTTGGAATGTCACATTGGGGGAGACTGGACCCCCGCTTTCGCGAGGGCGACACTGAGCGCTCTTCCGAGTAATGGACAATAAAACAAGTATCATAACCCAAGCCGTCATTCTCTCCGCCGGATTCGGCACTCGCCTGCGGCCACTCACGGATAATATTCCTAAGGTTATGGTGCCTTTGGCTGGAAAGCCGCTTCTCGAATATCATATTGAGCAGCTCAAAAAACATGGCGTTAATGAGTTTTTCATCAATCTTCATTATTTACCTGGCGTTATCAGGAATTATTTCGGTAATGGCGCAAAGTGGGGTGTGAAAGTCCATTATGTACTCGAAACACCAGAGATTTTGGGAACCGCGGGGGGGATCAAAAATTTTGAAAAAGAGCTTGGCGATCACTTCTTTGTTCTCTACGGAGATACATTTTACGAGATCGATTATGGACGCCTTGCGGATTTTTATCTGTCTCTTGGGGACGCGATTGGCGCGGGAACGGTTCGCAAGACCGATCATCCGTGGGATTCCGATCTCGCGATCGTGGACGAAGCGAATCGTATAATCAAATTCCTTATCAAGCCGCATAAGGAATTGCCGAAAGACTATTGGGGAATGTCCGCCCCGTACATTTTTTCAAAAAAGATTTTAGGATACATTCCGCAAGGGAAATACTATGAAATTGATCACGAACTTGTGCCCGAACTCTTGAAACGAGGCTACCGTTATTACGCTTACAAGTTGAAAGAAGGCGAATTTCGCAAGGATATCGGGACAATGGATCGATATAGGGAAGTGCAAGAATATCTTGCCCAAAAATAAAAAGGACCGCGTGGTGCATGCGGTCCCGTTGTGGGCTAAAGATCGGAAAGGCCTTAAGGAAATTGTTGCCTTACGCCGAACTGCCGCGCCATTTCGTTGAAGCGGACGATCGCGGCGGCCCGGCCGATGTGTCCGCTGGCTTTGCCGTCGATGAATTCCTTGAAATCAATGAGCGTGAGTATTTGGTATTGTTCCATCTTGTTCTTCACGCTTACCGTTCCGTGGTTCGTTTCGATCGTAAGCTCGAAGGGTCGTTCGTAGCTCAGTGTGATCAGGCCGTGCTCGAACGTCAGGTTCAGGAAACGGCAGTGAGATGGCCAGTATTTCCCCACCTCGAATGAGCATTGGATCTCCCCGCAAGGAGAGAACATGACTCCTCGCATCTTGGCGTGCGTCTCCCCCTCGTCCCATTGACGAAGGGGGCGCCACTTCCCGAGATCCATGCCATGGTCGTATCTCCCAAGTTCGACTTCTTCCCACCTGATGTCGGAGCTACCCATGCCGATGTCATAGAGAGCGCCGAATAGATGTGAGGCTAGATCTCGGATCATGCCTCCATGCTTTCCCTCCAAGAGCCATGGGCGATGGTCGGCGGTCCCGGCCTTTCCGGTGCCTTCGAGCATTGCGCCGCAGACATAACGGAGACGGCCGAGGCTTCGAAAGTAATCCTGCACGGTCCAATGTCCAGCGCCGACGAGATCGGTCTCAAGGTAACGGATGCGGGGATCATCGTCGGGAACTGCGCCAGCCGCCCAAAGCAGGCCGAGGCACTTCCCGTCCACCGTTGGCTCCGCGGCATAAATGCGCCCTTGTTTCGCGATCGTGAGTAGATCTTCAACGTCTGAGAGCCTTGTAGCCACGGGCTTTTCAACGTCGATAGGAAGGTCCTTCTTCATGGAGGAGAAGCGCCTCGCGTAGTCCATGTGAGAATCATTCGGCGTCATGATGATGACCGCGGGATTATCGCCTAGCTGGACATCTTCATCGCGAGACGTTCTCGAATTGGCGTATCGGATGCCCCTATTCCGAATGATTTTCTGGGTTTCCTCGTGCAGTTGATCCAGGGGCAGGATGTCGATCACGGTCGCGATGCGCATTACTGACTTCAGTTCTGGTGACTGGATGGCGGGGTCCAGGTTCTTATAGAAACCTTCCCCGCCGCCCACAACTATCAAGTTGATCATTCGTGCCTCTCCTTGTTGAGTTGATCTGTCTCTGTCGTTTACTTGTCTTGGATCTGCCGATAAAATAGCAGATTTATGATAATTTGTCAAATAAAAAGCGCCGCACAATTGCGAGCGGCGCGTTGAATGGCTTTTTTAAGAGATATGTTCAGCACTACTCGCGGAGGGTTTGTGCGGTAAGTTCGTGAGTATGGGGAATGGTGATCGGGCCACCCTCGAGAGGTGCCGTGATGTATTCCGGGCTGCCCCAGAAGTTCAGGATCGGACAGTAATCGATGTAGCGGAGGATGCCATGACTTGAAACGCGGATAGTCACCATGAAGCTCGGGTTCGAGAATTTCTCATTTCCCAGATTCACAATATGCAGGATTGCGGCTCCGATCTCCTCAAGGGATTCGCGGAAACAGATCTTGCGATTCGGGACGATGAGGCATTCTCCCGCGCGTGCACCACCGGCGAATGTGACGAAGGACTCGTTTTGAGTCACAATTCGGTCCGGTTTCATCGCAACAGTGAAGTCCTCGAGTTCCAGCGGCTTGCGGACGAGGACCCGCATTGCGTGCCAATGGTGATGCTGGAGATTTTGGCCGCCCGCGCGCCCGATATGGGTGAAGCAGGCAGCTTCGAAACTGTCTTCCGCAATGGTCAGTGAAAGGGCATACAACGTTTCCATGAGATGGGTCCCGCCGAGAACCTGAAGATCATGCTTGGACCAACAAGTGGGAGGGATGACAAGCCGGTGGTTCAGGTGCGGGGTGTAGATGTTCTTGAGAACGCGCCATCCTTCCGGCAGTCCGGCCACATTGACCTCTTCTTGGGGCCGGGTTTCGAACGGGCATGCCGTTCCTTCCGGGATGTCGAGTGAATTCGGCAGCAATCTGACCTGGTTTCGGGTTCCGCCCCCTGTGATGCGCGTAAAACCGCCGGGAAGAAATTCAAGGAATCGTTCGGTTGTATCTGGTTCCATTCACCCACCCTCTCTTTCCCTCTTTATTATCGTGTTCCTCTAAAACGGCTGGCAAAAGTATATATTGTTTCAATAAATTTGTCAAATAAAAAAGCCGGGGTAATGTAAGTCAGATGGTACGGCTTCGCTATCATGGAAAGCATGTACCATCTCAAACAAATACCGTCGGAACGGCAGATAAAGAAGTTCCTCCGGCGTGTCGTCTTCGGGAAGAATCTGTTCTGCCCGAAGTGCAGG
>OBEQ010844181.1_pt1 | contig 37542 bp, 38 predicted proteins | sample 1670901 | NCBI WGS metagenome assembly OBEQ01 (sample SAMEA104232315, study PRJEB22302) | groundwater metagenome | biome: forest; feature: aquifer; material: groundwater | place: USA | collected 2011-08-07 | depth 5.4 m | reverse complement strand
TCCAAAAACAGCAGATGACATCGTCCCCGAAGGAATCGAAGCCTTAGTCCCATTCCGAGGTAATGTATCAGAACTCATCAAACAATTTATTGGAGGCTTAAAATCAGGCATTTCCTACTGCGGCGCAAACAACATTAAAACTCTGCAACAAAACGCAACATTTATTAAAATAACTTCTGCAGGCATGACTGAATCAAAACCTCATGATGTGAAAATGAATTATTGAAAGAAAACATGATCCTTTATTCAAAAGAAATGGATATAATACCTCCGAAGAGATAGCTATATAATCGTATAAGAGAAGAATCTAATTAATCATTTTGTTTAAATATTCACAAACATTCACTAAAACTTCTTCTTTTGTTAACCTATTTGTATTAACAGTATAATCAAACACATGATGATCTTGCATAATATCAAATCCATATACTCGCTGAAATAATCTTCTTGTTTCTTCATCTTTCATTGCAACAACTTCTAATGCTTTTTCATAAGAAATATTACTCCGTAAACTAACTCTTTGTGATCGTATTTCCAAATCTGCTTGCAAATAAATATTAATTCCCTGAGTAGTCAACCAAGGCAAACTCCAACTATCAATAACAACATTTCCTTTTTCTACTTCTTGTAATAATATTCTATCAGAAACAAGATCAAGAGGTTCTTTCTCATAAAGCCTGCTTTTAAATAATGCAATTCCTTCTTCTGATTCCCAAAAGCCTTTATTATAATCACTATTTTCAACAACAACTGCCCTATTTTCCAATAAATTTCTAAGAATACCTGAAGGATGAACAACTCGCAGGCTATAATAATCACCAAGTACATTTGCTAATGTCGATTTTCCAGCTCCAGAAAATCCAAATAATATGACAACACTCATATTTTCTTAGGCCTATAAGCCTCCTCCAATTTCTGAACAGTATCAGAAAAAAACTCCGAACATATTAAATCCCTAAACAAAAGCCCTTTTTCCGTTAATGTAATGACTTCATTATCATCAGTCGCTAATCCTAATCCCAATAAATCATCATAAATGTTAGAAAAATAATTCTCAAACTTTTCTCCAAAACAAAAAGTAAAATCCTTTTTTGAAAGACATTCTAAATTTCCAATAGCATATTGTCTTATTTTCTCATCCCTATTAAGAAAAATACCTGTTTGTACATTCAATTTCATTTCTTGCATAGAATTAATATATTCTATAATTGCTTTTTTAGCAGCAATAGAAGAATATGCATTACGGTAATGCACATTTTTTGCATAACTTCTCACACCTGCACCAAAACCAACTAAACTCATTCCATTCCAGACATAATCTTCTTGCAAAAAACTGCCTTTTGCAGGAATAACATACCTATTATGACAATCCTGAACATAGCCTGAATTAAGAAAAAGATCTCTTCCAATCGTATAACATTGATAAATCTCTCGAGAAGAAATCAATTGAGGAATAAATTTTCCCAAACGAGTTTGTGGCATTAATCCTAAAGCATAAAACTCAACAGTATCAGGAGAATATTCTAATAACGTAATAACAGATTTTTCAAAACTTAAAACTGTTTGACCTTCGATTCCAATCATGAGATCAGCAACAACATTAGCAATACCTATTTCTTTCAAAAGTGTAATTGCTTGCAATGATGCTGCTGCAAGATTATGTCTTCCGGCTAAAACTATTTCTGAATTTTGCAATGACTCAATTCCAATGCTTACTCTATTTATACCTAAATTCTTATATTCAACAAATTTATTCTTTTCAACAGATTCAGGTGTAGCTTCGATACTCACTTCTTCCGCAGTTTCTAATAATTTTGGATTAATTTTTATTAACGCAGTGATTATTCTTTCCAATTGTGAAGAAAACAGCAAAGAAGGAGTACCTCCACCAAAATGCAACGTCTTTACAATCTTATCTTCTAAAACAGTATGATATAATTCAATTTCAGAAAGCAAAGCAGAAACATACTTTTCTTGTAAATCTCCATTTGAATCAATCATTTTTAAATAACCACAAAAAGTACATATTTGTTTACAGAAAGGAATATGAAAATAAACATTAATCTCTTTACTAAAATCTGCTTGATATAACGAGAAATCGTTCAATAATGTGTAAGTACGAGGTGTTGGATAAAGATATACTTCTGGATAAAATTCATAATCTGCTATCTTTTGAGATAATCTTTTTTGATGTTTCATAAATAAAAAAAGCAAAACAATTTTATAAATTATAACTACCCCAAAAAAGAGTAGCATAAATGTTATAAACTAATAATGATTATTAATTCAAATGATTGAAGATACATTACAAGAAATTGGTTTAAATAAGAGAGAAAGTCTTTGTTATACAGCATTATTAGAATTAGGATCTTCAAAAGTGGGCCCAATTATAAAGAAAACAGCCATTCCTTCATCGAAGATATATGAAATATTAGCAAAACTCATAAACAAAGGTTTTGTAACATACATAATAAAAAATAACATAAAACAGTATCAAGCATCAAATCCAAAAGCACTAATAAACTATCTTGAGCAAAAAAAGAAAAAAATAGAAGAAATACTGCCAGAACTATTACTAAAACAGCAATTATCGATAAGACAAAGTGTTGAATTATATGAAGGTCAAAAAGCAGTATTTTCATTATTTACCAATCTTATCCAAGATGCCAAGCCAAAAGAACAATATCTAATATTTTCAATAAATGAAGAAAACAAAAATAAATATACAAACCTCTTTTTCAAAAATATATCAATTAGAAGAAAAGAAAAAAAGCTTGATGTACGTTTACTTAAAAATAAAAAATATTATAATAGGATAATTCATAAAAATCTTAAAATTAAATACACTCAATTCAATCTTCCACAAGGAATTACAATATTTAGAAATAATATCATTCTTTTATCATGGAAAAATAATCCAATTGCAATAAACATAGAAAGTGAAGATTTTGCGCAGCAATTAAGACAATTCTTTTTAGAATTGTGGAAAGAGGCTAAATGAATACAAAATTATTTAAATTTTCGAAAAAAAAGCTTATTTTCTCGCTTTAATAACAAGATAAGGGGGATAATCATTTTCCTTTATTTTTACTTCTCTCATCTCTTCAAAGCAAAATCCTGCTTTCGATAAAAGATTAAAATAAGTCGAAAGAGGATAATGATAATCAACAAACTGAGAATCAACTATATTCACACCACTTTTTGTTCTCAAAACAAATTGATACGATTGACCTTCGAAAAAATAATTCATATTCCCAACAAACACATTTCTATGTGTAGTAAATTCATAAGCGGCAAAAGCAGGATGTGTAAGAGAAAATATCCAGAGAGCATTTTTTTTGAGAATTCGAAAAACATCTGTAAAAATATCTTTAATTACCTGCACGTCTTTACACATCATTAAAACTAAATTACTCACAACAGCATCAACTGAGTCTGATGACAAAGGAATTTTTCCACTTTCAATAACTCGCAATTCTGCTTTATTACCAATTCTCTTTCGAGCTTCTTCAACCATAGCAGCAGAGATATCATAACCATAGCAAGAAGCTCCTGATAAGAGCAGCTCTTCTAATAATTTTCCGTCACCACAACCATAATCAACAATCTGCTTTCCCGAAACATCAGACAATAATTCATGAAAAAGTGGATAAAGATGACTTAATTCTGAATCATCATAATTGCTATAGGCTTCCACAGTTCTACTATCCCAAACCATAAAACAGAAATACAATAAACCTATTAAAATAAGAGTCATCATATTGTATGATGACTATATTTATAAAAGAGAACTACTACAATATTAAAATGAATGAAATAGAACTAATCAAATTAGGATTAAACAAGAATGAAGCAAAAGTCTATCTAATATTATTGAAAAGAAATGCCGGTTCTGCTGGAGAACTCATTAAGCAAAGCAATTTTCATAGAAATATAGTGTATGATAATTTGGAAAAGTTAATTGAAAAAGGCTTAGTCTCATTTATTTTTGAGGGCAGAACAAAAATATTTAAAGCAAACCCATTGTATTCTTTCACGGATTTCTTAGAAAGAGAACAAGAAATTCTTAATGAGAAAAAAGAAATTGCTGAGAAGATAAAGAAATCAGCAAAAGAATTATTTCCAATAAAATGTAAAATGCAAGATGCAATGATATACAGGGGGATTAAAGGAGTAAGAGCATTATTTTTGGATACATTAAATGAAGGAAAAGAATATTATGTTTTTGGCGCTCCAAAAGCTTCGCTCAAAATTATGGGAAGCACATTTTGGGAGAACTATAATATTAAAAGAGAACAAAAGAAAATGATCATTAGAATGATATTCAATGAAGATTTAAGACAGTGGAGTAAAAAGATTAAGAGTAAATTAACCAAAATTAAATTCCTTCCAAAGAAATTTGATTCCATAACAGAAACAATTATTTATAATGAAAAAGTTGCAATTATCGTTTGGACGCAAAATCCAATAGCAACGCTCATAATAGATAAAAATCTGGCTAGAGCCTATAAGCAATATTTTGAAATATTGTGGAAAGAAGCTAATTAACACCAGAATTCACAAATCGATAAGCATCAACAATCACCTTCTTTCCATTTTCAGACAATCTCTCTGCTTCAGCAACAATTCTCGATTTAAATTCTGAAGAATAAGATTGATTCATAAACACAACATGCAAATTGCAACCCATCCTCTGCCGTGTAATTTCACTCTCCCAATTAATTTCATGAAGAATCTTGAGTCCATCTTCCAAAGAATTATTGATTGCACCAAGAAAACAAAAATGTGCATATTTATCTCGAGAATAAGCTAATTGCTCACTCCAAAATTGATAAGGCAATTTCATATCAATTGCAACTAATGTTTGCAATACCCGAGAATAAAGATCTTGTTCTAAAAAATTATTATGAGCTACATCAAGTTCAGGTCGAGGAATAAGAACAGATAAAAATCCCTTAATTTTTTCACCATCTCGGAAGAAAGGATGTTCAACACCTCGTTGCTGCACATATCCCATACTATTCGTAAGTAAAAGTAAATCATCAATTGCTTTATTACTCCAAGAATTCTTTTTTTGTGATAATGATTTATATGCAGAATCAAGAGATAATCGAATCCCTTGTTGAATCGATAGTTCAACAGAAGCACCAATACTCTCTGCAATATCACGGAAAATTAAATTGTGCAATCCTTCTCCTTCATAGGGTACGATAGTATCTCGAAAATGCAGTCGATCTTCTATCCAAGAGCTCCAATCTTGAGCAGTTAAACGAGAATAACAAGAACTATCAATAATCCCTGGCTCTTTCCATTTAATTTTAATCTCATACCCCATAAGAGCAAGAAATAGAACTTAATTTAAAATGATTTCCATAAACTATAAAAACCCTCACTAATTCTAAACAAAAATGCGAAAAAAAGAAGCAAAAATATTCAATAAAAGAAACATGATAGGGTTATTCATTATTCTGATCATGACAATGAGCGTCCTTGGAATTTATGCAAACTCAGGGCAAGATAATCAAAATAAATATAATGGTTATGCATTTAAACAAACAAACAGCGGCTTCTCAACAAAAGTAAACGATAAAGAAATCACATTCTATAATCCACCTGCATCTTTAGAATATATCTCATTCGATAATGAATCAAAGCAGATTCTAAAAAACGCAAAAGTATTATATATTACCTTTGATCCAAACGACACCGCAATACAAGAGATTGAATTAGCACGCTTAGAATTAACAAGACAATTGCAAGAGAATTTCAATACCTATACAATTGTAGCAGTAACAAATGTAACAGTACCATATACTGTATTCAATCAAGTGACCTGCAAAAATGCAACAATCACAGCACCAGTTCTTTATTTTAAAACAGGAGACATAACACAAGTAACAACAGAAAATAATTGTATAATAGCAACTGCAGGTAACAAAGGTGGAATATTAGCAATAAAAGATAAGATAATGCTATTATTATTCAACATCATGAATTAAACTGAGTTAAACAAAAATGGAAAAAAAACCAATATCATCAAAAAAGATCCAATCAGAAAAAGTAAATATTGCCCCACTCTTTGAAGAAGCAAAACAAGAACAAATAAAAATAAACAAACAAAAAAGAGAGCAAGAAAAAAAAGAAGAAACAGCAGAACCAACTCCGATAACAAGTGAAGCAAAGCAAAACAAATATATTATAGCTGCAATCATTACAATAATCATAATCATTGGAGCAATCATTCTATTGCCAAAATTTTACACACCAAAAGCAGCAATTCCAATAACAATTTCTGATAAATTAAAAGAAGCATACACGCATCCATCAGAAACTGCATTTGTCTACAATGGTTTCCCGTTTGTAAAACAAGATGGCTCATGGTACACCAATATTCAAAGCAGTATCAATAATCAAGTCTACACAATTCCATTGCACTTTTCACCAAAAGAAGTTGAAAACATCACAATCACCGGAAATTTAGACCAATTCTTAGGAAGATTAGAAAATAACCTTTCAAATTTTCAATATCAAACCTATTTAACATTTGATCCAATTGGAAATGATCTTGCCTACGTTGCAGTTTCAACAGGAGAATTAAGCATCAACTTAGGAAAAGTGCTCAATATCGCAGTAGTTGCAGTTTGCTCAAATGATAAAGATCCAGCATGTACAAGAAACCAGACAAAACCAATAACCTGTGAGAACACAAAAGATCCAGTTATTTTCTATAAAGAAGAAACACCAGCACAAATCACAATTAAAAACAATTGCTTAACAATTCAAGGAAGAGAATACGATTTAGTAAAAGGCACAGATCGATTATTGTATAAAATGTATGGAATCATTAATTAGATTATTTTCCCAAAAGTCCTAAAAGAATTAATTATATATACCAATCGTTATCTTATTCTAAAATGACTGACCACTACTACTCTGAAAACCAGCAATCACCATTAATCCTAAAGCAAATACAAGTTACCGTAAACAAAAGCACATTTGCAATCTACACAGCGCCAGGAATTTTCTCTAAATCAGAGCTCGACAAAGGCACAAAACTATTAATAGAATCAGCGCAAATCCAAAAAAGCGCTTCCATTCTCGACCTAGGTTGTGGCTACGGCATTGTAGGATTAGAACTATTAAAAAACAACACAAATCTGCACTGCACATTTACAGACATCAATAACAGAGCATTACTATTAACACAAAAAAACCTTGAACTGCACAAAATAAAAAAAGAAAATTATAAAATAATCCATTCAAACCTCTACGAAAATCTCAAAGAAAAGCAATTCGACGTAATCCTCTCAAACCCACCCCAATCAGCAGGCAAAGACATCTGCATTGCAATAATACAGCAAGCAATAAACCACTTAAAAACAAATGGCTCATTACAATTAGTAGCACGTCCAAATAAAGGTGGCAAGACATTAGCAAAAGAAATGAAAGAAATATTTAGTAATCTTGAAATCATTAACAGAAGTTCTGGTTTTGTAGTATATAAAAGTGTTAAAGAATAAACAATAATAAGAACAATAATAAGATTAATAATAAAACAAACTCTTACTTTTTCCTTTTTACTTTCTTTGAAGCCCTTACAACAATTTGCTTTTTCTTCTCTTTTACTTCCGCAACTTTATACTCCGTCCCATACCCAGGATTATTTGCTGGCCGTAATTGATTCGGATAAGAAATGTCAGTTTTAACATCATACGAAACTTTCTTAAAAAACTTAAACACTTCATAAGGATCTGTTATACTGCTCAGAATATATTTCTGAGTTGTATTCTGACTAACAAGAACATTAGAAGATAAAATAATACTACCAGAATTTTTGCCAACAAGTTTATCAAAAATACCTACATTAACTTCTGCATTACTAATTTTATCAAAATCTAAAATATCAAAATCACGACCAATTAAGCCTGATTGAATTATAACCCGTTTATCAGTAATTGCATAATACATTCGTTTATGAACAAGAGCATTATAAATAATTGGACCAAATAATAAAACAATACCAATCCAAAAATGAGGAGTTAAAAATATTAAATATTTTAACGGTCCAGTTGAAGAAAGAAACAATCCAATAATAATAACAAAAACAATAATTGACCAAAACAAGCCAAACAACGTTAAAAATAACGATCTACCCAAATAAAATGGCCAAAACTGAGGAGTTGACTCCCAAAGCACTTTTTCATTCTCATTTAAAATCTTATCAATTTCCCGCATAAATAAATAAGAATAATACAACTATATAAAGATTCGCTTTAAAAAATTATAAAGTTGCAGATTTAAACTTCTCAACTAACCCTTTATACGCATACTCGGCCAAAGGCTTTAAATTTAAAATATCCTCTTCATTATATTGCACAAGCAAATCAAGATATTTCTTTTCACCAGTTGACTTCCACAACTGCCATAAATACACTGCTTGCGCACCCTGCATATTTGCAACTTCATCAGCACGTTTAATCCCGAGTTCCTTTTCAATGCTCTTAAGCCCACCAGTCAAACCAAGCTTTGAACAGCAATGCCGTAAATCAACATGCGGAACTTTTGGAATAACATCACCAAGATATCGTTTAATAACCGGTAGATCAAAACTAGAACCATTAAACGTAACAAGTAATTGATACTGCGATAAAACTTTTTTCAAAACCTCTTTATCAAGATTAATTCCTTTCACAAAAATATTAGTATCAATACCATTTGATAAACCAACAACAGTAACATCGCCATAATAGCCAGAAGTCTCAATATCCAAATAACAAGTATTATCCTTAAAATGATTATAAAGACGCCAAGTATCTTGAGAAGAAAACAATTGAGCAAAATAACCAGCGTCATCAGCAATTAATTTCTGCGAAGCTTCTTGCAATAATTGATCACAAACTTTCTTTTTGATTGCTCCCATTCCATCAACTTTTTCTGCCTCCAAAAAATGCTTCCAATTTTGAACGCCAGAATTCCAAAGCGATTTCTCCTTAGCATAACTAACCCCTGGAATAAAAATAAAGCTTGAAGTAATCATAAAAAATGAAAGATGGTAATGATTAATAAGTGTTTTTATTTAACAAGTATTTCACTATTCGCTACGCTCATAGAAGAAATACTATCAATAAATAATATTCCCATTTCCCCCATATTTTTTGTATTGTGAGCAAAGCGAATAAGTAAAAAATAAGTTTATAAATAAATTCCCTTCCCAAAGCAATATGTCAAACCTTATCGTAACAATCTTTTACAAATTCATTGAGATAAAAGAACCAGAACAATTCAAAAAAGAACATCTTGCCTATTGCCTCAGCCTTGGAATAAAAGGAAGAATCTATGTTGGCAAAGAAGGAATCAACGGCACAGTCTCAGGAACAAAAAAAGAAATAAAACAATACAAGGAATATCTCGAAAAACAATTGCAAACAGAAATTGACTTCAAAGATGACCCCGTTACAAAACATCCCTTTACAAAAATGCACGTCCGAGTAAAAGAAGAAATTGTAGTATTAGAAAAAGATATTGATGTACAAAAAACAGCGCCAAAAATATCAGCAAAAGAATTCAAACAACTGCTAGACAAAAACGCAGATATCATCATCCTTGATACGCGAAATGATTATGAAACAAAAATTGGAAAATTTAAAAATGCAATAACAATAAACATTCATAATTTCAGAGATTTCCCGCAAGCCTTAGCAGAACTAGAAAAATATAAAAAAAAGAAAATAATAACCTACTGCACAGGAGGCATCCGTTGCGAAAAAGCAACAGTAATAATGAAAAACGCAGGATTCATTGATGTCCATCAATTAGACGGTGGCATCATCAAATACAACCATCAATACCCAAACACCTATTTTCAAGGCCGCTGTTTTGTATTCGACAGCAGATTAAGCGTAAAAATGGGAGAAGACATTTACTCCTGCGAAAACTGCAATAAAAAAGAAGGCAATTACACCAATTGCAGAAATCTCGACTGTGATAAACTAGTTTTCTACTGCAATACATGCTTTGAAACCATGGATTCTTTTTGTTCTAAAGAATGCAAGCAAAGTAAAAAAGTAAGAAAAATTGAAAGAATTATTTATTAAATTCTAGTCGTACGGCTGAACAGAGTGAATGCCGTACTTAGTTTGTTTTTTCCCAGGTTTTTTATTAAAAAAGCTGATGCCGATTCTTTTTGTTCTAAAGAATGCAAGCAAAGTAAAAAAGTAAGAAAAATTGAAAGAATTATTTATTAATCAAGCTTCTTCATCAATGCTTCAAAGCTTGATTGAGAAATATAAGAATAACAAAACTGATCCAAATGAATTGTTGAATCTGAAGAAACAATAATATCACCAAATCGCTCTCGGAGTAAAGAAAAGAAATTGTTAAGTCCACGTGCATCCTTATAAAACAAATGAAACGAAAAATCCCATTGCCCAATCATTCGAAAATAATAAAAACATTCAGGTAAAGTTGCAATATATTTTTTCATTTTCTGAATTTGCTGCTCATCAACAGAACCAACTTTAAGACGAATAGTATAATATTGAAAACCTAATTTTTGATAGTTTGGTCGATAGCCAAAACTCATAATAACACCTTTTTTAATAAGCTGCTTAATTCGAAAATCAACATTCTGTGAACTCATGCTTATTTTTTCTCCAAGCTCAGTAAGCTTGATACGACAATTATCTTTCATCTCGAGTAAAATTGCTAAATCCTGTTTATCAAAAGAAATTATTTTTGGAACATTTTTCTGAGCAGAAGAAAAACTCCGAGCATAAGGCATTTTATTCAATTGAGAAGAAGGTATCTGAAATGTATTCTCTAACACAGGATAATACGCAGGACTATGATTTAATTCAGTCATAATACCTATATCAATCTCTGCAAAATGCTCACCCTTATCCTTTACAATTGCCTGCCAAACAGATTCAAACTCATACACACTCATTGCTTGCACCATAAGAATCATATCAAATTGCCCAGCTGTAGTCGTTATCCAACTAATATGCTTGTTTTTCACAAAATAAGATATTAATTTTTCCTCTCCATCTTTACTAATTTTGGATAATTTCAAGAATATAACAAACACAACAATTCCTAACTTTCTACTATCAATTGCAGTAAAAAAATCAATGATTACTTTTTGCTGCTGCAGTTTTTTAATGCGATAAAATAAATTCTCTTGTGATAATGCCACTATTTTCCCAAGTTGTGTTAAAGAAACTCTGCTATTATGTGCAAGCACCGAAAAAATCTTTCTATCTTTAGCATCAAGCTGCTTAATCTCTTTTTCATCTGCAAACACAATTGCAGCAGGTAACTTTTGAGCCATTATAGATAATATTAATAAAAAGTATATAAATTTTATGAATATTATAAAAAATAATCACGAATATTTTATATAATATGTAACTACTCCATGATACTATGTTAGACCCAAAAGATTACGAATTTAGGATTCATGCGTTTATGCTCTTAGGAGAAGGCAATCCACTTTGGCAGGAAGATACAGAATTTATTAAAGCATTTAACAAGATTAGAGAAAGAACAATTGTAAGTCCTTACCGATGTTACACTTTATATCAAATTGCACAACAGTGTAATGGATTAAAAGGAAGTTTTGCGCAAGTCGGAATTTATAGAGGTGGTTCTGCAAAACTTATTGCAGAAATAAAAAATCCAAGAAAAAAAATGTATCTATTTGACACATTCGAAGGATTACCGCAACCAAATACAACAGTCGATCTCTGTGAAAAAGGAAAATTCAATGATACTTCCTATGAAGAAGTCAAAGAATATGTAAAAGATATTCCAAACCTCTTTATTTTCAAAGGTATTTTTCCAGCAACAGCAAAAAACATTCAAGAAAATGAAACGTTTGCATTTGTCTATCTTGACGTCGATTTATACGAATCAAACTACAAAGCATTGGAATACTTTTACCCAAAAATGGAAAAAGGAGGGATCATACTATTCGATGATTATGATTTCGGAAAATATCCAGGAATCAAAAAATCAGTAGAAGATTTTCTTAAAGCAAAAAATGCAAAAGAAGTTCCAATAAGAACTGCAAAATATCAAGCAATGATCATAAAAATAGAGGAAAAACAATGCTAGAACTAATCATACTGCGTCATGCACTCAGCATAGGAAACAAAGACAAAATCATACAAGGCCATATAGATCTTGATCCAATAGAAAGAAAAGTACCGTCTTCCCTAATGAAAGCAATTGGAAAATATGGAACACCAACTGCAATTTATACAACTGACCTCAAACGAGGAAAGTATCCAGCAGAAGACCTACACAAGAGAATACAAGCAACTACAGATTCACCTATTTATTTTGAAGCAACAGAACAATTACGCGAAAGAAATCTTGGGATCTATGAAGGACAACCCTATAAAGTCATTGCAGAAGACACAAAAAAATTAACACAACAAACATACAGTATGGCTGAAATTCAAAACGGTGAATCACGTACACAAGCAACAAAACGCGCAGCACATTGCATAAACAGAATTACTGAAACAGAACAATCTGGATTACTAATTCTCGTTTCCCATATCACGTTTATTAATTATATAATGGATTATTTGGAGCAAAAACAATCTCCTGCACAATTACGATTTATTCACAACCTACAAGGATTTTACTGTAAATTAGATAAAGATTACAAAGCACTGCACGTAGAGAAATTCACAGGGTCATAAAGATGATAGTTCTCAATAAAAATAATATTAAAGATTACCTCATTGAAAAGAAAATAATCAGAAAACAACAGCAAATAAAAATAAAAAAACTAAAAGGCGGTAATGTCAATCTCTTATTCTTAATAAAAACAAAAACCAAACAATTTGTAATAAAGCAAGCAACAGAAGAAGCAGTAAATATCCCTGGTTTTCCAATAGATCAAGACAGAAATAAATACGAAGTCGCTGCAATAAAAATAATAAGTAAATTATTAAAAAAAAATGCAAGAATTCCAAAATTATATTTTGAGGATAAAGAAAATCACATATTTACAATGTCACTCGTGCCTGAAAATGCAAAGCTATACCAAACAGAATTAATGGCAGGTAAATTTCATTTTGATATTGTCTATCAGCTTGCAATATATACAGCAGCATTGCACAGTGCAACATATAAAAAAGAATTTATTCTAAAACAATTCAAAACAAATCCTGGATACAAATTGCGAGAGATTACAACAACTCCTGCTTTCAAAAAATATCCAGAACAACAAATGCAATTCGAAGAAGCATTCAAAAAAAACCAGATAAATAAAATATGCCTTGTGGATGGAGATATCACTCCAAAAAATATATTAATACACGATAACACATTCACAAAAGTAGACTTTGATATAATCCAAGCTGGCGACCCAGCGCAAGAACTTGGAATAATTCTCGCACATTTTTTGCTCCCAGCAATAGCAAATCCCCAATGGAAAGAAGAATATTTCGAATGCGTAAAATTATTTTACAACACATACGTAAAATACGCAACATATAAAATACCAAATAAATTTTTCATGAATATGAAAAATTACACAGCATTAATGATGATTGGCAGAATTGACAGTGCATTTACATTCACTTGGCTCAAATCAAAAAAAGATCTTGTAAGAAAAATGGCATTAGAACTATTCAATACAAACTACCAAAATATAAATCAATTATTAAGTTCATGTAATAAGAATTTCCTTTTAAAATAATAATTAAAAACAATATAAGCAAAGCAAATAAATTTATGATTAAATTTATAAACATCTTCTCTCATCTTCTAATTAATGCAGCTCGAAAACAACTACAATTTCAAAGAACAAGAACCAAAACTCCAAGATTTTTGGAACAAAAATCTTATTTACAAATTTAATCCTAAAACAATAAAACAAATATTCTCAATAGATACACCTCCGCCAACAGTCTCAGGCAAGATGCATATTGGTCATGCATTCTCTTACTCACAACAAGATTTCATCGCGCGATACCAAAGAATGCAGGGCAAAGAAATATTCTATCCATTTGGCACAGACGATAATGGATTAGCAACTGAACGTTTAGTTGAAAAAATGAAAAATGTTAAAGGCAACAGAATGGATCGACAAGAATTCATTAATCTCTGTGAGAAAACATTGCAAGAAATTCGCCCAGACTTTATTAATGACTGGAAAAAAATCGCAGTTTCCTGTGATTATGATATTTTTTACTCAACAATCGACAATCACAGTAGAAAAATCTCCCAAAAATCTTTTCTCGATTTGCACAAAGCAAATCGAGTTTACCAAAAAGAAGCCCCGACAATCTGGTGCCCAAACTGTCAGACAGCAATTGCCCAAGTAGAATTAGACGACAAAGAAATGGATTCGCATTTTAACGATATTATTTTCAAAACTGAAAATGATCAAGATTTAATCATTGCGACAACACGTCCTGAATTATTAGGAAGTTGTGTTGCAGTATTCGCAAATCCAGCAGATGAACGATACAAACAATTATTCGGAAAAAAAGCAAAAGTACCATTATTTAATCATTGGGTTCCTATTTTAGCAGATGAACGTGCAAAACCTGACAAAGGCACAGGTATTGTTATGTGCTGCACATTTGGTGATCAAACAGACATTGAATGGTACAAAGCATATAATTTACCATTAAAATTATCAATCAACCAAAATGGCCACATGAATGAACTCGCAGGAAGCTATGTTGGATTAAAAATAAAAGATGCACGAAAACAAGTAATTGAAGACTTAGAGCACAATAAATTACTAATTAAAAAAATTGCAATCAAACACCCTGTAAATACCCATGAACGTTGCGGTACAGAAATTGAAATTTTAAACACAAAACAATGGTTTGTTCGCTACCTTGATCTCAAAGAACAATTTATCGAAGCAGGAAATAAAATTGCTTGGCATCCTGAACATATGAAAGTTCGTTTAGATAACTGGATCAATGGTTTGCAATGGGATTGGTGTATTTCAAGACAACGTTTTTTCGGAGTTCCATTTCCAGTATGGTACTGTAAACAATGCAGCAATGTAATGCTTGCAGATATTGCACAATTACCTGTTGATCCTATAGCAACACTACCAAAACAAAAATGCTCTTGCGGCAGTACAGAATTTATTCCAGAAAAAGATGTTCTTGACACTTGGGCAACATCAACATTATCGCCGCAATTAGCAATAGAACAATTCGATGTAGAGTTACAAAAGAAATTATTCCCAATGGATTTACGCCCACAATCACACGACATTATCACATTTTGGCTTTTCAACACAATTGTAAAAAGCCATTTCCATCAAAACACAATCCCATGGAAAAATGCAATGATCTCAGGTCATGCACTTGATGCGCATGGAAGAAAAATGTCAAAATCATTAGGTAATGTGATTGAACCGCAAATTATAATTGAAAAATATGGTGCAGATTGTCTTCGGTTCTGGGCAGCAGGATCAAAACTAGGAGATGATTTGCCATATCAAGAAAAAGATATTCTTACAGGACAAAAAATGCTCACAAAATTATGGAATGTTACAAAATTCTGCAGCATGCATTTAAATGATTACAATGGAGCATATCCAGAAAAGTTTGAAACAATTGATCAATGGCTATTATACAAACTCTCAACAGTAATCAAAGAAAGCACAGAAAGTTTCAATAATTACGAATATTCAAAAGTAAAAAATAGTATTGACCATTTCTTCTGGCATATATTCTGCGATTATTATCTTGAAATAATAAAAGACAGAATCTACAATCCTGATCGCAGAGGAAACAACGCTCGAGTATCAGCGCAATTTACAATTGACTACACATTATTAACAATCATAAAATTATTGGCGCCAATCATGCCGCATATAACAGAAGCTGTTTATCAAGAAATGTTCTTAAGCAAAGAAGACTGTAAAAGCATCCACAACTCAGCATGGCCAACAATAAAACCTGAATTTATAACAGAAGAATTCAGAAAAGCTGGATTCATCGGCGATGATATAGTAGCAATAATTAGCGTCGTAAGAAAACACAAGTCAAAAGCAAACCTTTCTTTAAAAACAGAATTAAAAAGTGTAGTAATAGATTGCCATACAGATTTACGAAAAAATCTTGAATTAGCACTAGACGATCTAAAAGCAACAATAATCACAAAAGATGTAGACTTCAACAGAGCATCAGGAGATTGCAATGAAAAAATGAAAGTAGATGTGGTATTTTAGTCGTACGACTGAGCAAAGCGAATGCCGTACTTAGTTTGTTTTTGCTCAAGCTTTTTATTAAAAAGGTTGGGTGACTACAATGAAAAAATGAAAGTAGATGTAGTATTTTAATTAAAAGAATAAGAATTTTACAAAATTTTCTTAAGAATTTCTAAACTCCACATTTTCTAGCATTTTAAATTCCTTATCACCGGTAACAAAAAGGATTTTATTTCTACATGAGTAAACATATCCAACACAATCAAAAAAAGATAATTTCTTTTGTTTATGTTTATGCCGGAATTTCATCGCTTCTACAAGAAGTGAAGCATCAAGATTATGGCTATAACCTACTAATTTTTGATACCAATATTCAGCAGTCATTTCATCTTGATCACGAAGAATAACCCATACAAATTCAGCCAAGGTTTCAGAAGTAATAACAAAATCTTCTTGAATATAAGAACAAAAATTATTATTCCCTTGGGCTATCTCCATTAAAATATAAGTATCTAAACATTTCATCGTTTGCTCTCCAATTCTTCTCGAGCTTCTTTCAATAATTTATGTGTTGGTTTTGAAAATTTCATTGAACCAAATAATTCTTGCAAAACATTTCCAGACTTCCCCTTAATTTCAATAACAATATCCTCATGGGGCTTAATATTATGCTGATAAACTACCCTCTTTGGTAACACAATTCCAATTGAACTTCCCCATCGCTTTGCCGTACATTTAATCATTTTATATCACAATATAACTAATAGATATAACTAATATTTAAAGATTTCTAAACCAATTTAAACAATAAAGTAACTCCAACTAAAATGGATATTTACAAACCACAATTCTCAACAGAAAACATAACACAAAGAATAAAAGAATTGCTTGCAGAAACAAAAGATGAAGATTCATTAGCAATATTTCGCCATGAATTTGTAGGTGGATTTGATACAATTAACGATAACATTATGGCATTTCTATTAGAAGATGAAGCATGGGGGAGAATTCCTGAAAAAACACAATTACAATACGGGAGAAGAATACAAGAAGCATCACAAAAAGCATTTAATTCTATAGATGAGTTAATAAGAATAGAAAAAAAACAAATGAAAGAAAAAGATAATTATGCCCAAAGAATGTTACAAGATATAATCAATTTAGGAATATTATTACCTTCAACAACAAAAATACCAAATGCAAAGAATCTTGACCAAAAAAGAAAAATAAAATTACAAGTAATAGATGATTTTACCGCAATGCTATTCTATACCTATAACAGATTATTTGCAGAAAACTACCAAACAAAACAATACTACCTTAAAAGTGATATAGAAACAATCTACATTCTTAAAGAAACAGAAAATAAAAAAGAAAATAGAATCGTAATGTACGCACCAGCAAAAATTGCAAGAATAAGAACAAAAGTTGATTACTGCACAAATGTATTGGTTCCCTTAATCAAAAATATTGAAGAACATGGCTTTAATCCTGAAAATGATAGTGAAGACAGATTACAAAATCCTGATCTTTACAAATATTTCAAAATAGAAACAGATAAACCAACTGATTCAAAAGGATATCTAACGATAACAGTAAAGGATAATGGTTTTGGAATAAAAAAAGAACTCTATGAGCATTTATTCACAAAAAATACAACAAGAAAACAAGATAAAATAAAACATGGCCTTGGATTGTATGGAATAAAATTATTTGTTGAAAAACAAGGTGGTATAATCAACTGCAGAGCAGAAGAAGGTAAATCCTGTGAATTTAGTTTTACAATCCCTTATACAGAAAAAAGAAATGGAATGTATATTCAATAAAAAGTTCTAAAAAGTTTAACTCAAGAGTACTCATTCTGAAAATACAAAAGATAATCTTTAAATATCAATTACCACTATCAAAAAGATACGTATATCAAAAAGGAGGCTGTTACTATGTTAAATATGAAAAAAATTTCAGAAGCATATGAAATGCGGGTCTTTACAGACACAGGAGAATATTTTGGTGATGTTGAAGAAATTCTTTTATCAGCAAATAAAATTTCTGGTTGGAGAATTCGAGCAACAAAAAACTCATTCTTAAATAAAATCTTAGGCAGTGCAAAAGGAGTAATTGTACCCCATCAATTAGTAAAATCAATTGGTGATATTATGATTATCTCAAAAACAGCAATTCCAAACTACTCAGGAAGCACTGAAGGAGAAGAATAAATTTTTAATTAATTTTATTTTTATTTACTCTATTTTTTAACAAATTCTGGATGAGACTTTGCCAAATATAATTCTAAAGCAGTAAATAATTGCTGTGGTTCAGTACCAAGAACACAATCCTGAAAATGCTCTCGAACTATTCTTTGAAAATAAGGTGATGAATTCCAAGAGCGTGAAACACCTATCAAATAACAGTTTTCTTTAATTGTAACTGATAACGACCCATATCTATTGTCTTTTTTAATCTGTCCCAAGTATTGAACAATATCTAGCCCAGTTGCCTGACCAGGCTGAAATAAACAATCAAGTAAAATAATATCATATTGGTGCTCCATCAAATATTGAACTGCATTTTTACGAGATAAGTTCCCAAAAGAACGACCATCAAAATTAACTGCATGAGAAACAGAAAAAATACACGGAAATTTTTCTTCAATGCCAGCATACCCTTTTATAGTATATTCAGCACTTTTTTCAAGCAAATCATCAATGATTAAAATACCTAATTTTTCCATAAGAAACGCCAAAAAGAAAAATAATACACAAATCCAATTATTTTTTCAATCCAATAATCGCAGCAGCAATATCGCCTTTTGCAAATGCTAATGCTTTATACGCAGTATCACGATCAACACTCGCTTGTTCCATCACTGTTGCAATATCATCTTCAGTGAGTTCAACAAGTGTATTCAACTGTCGAACAGAAATTCTGCCAGAAATTTGAAAATTTTCTTCACCCATCATTTTAATTTTAGCAACAGAAGGTTGAGAAATAATAATTTCCTTATCCTTGCATTTAATAACTACTTCAACTGCAGGAATATCTTCTTGGGTAACACCCATTTTTTTCATTGCTTGCTTTACTGCACGTGGATCCATTCCAGGGAACATTTTAAAACACCTTCATCCAAAATTATAAAGATTAATATTAGATTCCAAACCATCCTTTACCATAAAGATGAAGAATCAACACAAGAATAATAATTACAAGAATAAACACGACAACAAGTCCAGGTTTGATCTGTATTTTTGATTTATACTCATCAAAATACCGCATTAATCCTCCTGATCCAGAAGGCATATTTACTTTGTCATTTGCCATATCCTAATAGAATAAGAGGGAATTTATAAATGTTTTTACTTATGATCTATTTTATTTGATACTGTTTTTTGTATTATGAGCAAAGCGAACAAATAAAAAATAAAGATTTATATAGTAAAAGAACACCCTTAGTATAAGTAAGGGGTATCGCTGACTATCGGTTTAACAACTGAGGAAAGTCTGTCCACTATGGTAGCAATCGAATATTGAGTTCGAGTCTTGAAAAAGACGGCAACCACTCAGAAACGACACGACTTTGCAGTGCATTGCAAAAATAATGATGGCATTTGCCTGAATATTCTGCAAAGAAACGATGAAACGGTGAGCCCTTGTTTGTGCAAGTCAAATTTTGACGCTTAGTTGAATGTCAGCAACGCATGTTCATTCAAGTGAATGCGCACAAAAGACAGCTTATGATGCCCCTTACTTTTATTTTTTTACAAACGACTGAAACGAAGTGAAAGGAATAGGTTTTTGATCAAGCTTTTTTCTAAAAAGGTTGGCGAATATTACCCCTTACTTTTCTTTAAAAATATAAAAATAATAACATTGAGAATAATTACTTTTTGACATAAATAGACTGATCAAGAACAAGTTCTAAACGAGAACCTACAGCAACATAAAGTTTCCATTTTTCAGTATTTTCAAAAAGATCTGGATATTGATCTTTTCTAAAGAGAACTTTGCATAAATATATTTTCATCAGAAAGTTCGAAAATTTATTTTTCGAACTCGTCTAAATATATAAACAATTGCAAAGTTATCTTAGAGAATTTTGACAATTTAGTAATTATTCAAAATTCTCTAAAGCTACCATAATAATCTCCATTATCAAATATGTCCCTATCAGTAGGATCTAATATCTTAATTGTAAAATCATTACGTCTCAAATAATTACTTATTTTTCCAACTTCTCGATTATTTTTTGTTACATAAGTAATTACAGCTTTTTCCATAAAAAATCATTCTTCCTTTTTCTTCAAAACTAAAACAGTATAAACCAATTCTCCTTGCATCATCTTTCGCTCATCAATAATGCGATAATCTCCTAAACATTGTTTAAGCAATTGATCTTTTGCAACAATTAAAACAATCAGATGTTTTTTCTTAAGCATATAATCCATTTGATAAAAAAACTCTTTATAGACTGGAGCAACATCTTTATCGCTGAGTATTTTTGTTGGTACAGGCAATTGTGCAATAACTTTATCAACGCTTTTCTTCTCTTGCCTTGTATCAAGCCATTCAGTATCAACACGAGAAATATGCAATTCTTTGATAACGCCTGCAATTTGCGCATTTTTCTTTGTTGCTGTAATATTCGGCAATCCTCGATCATAAGCAAAAAATTGTGTTTTTGTAATTTTCTGTTTATCAAATTGTGTTAAATTAATACCGAAAATCTTGCCAGCAACAAATTTATCTTTTCGATAATAATGCACTGATCGATGAGTCATTGCTAATGCAGCTTCAATTGCAATTGCTCCTGAACCGCAATAATGATTTAATAAGACTTCACCATCTTTTAGTTCAGCTAATCGAAATAAAAAATAAGCAATTGCTCCATTCAGTGAATGCGGCACATGAAAAATATTATAATCCCGTTGTGATAGATTAAATCCAGAAACATCAAGCCCAAAATACAAATCATGTTGATAAACAAAACAATAAAATAACACTTGCGGTGCAGAAAGTGAAATAACTGCTTTTGTTTTAACAACAATTAATCGACTAATTTCAGAAGAAATATCAAGACTATTAAATCCATGCTCACCAAATCGTTCAGTTTCTACTTTAAAAGTTTTACCATGAACAAAACCTAAAACATCAACATCTTTCATCATCACTTCAATTGCATGAAATAACTCTTTTTTATCAACAGCAATCGTTGTTTTTCCAGAAAGAATGAGCACTCGTTTAACACTTTTTGCAAGATAAGCAAATTGCAAAATTTCTTTTTCACTCCCTTCAAAAAAAATAACACAATCTCTGCTTAATGCTTCCTTTCCAAGAATTTCTTTTACTTCTCGAACTGCTAAATTTTCTAGACCTTTGGAAGTAATTGCAACTGCTTTCATAAATGAAAGAAATAACAGAGAGTATATAAAGTATAGCACAAAATACTTAAATACCAACAATATAATAAAATAAGAATAAAGAATAAAAATGAACGAAGTGAATTTTTTATGACAATAAAAGAGCAATTAAACAAATTAAAAGAAAATTGGTTATTAATATTATTAGTTATTATTCTATTAGGAGCAATGCTTTTAATACAGCCAGCAAACATACCACGACTCAATCTAAGCAGTTATGCAGGAAATGATGGAATAGCAGCAGAATCAGGAATCAACTATAAAATGGCTGCATCATCATATTCATATTATCCTCAACCAGCTACCGATAACTTCGCGCCAGGAGAACAAAACAGAAAAATAACAAAAGCAGCATATATGAGTAGTGAAGTTAAACAAGGAACATTCAAAGACGCAGAAACAAAACTAAAAGCAATCATCACAACAGCAAATGCGTATTTATTAAATGAAAACGTTAACACAGAAAACCAAAATGAATATTCTTTATTATACGGCAATTATCAAATAAAAGTAGAATCATCAAAATGTGATGCAATCATCACTCAATTAAAAGAAATTGGAAAAGTTATATCATTCAATCAAATCATCACAGATATCACAGGCCAAACAAAAAGCATAGAAATTGAATTAGCAGTTGAAAAAGAACGTTTAACAAAATTCCAAGATCTATACAATAATGCAAAAACAACACAAGAAAAGCTCGACATAACCGACAGAATCTTCAACCAAGAAAGAACAATAAAATATTATGAAGATGCGTTAAAAAATAAAGACCAGCAAGTACAATATTCAACAATCGACGTTACAATAACAGAAAAACAATCAGAATATCAAAATGTTATTTTCATTAAATTCTCAGAATTAATCCAAAAATTAGTCTTAAGCATTAATGAACTACTCTCATTACTTTTTATACTATTACCTTATGCAATAGTGATTGGATTAGTTTATTTGATTATAAAAATGATACAAAAGAAACAATAATCTTTATTGTTTTTTTGACTTAAGCTACAAAAAAAGTAAACTTTTTATATTCTTGTGACCAAAAAATAATTTTACGAATACTTGGAAATGCAACTCGCAATTCTTGTAATAATTTTTCAAATTCAACTCTATCTTTTACTTCTACTTCTATTTCAATATCACACTTACCAATAATTTTTTGTAACCAAATAACATTTTTATGTGCATTTGCCCAGACCTCTATATTTTTCAAAACAGAAGTATTTTCAAGATAAAGCTCTAAAAAATAATTAATATAACCTAACTTAAAATAATTAATTTCTGCACGATAACCTAAAATAATAAGTTTATTTTCTAATTGCTTAATTTTGGCCGAAACTGTTGTTTGAGGCATTTTTAAATCATGAGCAATATTAACTGTTGATAATCGAGCATTAGAAGCCAATCTCTTAAGAATATTGAAATCCATTTTATCACAAGCAATAATATTTTGTTTCTCTAAAACAAATTTCTCTTTATGATATTTTTTAGCAAATAGATAATCTTTTGGATAAATATAATAACTGCAAAAAAAACTATAATTATATTGAATTAATACTTTACCCAGTTTTTTCTTTATTTGCTGGATAATTGATTCTACTTGAAACAAATCTTTTGTCCAAAATAATATACCATATTTGTAAGGATAATCCATTCGAAAAATTAATCCAGCATTAATATCTTTATCTAAGAAATGAATTAATTCTTGTTCTTGTTCAAAAGTCATTTCTTCTAAATCAAAATATAATCGGGACGTATAATAACCAAGTTTCTGCATATCAAGTACTGGATAATATCGGATAATAATCTCTTCTTGCTCTAATCTTCGAATTCGATAAGCAACAACATCCTTATTTGAATGCACAAGTTTAGCAATTGATTGAAAAGACATTCTTCCATACCAATCAAGAACTTCTAAAATCTTCCAATCCAACTTATCTAATTTAACCATAATATTAAGATAATTAACAATAATATATAAATTTTTAGTTAATTATCGTAATAATAATAAGTAAGTTTTATTAATTACCTAACAAGACTATCACTAAGCAGTAAATAATTATAAAGAAGGAATTAAAATGAAAGATATCAATCAAATCATACACGCAGAATGGAAAAACCTAGCCACAGATTTAATACGACAGCGAACAATTATAGAAGCAACAACACCAAAATTAATCACCCCAAAACCTATGAGAAAATATCTGGTTGAATTAGCAACAGTTGCAGATATGCAAATAATCAACGGTCCTTATATTTATTCAGCGCACGAACTTGGTTATGGTGGTTGGATTCATTGGCGAACCTCAGGCACACATATTTACAGTTACAGAACAAAACCATTGCCATTAATCACAATTGATATCTACAGCTGTAAATGCTATGATACAAAAAAAGTAGTAGAATTTACAAAGGATTTCTTCAAAGCAAAAGAAATCGTTTGGAAAGATATCGAAATATAATAAAAATGACAACCAATAACTATTTAAATTCTCTAAAAGTTCTAAATTTATGGAAGAAAATACTGAACTGCAGCAAAAGCACGACACTTCTGTTTGGATTGAAAAATATCGTCCATCAACATTTGAAGAAGTAAAAGGCCAAAAAGAAATTGTAGAAAAAATAAAAGCATTTGTCAAGCAAAGAAACATGCCCCATATCATGTTTACAGGTCCAGCAGGCACAGGAAAATCAACATTAGCAATAGTTATCGCAAAACAATTATTCGGCGAAAACTGGCGCCAGAACTTCTTAGAATTAAACGCATCAGACGAACGAGGAATTGATGTTGTCAGAGTCAAAGTAAAAGATTTCGCAAGAACAAAAGCAATTGGCGACGTTCCATTTAAAATAATTTTCTTAGATGAAAGCGATGCCTTAACACGAGAAGCCCAGCAAGCATTAAGAAGAACAATGGAAAATTATACCCATACAACACGTTTTATCCTCTCAAACAATTACTCCTCAAAAATAATTGATCCAATCCAAAGTAGGTGCACAGTCTTTCGTTTCCGTCCGCTTGAAAAATCAGATGTTTTTGCAATCATCAACAATATCATCAAAAAAGAATCATTAACAATGCAAGAAAATGCAAAAGAAGCACTCTTCAGCATTTCAGATGGCGACTGCAGACGAGTAGAAAATATTCTCCAAGCTTGTGCAGCAATGAGCAAAGACATAAACGAAGAATTAATCTTCTCCATGGCATCAGTCGCAAGACCAAAAGAAGTCTTAACAATCCTCGATTTAGCAATCCAAAACAAATTCATAGACGCAAGAAACAAATTACTTGACGTCATGCTCAATTACGGCTTATCGGGCCTCGACATTATCAAACAAATTCAAAAAGAAGTTTGGAACCTAAAAATATCCGAAAAAAGAAAAGTAGAACTCATCGACAAATGCGGCGAAATAGAATTTCGCATGGTCGAAGGTTCAGACGAATACGTGCAATTAGAAGCATTACTAGCGCAATTTACACTCTGTTCTTTAGATAAGTAAATCATCAGTTGAGAGTGGGGGTGAACGAAGTGAAACCCGCACGATTTTTTCCTAGGTTTAATTGGAAATGCAAAGCATTTCTAATTTGTTACAAATATTATTTGAAACATGATAAAAAGCTGATTTACTTAATGTTCTGCCGTATCCTTACTTTTGAAGTTGCAAAATCTTTATAAAAATAAGTCAATTTCAAATCAACTTGACTCGTGAATGCTTCTTTTTCACCAATATTTTCATAAATGCATCGAATCACAACATCAGTATTAGTAACCATTCGTGCAACATTAGGATTTCCTCGTGCTGAACATGTCCAACCCGCTGTTTGCACTTGAAATGCAACTTCATCATAAATAGGAGAAAACTCATTAAAATCATAAGCTTTTGCTTTTCCACCTTGTGAATTTCCAAGATTTCGAATTGGAATTTCTAGAGTAATTCTTCCCTTTCCACCTGGTCTTTGCACAACAGTGCTTAACCCAATTGGTCCAGAAGAAATAAAAGCTGACTTTGTTTCATCAAGATTACAAATTTTCTGATCTTTTGGATCTCCCACATAACAAACACGCGGTATTGCAATATACGATTCATACGGATAAACATATTCAAGAAATAAATTTGCATCATAAAATGAACCAAGCACACCTTTATACTGAGCATTACCAAATGATATTGTATCTTCTCCACCATCTTTTAATGCTTCAGATATTTTTTCAATTTCTTTAGGATTTGTTTTAAAAAAATCAACGCCAGTAAAATCAGCAGCAGAAATTCCTTTTAAAGAAAATTTAACACTATTGGGAGGTATAGTAAATTCACCTTTATTGACAACTCGTAATGAAATTGGAAAACTTTCATCTTCAAATACTTCTTGTTGGGATGATTGCGAACTAACAAGCCCAATTTGCTCGACTTGTGCAATTAACCCTTGGCTGCCACTAAAATAAGGAGAATTAACAGAAGTTGTATCCTTTGTCGTACATCCTGAAAGAATGATAATAAATAGAAGAGATAACACAAACATAACTCTTTTCATACTCTATACACCTCTTTCAAAACCTATTGCTTTAGTGCTTTATATAGTTTTTGTTGTTATACAAAAGGAATGGCATAATAATTATCAAGATAACAAATAATCCGACTCATAATGCATCTCAACCATTCTTTATCTCTCTGCCAGTAAATTCAGGATTAAAAATCTCAATATTTTTTTGAATTGAAGATGAATACCCATAATCAAGAGTAATTCGTAAAGGCGTTTCATAACTGCTAATGTCAGGTCGTGTAATAAATTTGCAGACAATCAACCCTTTATTATCAAATAATCGAACAATATTATTACTTTCTTTATCAAGTGAATTACTGCCGCATTCAGCTTCTCCAAGTGTATCAATTGCTGCATGCACAACAATATGATCAATATCTTTTGGCTTCAATAAATAAGGGCATTGATCTAATTTATCGGGTTGAATAACTCGTCCATCACCAATATTTTGAACAGTAATCAAAAATTGAACAATATCTTTTGCAACACGTTCTTCAACTTGTGTTACAGCAACAGGTGCTCCTTGGCTTGAAAGAGTTATTACACGAGGAGAACAAACATTTTTCTGTTTTGCAATATCACTAATATCAGGAATAATACAAGCATTAACTTGCGCAATTGTTTGATACTGATAACAGCTTGTTGCTTGAATTGTCGTGCTATATTTGTCACCATAAGGAACTTTAACAGGTAAACTCTCATCAAATTGTACAAAATTTGATCCACCACTTGGATTATTTTCAGTTTTAGCCTCTAATTGAGGCAATTGTTTTTGCAATGAACTAAAAAAAAGAGATTGCTTGTCAAAACCATCAAGTGCAATGATTCCGGCAGGATAAGCAAATCTTCCTTTATTGATCGCTTCAATTTGAAGATTAATAAATTCTCCTTGGTTATAAACAGAACGTGGTGAATCTGGTAAAAACTGAATCACAATCCCTTCATTACCTGAATAAACTTGTTCATATGAAGAATTATTTCCAGAAGTGCAACTAAAAAGAAAAAACATAACTGTAAATAAAAACAATAATAATAATAATTTACTAAGCAATTTATGAGTTTTATGTTCCATTGTAAATCAAATGTTATTTTGAATCAATACGTTAATTGTTTCTCAATATGAATTTGCTGTGATTTTGAAACAATATAACCATAATCTAATTTAATATACAACTGTGTAAGATAAGCAGCTTCTTTTTTACTGATGCCATCACCAGCAACAGTGCATCGAATAACCGCCTCATTATCTTTCAAACGTAAAAGTTTATCAGTTGGATCAGGAAGACATTCAATATTATTTTTACCTTTTTTAAGAGCATCAAATTGATAATTTTGATTATTAAATGCAATCGAAGACAACTGTACAAGATTCCAATTCTGATAATCAAGCTGCTGCTGCGTGCAAACTTTCTTAATGCCATCATCTTTAAAATTAATCACATTGCCATTACCGACATTTCGAACATGAATGATAAATTGTGGTCGAACAAACTCTTCACCATTCGGCAGCATTTTAACTTCAACATCAGTAATTGCAACAGGCGCACCTTGATCGCCTAAACTCAAATCCTTTACCTCGCATGCTTTTTTTGTTGGCGAAAGATCATAAAAATGAGGATCAATACAAACTTCAGTAATTACATCAGTCATATATTTATAACAAGCCGTTATTGTAACAACAGAATCATGATATTGAGAAGTCTTATCAATCTTTTTTGTTTGAACATCAAATGTTTCAAGTGAAAAATCGCCAACAGGATTTAACAATGATTTTCCAGCAAGTGAAAATGCATGCAATTGCTCTCCCTTAGATATTTGCATATAATCATTTTCAAGCGTCATCACAACATATGCTTCACTAATATCATATGCTCCTTTATTATATAATTGCACAATAACTTGAAATGGTGTCCCCTCATACATTTTATCAAGTAACCCGTGCATTTCAAATTCAATTCCTTGTGTGCCATGATGATATTCTCGCTCAGAGTTCTGCGTATTGCCTGTTGTGCAGCCTACTAAAAACAATAAAATAATTCCAAATAATAAAATAATTATTTTTTTCCGCATAACAACACCATAAATTAAACGAAATAATTTTTATTAAATACTATTTAATAAAAACTATTTAATTCTTAATAACACGAATATCACCATTAACTTCATCAGCTTTTTTATCAATGTATTGTTTTAATTTTTCTACAACAAAATCATGATACTTTGCATCCTTAGCGATAAGTAAATATTTTTGTTTAATTTCATTAGGTTTATCTGTAAAAAATTCAGTGACAATAATCATATCTGCTTGACTATCATTATTAATATCATAATAAGTAAATATTCCAGTGATATCATTGCTTGTTTGCTGATCAAGGCGATGACCAATAGCTAATTTCTGAATTTCCTTGCCTAATGCAGAAACAGGAATTTGATTATCAGCAGTAATCGCATACCCTTCCAAATCCCCTGGAATTTGATTCTTATACCCAAGTATCTGCGTCTTAATTACTGTTGTACTCATACTTATTGTCGTAGTCGTAACTTTAACAGTTTCAACCAAAGGAATCGCCTTTATTTTAACATTTGTTGATTGCTCAACAGTATAATCATATTTAACTTTTGCTTTTGCATAACGAATACTTAATGGTGTAGTACCAAGTAATTGCGCAGCATCAGACACTTTTGCTCGACAACTAAATGTTTTATAACTCTTCAAATTCTGCAATACTTCAGCAGGCAATTGTGCAGTATCAACTTGATACGCTTTTACTTTTTGATTATTTTCAGTATAAAATTCTTGCATACAAACTTCTTTAATACATTCTTCTTTTCCACTTACAGAGCCTTTTTTCTCTTCAATGCAATTTTTGTAAACTTTACTTTCTTTTTGATCAGTAATATCCTGCCCAAGTGTCTGCTCACATTGTTGTTGACTATATTCAATAAAAGGAACATTACAAGTCGTTAAATCAAAATCAACACCCGGAGGTAAATAAAGAACAACTTGATTGATTTTCTTAATTTTTCCTTTCCAACCTAAATTATTATCAACAGTTACTCCAATCCTAAATGTTTGCTGATCATCACCACCTGCACTAACAACACCAATTGGAGGATCTTTCATACCAAGCCCCAATTTAACAGGACCAGGAGTAAAAATTGCTTCTGGTTTTTTATCTTGAATATTAAAGACAACAAAAGGATCAATATTTGATCGTTTCATGCTTCGCAATCGTTCATTATCCATAAAATAAGATTTCAAGTAACCAACTGTCTCAAAATTAAACGTTGCTGCTAAAGTAACCTTAAAACTCCCACCAGATTTCATATCAGTAACTAACGCTGGATGCCCTTTGTCAAATTTACAATCAATATCTTCTTGATCTAAATCATAAACTGTAAACTTATAATTTGGCTGAATAATTCCCTCTCGAAATGTTCCGCTGCTATCAGAACTTTTTGACTCAGGATCACCTTTATAACAACTCGCACGAATAGTAACAGCATCATTCAATGTTCTTGTTTTAACAGTGCCGTAAACTGTAACAGCTTCTCCTTGCTCATATTCAGTATCAGCTGCCTTCACATCTTCAAGCGTAACACCAAGTGGCAGATTCTTATTATCCTCAACTTGACCTGTATAATATTCAGCTCCTGTTGCTTGATCAATTTGTGATTGAGTAAAACTTTTTACACTAACGACACTATTTTTTACAAGAACAAAGAAATCTTCCCACCAAGTAAACGTCTTTTGAAATACAGATGCAGCAATTGCCCTTCCACGACTATCTTCATTTTCAGGCGCGCGAAACAAAACTGCAAAAGGATTCCCAGAAGTTCCTGAAGTTCCTGACGCCAAACCATTGCTGCCAAGAACAGTAGCAACACTTTCAACAGGATTTGAAGAATTAAACGAACCTGTAACAAACGATAAAAGCATCGTAGCAGCAACAAAAAATAAACCAATAATATAAATGACTGTAAAAAAATAAAAAAACTTTGAAAATCGAGTATTATCCCTACCTCGAATCATAACAGCATACAAAAACCACCATGGCAATAAGTAAACTACCCAACTAATCACCGGATAATAATTTGCAATTGCCCAAGGAAGTAAAAACTCAAGAAAAATTCCAATGATAAATAATTGGCGTAACGTTGTTGCATCCCGTTCTGATGCATCAAAAAGAACATAATAAAAAAAGATAATAAATAATAAATTCATAAAAAAACGAACTGCTAAACTCGGAAAAGATAAATAAAAATCTAGAAAAAAATAATAAAGAAGAGAAATAATAATAAACCAATTAATCGATTGCGTCGTACGATTGACGACAGGTCTATTAAATTGCAAATTATTTTGAGCAGAAGTATTTTTTGCCGTCAGTTTATTCCAAATACTACTTCCAAGACCAGCAATCCCAATACCAATTGCAGTTTCTTTAGCATTAAACCAATTTTTTGTTCTTTGCCAACGAGATGGTTGTTGTGGTGCTAAATTAAGACGCATTGAAGAATTCCTTGGAGTAGGTTGTGCAGTATTTCTACTTGCTCTCCAATTTGTAAAAGCCTGTTTTTTCCCTTGATACCATTGTGAAATACCCATGAACACCACTTTTTTAAATAATTATAATAAACAATAACAATAATAAAATTACAATGCTAAATATAGCTTAATCTACCAAAAACAATTTATGAATCCCCCAATATATAAATCTGTCGCAGAATAATAGAGAGAATAATAATAAAACTTATACACAGTTTAAAATCAAAAAAATCACAATCACACAAATAATCAGTAAAATTGCGCTGAAAGCGCAATTTTATTTAGCTTTTTCAATTTTAACTTCTAATTTTCGAACATCAACAGAACCACTTTCAGGTTCAACACGAATTACATTACTATCTTGCTCAAGAAATTGATCAATATTCTTTGTATAAACTTCTTTTGCAGTATTCACCGTAAACTTATGCCCATTAACAAATACTTTTAATATCTTTTGTTGCCCATCATTCAAAAATTTCAATGTTAAAAGAACATCAAAATCATTTCGAATTTGAGCAGTTGTATCCTTTTGTTCAGCATCACAACTAAACGAACCTTCTTTTGTTTCATAACCGCTTGGACAATCATTGCATTGCGCTTGTGTTAAAGAAGACTTGCAAGCATCAGTAATGCCATACACAGGAACATCATTACACCAATAATTTTTTTTGCTAATTACAAAACAACAATCTTTATCATAATTTTGGCTGCAACCAACAGGACAAATACCGTCAGTATCATCACCACAGAGAGCCTTGCATACTTTTGGTGGATTATTATCTTTATCTTCATAATTAGTGCTGCAGCGAGAACATTGATCAAGTGTTATAACACTCGTGCATCGATCTCCTTCATTCGCTGTTGCTGCATCACACCAATATTTACTTCCGCCTTGAAAACAGCAGTCTCGATCAAGAGCTTCATTGCAATTTGCAGGACAATAGCCATCAATTGCACCACATTTCTTATCTTCTTCTGAAAAACTGGTAAATAATCGTTGATCCATATCAAAATAATAGGTTGGAAAGATTTGTTTTTTTAACTCTACTTTCACCAGCAATTGGTAGATAGAGTAATATCCTTTATCAGTTTTAAATTGGAGATAATTATTCCCTGATGTTAAAACTTCTGAAGAAAATTCAAGAATATTAACTTGATTACAATCAGGAATTGAATTATAAATAATTTCATTATTCAAAGTAATTTTTAATTTGCTCACTTGTGAAACAGTGCAGTCTGGAAAAAATCGAAATGAAGCTTTTTCCATATTCAATTTTTCTGCATCAGTAACAGAAAATGAAGTCTTACTTAATTGTTCAGAAATATCAGTAACATCTGCAGTAATTTTTACATTTTGCAATTGATATTCATTCGTTGTCCAAAATTGCCAGCCAACAGGTGTTACACTAAATACAATATTATTGATAGGTTTCAATATACTTTTATCAATTTCAAGTGCAGTATTTGCATTAGGAACCCCTTCATAAACAAGTTGATCATTAATCATAATTTGTAATCTTCCTTTTGCAACTTGTACACCAAAAGAAAGAAGCACATTCTCAGTATTTTGCACATCTTGCAATTGAAAAGAAACATTTGCAGAAGCATGATCAAACACTCCATTTTTAGTATAGACAGATCCTTGCTGAGTAAGCAATTGTGCATTTGTCGTTGTATACAAATTTACCGCAGACAACGGATGCTCAAGAATAGAATCTTGTAAATAATCAACTCGTCCAGGAACTTCAGATAAAATCGTTTTATTAATTGATAAAGGCAATCCAGCTTGACTTCCATACACATTTCCTTGTGTCGTCGTGCCCATATAATTAGCAGGCAATGGTTGATCATTAAGCAATGCATCACGAACATCAGGTGGAACAAGTAAAAGATAAAGAACAATAAATCCTCCAATAAGTAACACTAACGATGCTGCCCCACTTGCAGATTGCCCTTTTTTAAACATAAGAAGAATACCTGCTAAATCTTATATATATATGTTTCTGTTTAACCAATACTACACTCTTGTTTTATTTCTGGAGCAAGATCACTTCCTAAATCAGTAAAAGTTATGCTTTTAGCTGTTTCATTGATTGTTAACGTAAAAGCAGGAACTCCAGCTATTTGAAAAGTAGTTGGTTCATTATCAATATATAGAAGATAAGTCGGAGCAATTGTTTTATAATCAAAATTTATAGAATCAAAACGAATGTGATGATCCTCTTGTGGATAAACTACAAATTGCAATTTATAGGTTGTATCCAATGTTCCACCAGAAACGATGAAAGAGTTATAATCACAATCTTTCACAGAATTCTTTCCAATACAACTAGCGCCTTCATAATAAAGAGAAGTTGAATTGCAAAAAAAGCCAATTAAATAACATCGAGCTGAATAACACCATTGATTACCGGGAAAAAGTTCATCTCCGCATTTATATTTATTTACAACAGGATTAGTATTACTTTCATCACACATTGCTTCTAAAATATATGCTCCAGATTTTTGAGCAATGCCATTCGCATCAGCGCAGCTATCATTAACATAATTAACACTGCCATTTAATTGCAATAAAGAAACATACCCAGCTACATCAAGAGCTGCAAAGGATTGATCTTTATACCAGTCGCTCTGATCAAAATCTTCACAATTGTTTTTCTGCTGAGAACACGCGCCATTGTAACACCAATATCCTTCAGGACAAAAAGCAGGATCCTTTTCAAAAGAATAGCTAGCATTTGCATTATTTTCAGCGCAATAAAACTCATCAACATATGCTGATTTTGATTCTATAATATTAGCTAAATTATAAACAGAACCACATTTATCTTGAGATAAACTAAATGCACCATTTGATAATAAGCCTTTAGTTTGCCCTTGCTTGAAAACATCAAGCCCATTATCAGTTTCAATGCATTTATCTGTATGCATACATGCTCCATCAATGCACGTTGCATTCAAAGAAAAACAATTCTGCTGCTGCTCAATATAACCTTTTTCATTGCAACCATTCTCTACGACAGTAAATGCATCAGCACAACTATCAGTAATTGTAATATTCTCCAATGTTCCATTTTCATTTTTTATTTCAGTTGTTGTAAAACCCTTATTGCTAAAATTCAAACCATCAGAATCCTCACAGAATTGTTTCACAACACAAGCCTTGCAATTCTTTCCGCCGCAATCAATTCCTGTTTCATCGCCATTTTTGACACCATCATTACAATTTTGCTCGCTAAAACAGTTTCCATTTTTTGTATCGCAACCGAAGGGGCATTGATACATCTTCCAGAGTTTATCAGTGATATGCACCAAATTTTTCGGATCATAATTTTGACATGACCATTCTTTGAGATTGATTTTATCTTTGCAAGCATCTGGTTCTGTTTTTACTTTTACAATTGCCTTACCATTTTCTTTTACTAATTCACTATAAGTAATTTTACCAAAAAGATTAGGATTAAAAGTGTTTTGATTGACTTTTTGTTTTGCTGCACCTATATAATCTGTATCGGAACAAGTTGGAAGTTGAATTTTATCGAGACGACTATGATACGCTTGTCCAACAAAAGATTCTCCTTTTTGAAACAATGTCAAATGATCAGCAAAAGAATAAAACCCAAAAAATAGCAGGAATAAAATAAAAGTAACACACACCAGCAAAACAAAAACACGCTGTTTTTTTGCTGTATTCTGCCTCTTTTTTTGACCCATTACCTATTTTTTAATAATTACTTATAAAAAGATATCGAAAAAAAACGTATCTTCGAATTCATTTCATTCAGGAGATACTGTTACTAAGGAAAGATATATATAAAATTACTCATTTCTAATCAAAATGATTAATTTTACACAAAACAACCTCGACAAATCATCCTCACCCTACTTACAGCAGCATAAAAACAATCCAATCCACTGGCAAGAATGGACAAAAGAAACACTTGAAGAAGCAAAAAAACAAAATAAATTAATTCTCATCTCCATCGGCTATGCAACCTGCCATTGGTGTCATGTAATGGCAGCTGAAGCATTTTCAAATAAAGAAATTGCAGGTTACCTCAACAATAAATTTATTGCAATCAAAATTGATCGAGAACAACGCCCAGACATTGACCAATATTTTATGAATTTTATTACAGAAACGCAAGGTCATGGTGGCTGGCCATTAAATTGTATAGTAACGCCCGATACAAAACCATTTATGGCATTTACATATCTTCCTGAAACTGCAAAACAAGGAATGCCCTCTTTTTTAGACGCAATAACATTCGCAGAAGAACAGTATCGAAAAAATAAAAACGAGATTCCAACATTCACTGCAGAACAAACAACAGAGCCAAATTTTGAAGAACAAAAAATAATAGCAACAATCAAAAACGCATACGATAGTCAAAACGCAGGTTTCGGCTATGGTCCAAAATTTCCGCCACATAATACGCTATTCTACCTTCTCCATTATTATGAAGAAACAAACGATGAAACTGCAAAACAAATGATCATTGCAACACTCGATACAATGGCAGCAAAAGGATTACATGACCATCTCCAAGGAGGATTCTATAGGTACTGCACAGACAGAAACTGGACAATCCCTCATTTTGAAAAAATGCTCTATGATCAAGCAATGCTTTTGATGGTATACAGCGCAGCCTATAAAATATTCAAAAAAGAAGAATACAAAACAATTGCAGAAAAAATAATTTTTTGCTTAGAAAAAACATTTGAAGAAAACAATGTATATTATTCAGGACACGATGCAGATACAAACCACAAAGAAGGTCTTACATATCTCTGGACAAAACAAGAATTGCAAAAAAAACTCACAGAACAAGAATTCTCAAAACTCAAACAACTCTACGAAATCTCAGATAGTGGAAACTTCGAAAATAAAATTCATTTAATAAAAAATAATAATTTTTCTTCACATACGCTCGAAAAATTAGAAAAGAGTAATATTGAAAAAATCGAAGAGAAATTATTATCTCTTCGAAAAAAACGAGAGCAACCATTTACTGATAAAAAAATAATAACAAATTGGAATTGCTTAGCAGGTATTGGATTTATCTATGCATACCGTTATACAAATAATGAAAAAGCTAAAAACAAATCACTAACACTTTTTTATGAAATAAAAAAAAAGCATTACAAAAACAAAAAACTCATCCATTCATCATTAAACAACCAATTGCAAGAGCAGGAATTTCTGCAAGATTATGCTGCATTCCTTTTATTCACAACATATATTTATGAAGAAACAGGAGAAGAAAAAGAATTATTGGAAGAATTAAAACAAAAACTGCAGCAATTTAAAAAAAACAATCACTGGATAGAATCAAACAATAATGATTTTAAAGAAATAGAAGCGCAAAACTTTGATCACCCAACACCATCTTCAATTTCATTAGCAGAATTAGCATTGCTCAGAACAGCAATTCTCACAGAAAAAGAATACGCAACTATGAATTACAGACAACCATTGCAATCAGACTTTTATAACATTGCAGCATTAATTAGTCAAGGAAACTTCCACATCATCCACACAAAAGAAAAAATTGATTGGCAACAGTTACCATTAAACACAATCCAAATTCAAAGCAACCATTACCAAGATTGCTATAAAACTATTTGCAGAGAATTTAAATCAAAAGAAAAAATAATAAAAGAAATTTAACTATCCAAATACTTATAAAATTCATACGGTGTTGGCCGTAAATTAACCTGCAATTGTTCATCACGTTTAATTTCAATATATCGCCCAAGTAATTCATCATCAAAAATGCCTTTCAAAAATGAATTATCAGTTTCTAATTCATCAAGTGCTTCCCGTAATGAGCCGGGCAACTCACGTACACCCAATTCTTTTCGCCGCAAAGCATTCAACTTGTAAATATCCTCATCAACAGGATCACCAGGATCTATTTTTCTTTTAACGCCATCAAGTCCTGCAGCAAGCATTGCAGAAAATGCTAAATACGGATTGCAACTTGGATCAGGTGTTCGATACTCAATTCTTTTTGCATGTTCTTCACCTTGCTCATACATTGGAATTCGAACATTTGCAGATCGATTTCTTTTACTATATGCAATATACACTGGCGCTTCATACCCTGGAACTAATCGTCGATAACTATTTGTTGTCGGATTAGTAAAAGCGCACAATGTTCGTGCATGAGTCAGCAATCCACCAATATAATATCTTCCTGTTTGCGAAAGCTCTGCATATTTATCATTTGGATCAAAAAAAGTATTTTTGCCTTGCTTCCATAAACTTTGATGAACGTGCATCCCTGACGCATTATCGCCAAAAATTGGTTTCGGCATAAATGTTGAAATCATTCCCATTTTATGAGCAAGCATCTTAATTGCATTCTTATAAGAAACAACATTATCAGCCATCGTAATTAATTGATCATATTTCATATTAATCTCGCATTGTCCAGCAGTTGCAACTTCATGATGATGTGCATCAACAGTGATTCCAAAATTCTGCTGTAATATTCGGCAGACTTCATTTCGAAAATCAACAAGTGTATCTTGTGGTGGCGCAGGATAATACCCTTCCTTAAATCGAATCGGAGTATTTGTCGTTGTATTCTGATTCCAGACAGCTTCCTTTGATTGAATCTCATATCCATTTCCTTGCCATCCATCTCGTGCAGCTAAAGGAGACGGCGTAATCTTGACACCATCAAACACAAAAAACTCTAATTCAGGCCCCCAATACGTTGTATCATAACCAAGTTGAGCAGCAGCAGCACATGCTTTCTCAGCTATATATCGAGAATCACGACTAAATCGTTCTGCAGTAAACCCTTCATGCACATTCACAAAAAATCGT
>OBEQ011588229.1_pt1 | contig 37543 bp, 37 predicted proteins | sample 1670901 | NCBI WGS metagenome assembly OBEQ01 (sample SAMEA104232315, study PRJEB22302) | groundwater metagenome | biome: forest; feature: aquifer; material: groundwater | place: USA | collected 2011-08-07 | depth 5.4 m | reverse complement strand
GGTCGAAATTATTTGCTTGGAAAGCTCGGAGATAAAATAAATGCAGTTTTATCTGGCTGCGCATTTAATCTTAATAAGATAATTAATTTATTAAAAATTGAACAAAACTGTTTTGCTTGAGGAATATTTCAGGCCGGACTAGATAAAGGCTTGGATGTCTCACATTTAAAAACCGCGCGCATGGATACATTAATTGGTGCAATCGTCACGCAAATTATTATGGCATCAGTTTTAATTGTCATGGCGGCAACCATTCATCAAACAAGTTCACAGACGCATGTATTAAATAATGTGACAGAAATCAGTACGGCGTTAATTCCCCTATTGGGCGATCAAACCGGACGCATTTTATTTGCGTTGGGTATGGGTGGCGCCGCGCTCGTTGCCACCATTGTGATTTCGCTGACACTGGCGTGGAGCATGGGCGAAGTGTTGGGATTTCGGCGTTCGCTAGAAGATCATCCGCGTGATGCGCCGTGTTGGTTGCGTCTGGAAAAATTAATTTAGTGAAACTCAATATGTATATTGAAGTAATGAACGCGATGTTTTTGCCGATTGTATTGGGATTTTTGTATGTGTTAGCGCGTTACGCGTTACCTGAAGAATATCGTTTGAAAAATAAATATGCGGTTGTGGTTGGCGTGATTTTATTCTTGACGGCGGCATGTGGGTTATTAACGGGAACGGTTGGGTTTTTGTTGTAGTTTATTTAAATAAATCAGAATGTGTTCCCGTCCTTTCAAAAATAATACTTTCAGATTGAGGCCGATATATTAATAACCAATCTGGTTCTATATGACATTCACGTCTACTAGCATAATTTCCTGTTAACCAATGATCTAAATATTTTAAAGGTAATTTTTCACCCTCTAACAAAATTTCCATAGCAGTTCGTAATTTACTAAGATCTTTGTTACGTTTACGAGCAAGCTTTACATCTTTTTTAAATTGTTTAGTAGTAATTGCATTTAGCACATTATATTCCTAATTTTTTAAATAAATTTTTTGAATTTTTATAACGAGTTAAATTTTTTCCTTGATCAGTATCCTTGAATGTTTCAAGTGTTTTCTTATTAGGGATACGAATATCAAAAGGTATACCATTATGGAGTTTTACTTGTCTTAAAAATAACTCAATAGCTTCAGAAAATGACAATCCAAGTTGAGTCAGCACATGCTCTACATCGCATTTCAATTTAGGCTCAATTCTTGCCCTTACAGTAGTTGTCTTCATTAAGCGCCTCAGTTGAGAATGATTGGGTTTTTCTAACTATAAATGTAGCTAATTTAAGCCACAAATACAAGAAGGATTTTATATTTTTAACTTATTAACGAAGCGGAGAAATCGCCATTACTGTCCGGGATGACACATCCCCGGATAGTATTGCGCTGCGCTCAGCATGACAGCAGCTTATACTCGGATGACAGCGGCTGCAAATTTAACATATACAATCAGTTAAAAATAAATTTACTTCCTCACTCGCACCAAATACGGGCTCGCTTCCGTAAAATTTAAATGTTTTAATGGCGCACCCGTTTTATTTTCTAATCCATCATTATTTAATGCCGCGTTGCGAATATTTTCCGGAAAGAAAGCAGTAGAAACTGACAATGATACTTCTGGTTGTGGGTTGGCGTTCGTGAAAAAGGCAATCATTTCTAAATCTTGTTGTGCTGGCGTATTAATAGACGTATTAATAAATGTATGCGGTATGCCCATAGGCACATAAATATAATCATAAAGTGCAATATCAAACGCCCGCGCTTCAGTATTTGCCACAATAATATTAAATTGGCCGCTGCCTTGCGCGACCACATACAATGTACCGACATCGGGATACCAAATTAAATCACGCGCAACACCTGGTTTTAAAATCGCGCGTAGCATTGACATGTCTTCTAAAATATTCCAATTACTTTTCACGCCCCATATCACGGAACCCAATGCTGGATCATTAAATAATGGTGTGACTTTTGCTAAATCAAAACCGTAGGGACTGGCAGTTAACACTTTATTAATCGTGGGATCAAATGGAAAACGGCCGAATAATGGATTGGAAGTGACGCCACTCCATTTGCGCAATTCAACGTGCGGTGATGTGTACGCATCGCGTACTGGAACGGGTACGCCATTAAATGCAACTGGCAAATCCATATCGTCCGGTTGCTCATGACCAAATCCGACTAATAATTTTGCGTGTTCTTTGCCGATATTATTGAGTGAGTGCAACGCCCCTTTAGGAATAAACCAACACATACCTGGACCCAATGTGAAAACAGCTGATTCACCTGGCGAACGCCACGTGATCACTTCAATTTGTCCAGAAATGACATAACCCAATTCAGAAGCGTTAGGGTGCCAATGCGGTAAACGCATGCATTCTTCCCATACTTCTAAGGTGTAACAGGTGATACCATCAAGCGCCGCAAAATTATTTTTGCCAACGACAAATGCTGTCGCAATATTTTTAAGTGAAACCGGTGTGATGAGTTGTTGCGTGCGTAAATGAAAAAATTGCGGATCAGATAAGGATAATTGATTTTTTTCTTTGTCCTTGCTCATGGGGTGCTCCTTCTCCTGGGTGTTGATTTTTATATGTATTTTTATAGGCTCAGATAGCTTATTTTAACATTGCTATATTGATGAAATTATTAAGGACACCGCTAAAAATGGGTATATAAATAACAAGCTGATTGCATTACTGCGACATTAAATAAATGGATACTAAGGCAAGGGCGATACCGAAACATTGTTTTATATTCATGTTTTCGCGCAGCAATAAATACGATAAAAAAATTGTAACGAGCGGGTAGAGTGCAGTGAGTGTGACAACAGTTACTAATTTGCCTTTATCTGCAGCAATTAAATAAAACCAACAACCGATGCCATAAGCAATGCCAGTGAGTATACCAAAACCCACACCTTTGAGATTGCCAAGATTGGTAGCTGATTTAAAATTAAAAAAATATAAGGTGAAAACAGTAATCACTACCACGCCTAAGGTTTGAAATACTAACGCACTTTTTGCATCAATATAACCGAGTGCCAATTTACTGAATAATCCCCATAAACCAAAACTAAATAAGGCGAGTAATGCGGAAGGTAACCATTCAGTCATAAATTTTCTCACTTTTTCGTAGATGAGGGTGGATTAGATATATATTCGCCATATCATTTGTAATGCGATCAAACTATATATCCCTGCTAATACATCATCAAGCACAATTCCAACTCCACCTTGAATTTTTTTATCAGCGATGCGTATTGGCCAGGGTTTCCAAATATCAAATAAACGAAATAAAATAAATCCAATGATTATCCAGATCCAGCCAGAGGGTGCCGCAATCATGGTGACAAAAAAACCAGCAAATTCATCAATGCAAATGCCCGGGTGATCGTGCACTTGCATGTCGCGACTAACGCGATCGCATAACCAACTGCTGATAGCAATAAATAATAAAACAAAAATAATATATAAAAAGTCGGGTAATAATTGTTTTAAGCATAAATAAAAAGGAATGGCCATGAGGGTGCCGAATGTACCCGGGGCGAATGGCATAGCGCCACTGCCAAAACCAAAAGCGATGAAATAAAATGGGCTGCGCCAAATGTTGGGGGTCATATTAAAAATGCCTATATCCTTCTTTTTCCAATCCCATCTCATCATATTTTCTACCATCACGGTATTGCAATATTAATTCTTGCGTTTCCGTCATCACCCCAATGCAAGTATAGGCACAATCAAGCGTATTTAATTTTTCTTCTAACAATATTTTTTTTTCTACAGGCACAGTAAAACATAATTCATAATCGTCACCCGCACTCAATGCTAAATTTATCGCGGTATTAAGGTCGACATTACGTGTGAGTGCGGCAGAAAGTGGTAGTTGATCAACATAGACTTTAGCGCCAACACCGCTTGCTTGCAAAATATGCTTTAAATCAGCTAATAAACCATCAGAAATATCAATGGCAGCATGCGCAATATTGCGCAACTGTTCACCCACGGCAACACGCGGCTCCGGTCGTTGCAATCGATTTAAAAAATAAGTCTCATCACTTGCCACATTCATTTGCATTTTTTCTTGTAACCATTGCAAGGCAAAACCCGCATCGCCCACCGTCCCAGTCACATATATCAAATCACCAGGTTTTGCCGTTGACCGCATTAATGCTGATTGCGGTGGCACAAATCCAAGCGCTTGAATAGTGATAGAAAGTGGCCCGCGGGTTAAATCGCCGCCAATGAGTTGCACTTGATAACGATCCGCCAGCGCAAAAAAACCATCACACATTTTTTCTAACCAGGCTGTGTCAGTGGCTGGAATTGCTAATGCTAAGGTGATCCACGCAGGCGTTGCGCTCATCGCCGCTAAATCGCTTAAATTAACTGCTAATGCTTTATAGCCAATGTCGTAAGCAGGCGTAGATTCCAAAAAATGCACGCCGGCAGTAAAAGTATCTGTGGTAATCGCCAACTGTTGTTGCGCCGGCACCCTCACCAACGCCGCATCATCGCCAATGCCACATAACACATCGCTGCGTGTGCGCGCAGGCGTAATTAAATAATGTTTTGCAAAATAATCGCGGATGATATCGAATTCAGTCATAGGTTTTTCAGTCATCATATTAGTAGACCGTTTCATTTATTTTGACCTGTTATATTGACTCCCGCTCCAAACATGATATCCCCGTCGTTAAGGATTGCATCCTGCAATCCAGTCGCTCTGTCAATATAACAGGACAAAATAAGTGAAACGATGTATTAGGGTCTATTTATTTTTTCTTGTTTGCGTTTGCGGCAACTTCTACCGCACGAATTTTTTTTGCCGTGCGGTCAAGCACGCTATTCACAAATTTATAACCATCAATGGAACCAAATTTTTTAGTGAGTTCTAATGCTTCATTGATAACAACGCGATAAGGCACATCGGGTCGTTGTAATAATTCGTAGACTGCTAAACGTAACACGGCCAATTCAATCGGATCAATTTCTGCGAGTGGGCGCTCCAAAAACGCAGTCATCGCCTCATCAATGTCAGTTTGATATTTCGGAATACCATGAATTAATTCTTTGAAGTAAGCCACATCTATTTCTTTTTCTTTTTTTAATTGATATTGCAAAAATTCATTTTCAATGTCAGCGACAGGTGTACCCGCAATTTGCCATTGATACATGGCTTGTAAAGCAGCGCGACGTGCATGGCGGCGCGCGCTGGGTGACATGCGTCGTTGTTGTTGCTCATCACCACCGCGGTTGCTATTCGCGGGCGTGTGTTGATCGTGTTTTTTTTCGGTTGGCATGGCGTGTTAGTCTACTAATTTCTTTACGGAATTCTTCTATGTCTTGAAAACAACGGTAAACAGAAGCAAATCGCACATAGGCAACTTGATCGAGTTGATATAATTCTTCCATCACCCATTCACCCAGTAACGAAGACGAAATTTCTCTTTCACCACCGGTCATGGCGCGGCGTAAAATGCGACCAATAGTGGTTTCGATTTGCTCAATACTAATCGGACGTTTTTGCAAGGCGCGCAACAACCCCGCACGTAATTTTTCCTCGCTGAAAGGCGCGCGGCGCCCATCGCGTTTAATGATGCGCGGCAAAGATAATTCTGCGGTTTCATAGGTGGTGAAGCGTTCGTTGCAATCAGGACATTGGCGGCGACGACGCGTTTGATTGCCTTCGCGCATCAAACGTGAATCAATGACTTTAGTATCTTCTGAATCGCAAAATGGACAATACATGGTTGATTCAATCCATTTGATTGAAAAGTTGTTAATAATTAATAATCAGCGGAGTGTAGCTGAATTCAAGTGATTTGTCATAGTTCTAATAACCGAGTCCATCTGAATAGCTATCTTCTTCCTCGCTGTTTGGGTTAGATGAAGCTGGAGTTAGAGAATCAGGAAGCCTAAATAAATTAGGGAGTCGTAGTTGTGGTGATTGCGATATAGAAGAAGGGAATTGACTATGAGGAGGTTGTGAAAAAGGAAGACATTGATCAGAATTTACTTGATCATCAAATAGCGATGGATTCTTCATAATTGGATCGCTTACATTAAAAACGGGGTTAGCTGCTGCGATCTTTTCTGCTTCCACTAATTCAGGTACATATAAAATAAAATTTTTCACATTTTGTTGTGGATTTTTCCGGTTCATTTTTTGTCTATATTGATATGCCTTATTATCAAACCCAACATAGTAATGTTGTTGGCCATCTTCGTCAGTTAATATTTTCACAGGTCGTTTGATGCTTGAACGGGATAATAATGTATGTCCATATGGTTGTAATTTGGCTACCTGCTCAGGTGGTAAGGTATGTTCAGTTGCTAGATTTACCCATTTTATCTTTTGACAATTTTTATAGGTAGATTGTACGACTCCTTCTAAATTGATATGAGTGTTTTCTGATAATAAATATTGGGCTGTTAAAAAATGATTTTGTTGTTTCATTGAAATAGTTGGAGTATTTTTGATTTGCACTATTTTTTGAGGAGAGAATACTTCACCTTGATTTTCTATATAATCTTTTATCGGTATTTTTCCGGTATCACTTGAAACAGTCCATATTAAAAAATGAAATTTTTCATTACGGTGATATTCGTTAATATTTATTTTGGTAAAGACTAATTGATTGTTTTCCGGCGTGATGAAAATACCAGTTTGTGGAGTTGAATCTAGCTGTAGTTTGCTTTCAATTTCCACATCCGATAAAGGATGCAATATAGAAGAAGCATATATCCGAGTGCCCTGTAATACCCAACGAGGTATTGTCTTTGGAGTGGTTCTTCTTTGCGAGGGTGGATTTTTTTTACGTCTTTTAGGAGATGGTAATTCGTGATCGCTTGTTTCTTCCTCATCTATAATAATTTTACTAGAAAGTTTTTTATGACGAGAAGATCTGCGTGTGGCAGAAATAAGTTGTTGTTCTGGCGGTGAGGGGAGGCAAGGAGTGCTTGTATCAAGAAACTGAGGGTTTTCTGCCATGGGTTGATTAGGTGGATTATTTAATTCATCGTCATCAAAAAAGTTCGATGTCAGATCATTCTTAAATGAGGGCGCGGTATTAATACTAAAAGAATTTTTCTGTATTGAAGTGCCTACTGCGAAATCTGTGGGATCATTAGGTGCGTTGTTAGCATCAAAAGAAAAAATGGTTGTGGCTATGGGTATGGTTGGTATATTGATTTCGGTATGGATTTCAGCGTTTTTTTCAGTATTAAATACAGGTGTTCTTGCCTTTATTAAGCGCGAACAGGTATTTATTTTTTCGTCTAATACGGGGAGCAACAAATTAAAAGGAATAGCATTTTTTGTCTCTGATAAAGTGATCAAGCCATCTTGAAGACTGTAAATTTCTACTAATGTTTGCTCAATTTGTTTTTTTAATTCGGCATCATTCAGCTTTGTAGAAACAGTAGGATCTAATAAAGCATTTAAAATAACAGTACTCGAGGAGGTTGCGCTCTTATTATGAGGACTATTATCATCGCGACTATTTTTGCTTGAATATAGAGTTGTAGTTCTCATTGTTTTTTCCTCGCTATGATAGGCGTGACTATTTTTTAATTATTTTTTCTCTATTTGAATTTAAATTTATTTTATATTTGTGTTTTCCTGAATTTAGAAGGTGATTCATGATTGTTATACACACTATTACTTTTATCGACGCTAAAATTATGACGATCAAATAAAGCAGGCGTATGGGTTGCCGACGGTTCAGGTGGTTGTTGATTATTCAACGCTGCTGTTTGTGATGTTGTATTTATCTTGCAAAGCAAAAATATTAATTCTTGCCGTGCTGTTACTATATGTCGTTGCAAGTTTTCTTTGACATCAGGAGGCACTGTGGCATTCCTTAAAAAAGCTTCTGTCGACGCGATCGAAGTAAGGAGTGAAGGAATTATATTTGTATATCGCTGTGGTACAGAGCTGGGTGGTTGATGTTGAGTTATTGCTTGCTGATCCTGATTTGTTGTTTGCTGGTTTTGTAAAGGTACTTCATTTTCCTCATTTTCAGAGGATGAAATTTCTTCAGAACAATATGTGAGGTTTGCTCGTTGCGATGAAGCACGCGCAGCGGGTGCAACAAGCACAGCAGAAGATATTGTTGCCGCTTCATTAGATACGCCAGTCGTGCTGGTAGAAAAAATCGATTGAATGGGTGGCGTATTAGGTTGCGTATTAAGTGGTGTTGTATTTTGTTTGTTTAGAGCAATTCTTTTTTGTGCTGCAAGACGCGCGCTTATTTTAATGACAGGGTTAATTGAGATAATATTCTCTGGTGTTTTTTCTGTATATATGCCTGTTGGAAATGTATTCTTTGCTAGCTGCAAAAAAGGTAATGGCTGTATTGTTAAATTGTCCATTTTAAAATTTGATATTGCAGTGTAGGTAAACGCATCATGCCATTTGTGTTTTCGACTATATTGTTTAGTAGGATCAATACCTTTTATTTTTATTGTTTCGCCATTTGGGAGTTTATATTTTCCTTCTCGATCAACAAGTGATGTTGATGATAAAGGTCCTACATCTTTTATATTAGTAGGAAAAAAAGGATGGTTCATGTCTAGTTTTAGATATTCTTTTAAAGGAACGTCTTCATCTTGTGTTGGATGTCGCGCTTTATATGAAGCTATTCTTGTTTCTTCAGTCTTCTCATCCAATATCCACCTTAAATTTTTTCGTGTTTCTAACATACGCGGAGTCAATTTTTTTAAGCATATATCATTCCCATTTGGTAATCGAAGCGAGCCCTTAGTGGTTAGCATTTTTTTTGCTTGATCCCAATTTGGAATATTATCTTCTGCACGAAAATCAGTTCCAGCAATCACCCAAGAATCACCTGTTACTGGCTGTGGCGTTTCAAGGATATTAGTTTGATTATTATTATTCGAAGTAGAAGTGGATTGAGGAGGAGATCCAATAAGCTTTACCAGCTTATCTAATGAAGTTAATTTAGAATTAATGTCACTTAGTTTTTCTTCTAAATGGGTTATATCAAAATTATCTTCTACATCTTCTAGCGCGGCGGCTATTTCTCCAAGTATTTTATTTTTTTTTATTTCAAGGTGTTCAATTTTCGCCGTGATTGTAATTGGATTTCTATTGAAAGACATATTTACCCCGTTTTGCCGCAATTAATTTTTATTAGTAATTTTTGTGACGATCGTCAATCGTAATATTTTTTATAAAAAAGTGCAATTATTTACGATTCGCGCGACAAAAAATGTGTTCCTTAGAGGACGTATTTTAAAAATTAATCAGGTTTAAGCTTATTTTCAGCTCTTTTCGGCATGGCAATTTTTCACCGGACATTTTTTCTAGTAATTGGAAAGTACAAGTTTCGCTCATTTTTACGATGGTTTTGGTATTTTTGCCGGTGTTGCTATGAGTGCAGGCGCGCTTGGTATTTCCGGCGATGTGGATGTTGCAGGTGTTAACGCTATCACGTGTGGGATGATTATTGGAGTCATTGGATTAGCGGGGAGCGGCAGTTGTTGTTTATCATTAGCGACGGGTATTATTGGCTGGTCTTTTAATGGAGGCAACGATGATGGCGAAAATAAAAGTGGAGAAGAATTTGGTATTGGTTTAAAAGTCTCATTAAGGTCAGAAGTAGTAGACGAGGAAAGTGTAGACGATGATGTTTCCTTTGCCATTTTTCTTTTTTTGTAAAGTGCCGTGCTAGGAAGTAGTTCGATAACATTGGTTTTTTGGTTATTATTATTAGAATATATTCCAGTACGTACTGGAATTTTATTTTTAGTGGCTATTATTGTTTCTTCATTTAAAAGTAAGCAATTTGCATTAAAAGGATAAATTTGTGCATAAGTATTAGTATCGTACCATCGTAATTCCTTGGGAGAGGCAGCATGTTTACCGCGGACATTTATTATAACCCCCTTCATTGTTTGGTATGTTGCCATTTGTTCGATAATGGATTCTGGACTTAAACGTGTTTTATTATATAAACGAGTAGGATCAAATTTTTCTTGATAAATTTGTGTAAGATATTTTATTAATGGGATTCCAGTAGAGGTAGTGAAATTATATTTTTTATATTCTATGATGCTTAGGTTATCAGTCACAAACCATAGTAATTTGGTTCGCTCTTTTAATATCGCTGTTGTTATATGTTCAAGATGATAACGTATTTGGTTGGTATCAATAAAAAAACCAATTTCTATTTCTGTCTTTGTGGTATCAACGACGATTGATTTTTCTAGGATTAATTCAGGTGCTTGTGCATCACTCCAACCTGGAACGAATCCTTCAGCACGCATATCATCACTACCCGCAATAATCCAATAACCTTTTTTAGGCAAAGTGAAAGGTAATTCAATATCAGTTACCGGCACATCAGGTAATTTTTTTTCAGGTAATTTCCTTATTTTTTTAGGAGCGCTTTTATTACTTTTAGCAGGAAGAATGTCTTTTACAGATAGCGTAGAACCATTGTTTGTCGTGTATGTTGCATTATATTTGGTTTTTTTCAGTTCTGGTTTAGGCGTTATATAATCTAAACGATTGTAATCCAACTCTTCGTGATGTACGTTTTGTAAATATTTTTCTAAGGGAATATTTGTTTGAACAGTAGCAAATGTTTTTTGATATTCACGTATTATTTTTGGATCATTCAGAATCCAATTTAATTCTTCTATCTCTGGGGTGATATATTCTAGTTCGTAATATTTCTCTTGTGGCCCAAGATACAAACCAATGTCATTTTTTTTTGAGGAGTTAGTTGAATTATCCCAATTAGAAATTATTTTTCCTTTAATTAAGCTATCCGCTTTGCTATCAGCCCATCCTGGAATAGCACCTTGAGCACGGCGTAGGGTTTGATTTGTTTTGTTTCGAGCAAATATCCAGAAACCGTTTTTGAGTGTTGGCGGTTCGATATTTTCATTAATCGGTGTTTGTGCTGAGTCACTAGAGGATGAAACTGAATGTGGTGGTAAAGTGTTAGGCGCATCAATGTGGGGGCGTTATTGGGGTAGGGTTTAAGTTTGTATTCAAGGATGTCATTAATTTTTCTTGTAGATCACGTAATCTTTTTTCTGAAACAGTTATCAAAGACATTAATATAGGTATATTTATAGAAGAATCAGGTGTAAGCAGTGTTTCTTTTAATATAGTATGCAAACGGGTTAAGTTATCTGTTGTATTTTGCATTTCTTCAATCAGCGCTAATTCAGTGGGGTAAATGTCAGCACGTGAAGAAAGTGGTTGAGCTGGTGCATTTGAATTTATTAAAGAATCATTTCTATCGAATGACATTATTTTTATCTCGTTTGTATGTAATTAATATTATTTTAATTATTTAGTTGCACGCGGAATCGTAATATTTTTTATAAAAAAGTGCAATTAGTTATGATTCGCTCGTCATGGCAGAGGTTATAGAAGACGCTTATCGATCACGTTTAAGCATGCGTTCAGTTAATTCGCGCAATAAATTTGCATGTTGATCGAGTGCTTGAATGGCAGTCAGTGCTTGATGATACAAAGATTGGACTTTTTCTTTGGCTTTTTCCAGGCCAATTAATTGCGGATAAGTGCATTTATTATTTTTATCGTCGATCGCTTGCGGTTTACCCAATATTTCCGTTGCGGTTTCTATATCTAAAATATCATCTTGAATTTGAAAAGCGAGACCAATGCAGTCGCCAAATATTTTTAGCGCATGTTGGGTATGACTATCTTCATTGGCAGAACTTAATCGCCCCAATTCAATACACGCCGATAATAGCGCACCGGTTTTTAAGCGATACATTTTTTCTAAATAATCAATCGACATGGTTTGTGCACCAGCTGGCAAAATATCTAAGGCTTGCCCAGCCGCCATGCCGTGCGGACCGCAAGCGTGTGTTAATGCCGTCATCATTTGCACGCGTTTTTCAGCAGTGAGCGGAGCAGGGTGTGACGCCATGAGGTATATCGCCAAAGTATGCAAGGCATCCCCTGTTAAGACCGCCATGCCGTCACCATATATTTTGTGACAAGTTGGTTTGCCACGACGTAAATCAGCATTGTCCATGCAAGGTAAATCATCGTGAATTAAAGAGTAAGTATGAATTAATTCCACGGTTGCAGCGGGAATATCTAAATTTTCCCAGGGTGCAGCAAATGCATATCCTGTTGCATAAATTAATAACGGACGCAAATATTTGCCATTATTTAATAAAGAATAATCAATCGCATTTTTTAATTCGGGCGCGGGAATGTTGTCTGCATATTGCGTATAAATATTTTTTAATCGCAGAGAGCATAGCTTGCAAAGTTCATCGAGTGTCATGACATTATTATTTGTCAGATTGATTGGTTTCAGATTCAGATCCATCATGTTTATCGTCCTCACCATAAGGTGATAATACTTCCTGTTGATTATTTTGAAGGAGAATTTGCACTTTTTGTTCTGCTTCTTCAAGAATTTTTTGACAATGTTTGACTAATTTAATGCCACGTTCAAAGTGGTCTAATGATTGTTCCAATGATAATTCACTGTGTTCCATTTTATCGATGAGTTGCGTCACTTCTTTTAATGATTGCTCAAGAGTGGGCAACTTTTCTGGCTTTTTTGTCACACGCTTTCTCCTACAAAACGGCTTGGAAGAAGGTAACGTAAATTACGAGGAGATACAATACTGTTATGTTGTCATCCTTCGTTATCGCTCCATTACTGCCCTTGCGCTAGCGTAAACCCCAACTCGCCATCAAACGTATACAAATTCTCAACTTTAATCACATCCAATCCGGCCGCATCTAAACGCGTCAGCAATTGCAAAATATTTGCATGTGACACCTCGCCTAATTGCTTTACATCCGTCGCCGTTTGAAAACGACAACAACAATGACGCAAATAAGGTGCATCAATCGTGCTATCTGGCCACACTTTTAAGCCGCGGCTAGTGAGCACAATTAATTTTAAGGGGCTATGTTGACTTTGCGCTGACAAAATTGCAGCTAATTGCTCAGCTGGAATATCCGTTGGATTATCAATAAAAATATCAGCACCGACCAATTTTTTTTCAGTGTGTATGCGTGGCCAAGCACCATAACATTCAATTTTTGCATACGCACCGGGTTTGTAATCTGCTGCTTTTAAATGCGCTGGTGTTTGTCCTAAACGTGCAATCAAGGCATCTGCAAATCCATCCGTTCCTACTTTTTGTTTACTATGAGCAGCAGAATAAATATCGCCAGTATGAATGCCATCTTCTAAGGTTTTTAACCAAGCATTTTCAATCGCGGTTGCCACCAACGGTTGATTAATGTGTACTAACATTTGCACCGCAGCGTTTAATAATCCCGATGGATTTGCCATATTTTTGCCAGCAATATCGGGAGCAGAACCATGAATCGCTTCAAACATCGCCATTTGATTGCCGATATTGGCAGAACCCGCAAGTCCAACTGAGCCTGCCATTTGAGCGGCGACATCGGAAATAATATCGCCATATAAATTTAAGGTCACTACCACATCAAAGCGCTCAGGATGACTTGCAATGAGTGCGGTACCAATATCCACAATTAAATGATCGTGTTCAATTTGCGGATACGTTGCTGCAATTTCATTAAAAACGCGATGAAATAAACCATCGGTCATTTTCATAATATTATCTTTGCTTAAACACGTGACTTTTTTGCGATTAAATTTTTGCGCATATTCAAATGCATATTGAATGATTTTTTCGCAACCAGGGCGCGTGATTAATTTCAAACATTGATAAACTTCATCGGTTTGGCGATGTTCAATGCCGGAATAAGTATCTTCTTCATTTTCGCGAATAATGACTAAATCCATGTGGGTGCAACCTGCTACTACATACGGTGCGTAAGAAATACAAGGACGCACATTCGCAAATAATCCTAAAGTTTTACGTAACGTGACATTTAAACTTTTGTAACCACCGCCTTGTGGTGTGGTGATCGGGCTTTTTAATAAGACGGCAGTGCGTTTTAATGATTGCCAAGCACTTTGCGGAATGCCGGAAGTGTTGCCTTGTAAATAAATTTTCTCGCCAATTTCAATGATTTCAGGGGCAATTTGCGCGCCAGCGGCATCAAGGATGCGTAAAGTGGCGCGCATGATTTCAGGGCCAATGCCATCGCCGTACGCGATAGTGATAGGGGTTTTTATGGTCATATAATTACGCCTCTTTTTTCTGTTTATATTGTTTACGCAATCAATTCCGCGATTACTTTTTCCATTTTCATTGAACGCGATCCTTTCACCAATATCGTTGTTTGGTTATATAAAAGTGGTTTGATCGCTTCGACTAATTTTTTTTGTTCATTAAAATGATACGCGCCTTCACCAAATGCGAGTGCGGTTTTTTCACTTAATTCGCCATACGTAAATAAATAATCGATACCCGCCGCGCGAATCGATTCACCCGCTGCTAAATGTAAAGACGCAGCGTGTGTGCCTAATTCTTTCATATCGCCTAATACTAAAACTTTTTTGCCGGCAAAAGTGGTGAGTGTTTCCACCGCTGCTTGTAGTGAAAATGGATTAGCGTTGTAAGTATCATCAATTACTTTCACGCCATTGGCGAGTGTGTGTAATTGTAATCGACCAGGTGCGGGTTTTGTTTGTTCTAATCCCGCTTTAATAGCTGCCAAATCTACACCGACGGCAAATGCAGTGGCGCATGCGGCCAATGCATTTAAGATATTGTGTTTGCCGAGCAAAGGTAATTGTACTAAGAGGCTGCCTTTAGGTGTGTGCACGTGAATTGGTTGCAGCGCATCTCTGTTACTGTGCCATTCAGTGCGTACATCCGCATCTTCATGGAAACCAAAAGTTAAATAAGAACGTTGCTGAATTTCTTGTAACCAAAAAGTAAAAAATGCATCATCTCGATTTAATATGGCGACGCCTTCAGAAGATAAGCCCATAAAAATTTCTGATTTTGCACGCGCGACACCGGCCACATCGCCAACGCCTTCTAAGTGTGCAGCTGCTGCATTACTAATGACAGCAACTGTGGGTTGCGCCAATTTAGTTAAATAAGCAATTTCACCAAAATGATTCATGCCCATTTCTAAAACGGCATAACGATGTTGTGCATGCAATTGCGCAAGTGTGAGCGGTAAACCCCATTGATTATTCAAATTGCCTTTATTCGCCAACACATGCTGAGAATTATTATGACAAGCAGCTGTAAAAATCGCAGCAATCATATTTTTTAAAGTAGTTTTACCATTACTACCGGTGACGGCGACTAAGGGTAATTGAAATTGTTGACGCCATGCGGTGCTTAATTGTCCGAGTGCAAGCGTCGTATCAGAGACTGATAATTGTGGAATGGGCGCAGTGGTGGTGACAGGATGTTCTACTAATGCCGCCGCTGCACCTTGTTGATATGCGTGATCAAGAAAATCGTGACCATCAACTCGCTCACCTTTGACAGCAACAAATAAATTGCCCGGTATGAGCGTGCGTGTATCAATACTGATACCCGTAAATTCAGTGTGTTGATGAGCAGGTGTTAGCAATGAAAGTGGTTGTTGCATCATCGTGGCAGCTTGCATCAGTGTCATTTTTATCATTGTTTATAATCCTTTTTTATAAGTAAGGCCCACGTTTGAGGCAGCGTAACGCATAAGCTAATCTGCCAATAAAAAATCCAATCAACACGCCATAAATGATAAATAACCATTTAATATAATGTGGCTGTTTAATGGATTGCGCCGTTGGGGTGAGGATATCACCGAGAAAATAACTCAGTAAGAAAAATACCAGCACCATCACTAGCACACTCCATGTGCCAGGTAATTGTAATTTAGATTGATATTGAATAGCTTTGACTTTCATCCAACGAAAATACCACCAACCTAATAAATAACCAACGCAACCAGCGCCGACTGCCAATAAGAAGTGGATGAAGGTGAAGTATCCGCTAGCATAAAAACCAGCGATGGAAAAAATGATAAATATAGACGGTAAAATAATTAAATTTTTTACAGTAACAATACGGGGTTTTATGGCTCGCACACTGATGTAAAAAATATAAAAAAACAACGCATACACCCACCACGGTATGTTGGCAATGATTTCCCAAATAGTGCGTGTTTCTGTCATGTATTTTACTCAGTTAGTGATTGGTTATAGTCATTTGAATGGGCGATAGTGGTTTCGAACCACTGACCCCTACCGTGTGAAGGTAATGCTCTCCCGCTGAGCTAATCGCCCTGGGACGCAATTCTAGGGATGCTTGAGCGTATCGTCAATCTTGGAGTATTTGTTTCTCCCATAATAAACGCTACAATCCCCGATTCTTCATAATTTTAAGAAATTAAAGGTAAAAACACATGGTTCGCACCCGATTCGCTCCCAGCCCCACCGGTTTTTTACACATAGGTGGTGCCCGTACCGCGCTTTATTGTTGGTTATATGCACGCAAAACACGTGGCACGTTTATATTGCGCATTGAAGATACAGATTTAGAACGTTCAACCCCTGAATCGGTGCAAGCTATTTTAGAGGGTATGGCATGGTTGCAATTAAATTACGATGAAGGCCCTTTTTATCAAACCAAACACTTTGATCGTTATCGTGAAGTAGCGGAATTATTATTAAAAGAAGGGAAAGCATACAAATGTTTTTGTTCGAAAGAACGTTTAGAAGAAATGCGTGCGCAGCAAACAGAACGCAAAGAAAAACCGCGTTACGATGGTTTTTGTCGTGATCGCACTGATTTGCCAACGAGTGGGAGTTATGTGATTCGTTTTAAAAATCCGGTGGCGGGGGTGGTAGAATTTGATGATTTAATTCGCGGCAAAGTGACGTTTGCTAATCAAGAATTAGATGATTTAATTATTGCTCGCAGTGATGGCACACCGACTTATAATTTCACCGTGGTAGTAGATGATTGGGACATGAAAATTACGCATGTCATTCGTGGTGATGATCATATCAATAATACGCCGCGGCAAATTAATATTTTGCACGCACTCGGCGCAACACCGCCGCAGTATGCGCATGTGCCCATGATTTTGGGGAGTGATGGTAAACGATTATCAAAACGTCATGGCGCAGTCAGTGTGTTGCAATATCGTGAAGATGGTTTTTTGCCGGAAGCATTATTAAATTATTTAGTGCGTTTGGGTTGGTCGCACGGCGATCAAGAAATTTTTTCTAGGGATGAGTTAATTCAATATTTTGAAATCAGTGATATTCATCGCGCGCCGGCTGCATTTAATTTAGAAAAATTATTATGGTTGAATCAACATTATTTAAAGACCAGTGATCCGGTGCGTGTCGCAGAAGAATTGGCGTGGCACATGGAAAAATGTGGAATTGAGGTGAGTCAGGGACCGGCATTGACAGAGCTTGTGCAAGCGCAAGCTGAGCGTAGCAAAACATTGAAAGAAATGGCGGAAAAAAGCCGTTATTTTTATGTCGATGATATTCAATACAGTGTTGAGATGAAAGCGATGTTAACACCAGAGGTGGCGCCAGCTTTTATAGAATTGCAGCAAGCATTAAAAAATATAACTATAAAAGAATGGAATAAAGAAGTGATTCATGCAGTGATTGCGCGTGTGGCAGAACAATTTGGATTGAAATTAGGAAAATTAGCGCAGCCATTGCGTGTGGCGATGACGGGCGGGACGGTGTCGCCGTCGATTGATGTCACGATTTGTTTGATAGGGCAGGCGCGGGTACTGGCGCGGCTGGAGAAGTTTTTAGGGTGAAGCGCACTCAACGCATCGCCTTTCCCGCTTGCGGGTGAGGGGGTTTGCTGCCACGGGTTTTTCCAAATATATTTGCAAGCTGCAAATGAATTCAATAAAATCGCAACGTTTTTATTGATTTGCAGTTGTTGTCTTCATCTTCATCAGTCCCGGGGCTATAGCTCAGCTGGGAGAGCGCTTGCATGGCATGCAAGAGGTCAGCGGTTCGATCCCGCTTAGCTCCATGGAAATAAAAATTATTACTTTCACCCCATCCGCTGCAACGTTCGTGCAATTTGCTTTTCAATCACGCGCATCAATTTATCTATCAGCGTGATATCGCGTTTCCTGTTAATGAAATATTGTTTTTCCTGAGCAGCCGCTTTTAAGAGAGCATCTGCTTGTGCATGAATAAGTTGTTTTAATGCTGAATAATCATAATTTATTTGCTGACAAAATGTTTCCCAATCTCGCGCATAGACTTCATCGTTTTCATATTTACTGCCGATTTTCATCGCCATTTTAGAAGTTAAATCGGGATAAACCAGTGTACATAACATATCGTAAAAAGGGGCGAGGGCAATGCGTGATGGTGCTTCGTGCAATAACGAGAAATTTTTTCCATGTGCATCCATATTGCCAATGAGAAAATTAAATACGACACCTGCTGCGAGCATATTGCGATTAGCAGCGAGCGGCGTGGTTTTTTGTAACAGATCAAAACATTGTTTCAATCCAGGGCCGCCTTCATTCTGATATTTTTTTGTGGAAATGATTCCTAATGCTTGGCAAAAATCTTCTTGATGAATTCTCGCTATCTCATTATTTTGTAGGTGCCTATCATAACGTTCAATGAGTAAATAAGAGATATCTTTTACTTGTCTAATTTCAACCTGCGGTACAGCCAAACCAATTTGTTTCGCAATTTTAAGGCAGAAATATTCGTTTTCAACAATGCCAGGCAGTCCCAAATTCGTTGGTTTTAATATATGAGTCGTGGGGCAACCATTTTCTGGCAGTGCAATTTGATTATCGATAAGACAAATCGCTGCTTTATCTTGCACACCCGCAAGAGAGAGTCTTAATTCTTTAAATCCAAGAAACAAAGGTTGTTGTGGTAGCGCTTTAATATGATCGTAAAGTGACTCTTCTGAAATGATTTTTCCTTCTAAGGGAAAAGTATGACGTGGCACGATAGGATCATCGAGTAAATGAAAAGAGATGGCACCGGCACAGTCATAGCCAATTGCTTTTAATAATGCAAAAGGATTGTGATGACTAATACCATATTTCTTTCCAATGATTTTTTTTGCGATATCACTCTCAGGTAATAAACCACCAAAAAAAGCTTCACATGGTAATTCATCATAGGGTTGTTCGCGCACCGGCATGCCAACAGAAATTGCTCGTGAATTTTGCTCTTGATAAAAATAAGAAAAAGTCATTTTGCCGATTGGCGTTTGTTCCAAAATACCGACCGGTTCACCATGTAATCGAACTGAAAGTTGGTTTTTATTCATTGACGTTTTCTTTTTAAAGGGACAGGCGTGTATTATTCATTCTTTCATCATCACAATCAATGCATCGGTCCAATCAGTTGTAGACAAAAACGATTGATTGCTCGCTGCCAGATCTTTTGTTTTTATGCCGCGCGATAAGATAATTTGTATACTTTGTTCAATACAAGTTGCTTCTTCATGTAATCCAAAAGAATAACGCAACATCATTGCTGCTGATAAAATTTGCGCGATTGGATTCGCAATATTACGTCCGGCGATATCAGGTGCAGAGCCACCAGAAGGTTCATATAAACCAAAACCATTTTTATTTACACTCGCAGAGGGAATGAGTCCCACTGATCCAGGTAAGGCGGCAGCAAGATCCGATAAAATATCGCCAAACATATTAGTGGTGACAATGACATCAAATTGATGAGGATTTAAAATAAGTTGCATCGCACAATTATCAACAAGCAAATGCGTTAAGGTGACATCAGCATAATCGCGACTTACTTCCGTGACTATTTGCCGCCATAATTGCGAGGTTGCTAAGACATTGGCTTTATCAACTGACACAATTTGTTTTTTGCGTTGTTGTGCCGCTTGAAACGCAGCATGTGCAATGGAACGAATTTGGTTTTCATGATAAGTCGCTTCATCAAGCGCAATGCGCCCATGCGCATCATGCGTGATGGCATGTTTTCCAAAATAACTATCACCGTTTAATTCTCTATAAATTAAAATATCAATACCGTTTTCTATGATTTCTTTTTTGAGCGGACTTAATGCGATTAATTCCGGATAGACGCGAATCGGGCGTAAGTTAATATTAAATTCAAAATACTGACGCAACTTTAAAATACTATTTGCTTCACATTGATGCCATTTCGGCAAATGTTGTTCTGTGAGGGGACCGCCGACTGAACCAAATAAAATCGCATCGGCTGATTTGCAAATGGTTAACGTTTCCGGAGGACAATGTGCTTGATATTCAATAAATGCAGCGCCACCTATTTTTGCTTCGCTATATGCAAATGTATGCCCAAATTGTAATGCAATTTGATCTAATACTTTCAATGCAGCGCGCATGACTTCAGGGCCGATGCCATCGCCGGCTAAGACTGCAATCTTTTTTTTCACGGCAGTATTCATGTTGGCTGCTCTCCAATTTTTTTCTCGCCAAGAAAAACACGATGTTGTTTTTCATAGGCGGCAATTTTTTCGATGGCATTAAGTAAATAATCCATGTCGTCATAACCATTTAACAAACAGGTTTTTCTGAAGGCATCATATTCAAAAGAATAAATTTGATTAGCGATAATAATTGTTTGTTTTTCTAACGCTACTGTTGCAGTTAAATGATTTTTTGCGGCCGCTTGTAATAAAAAATTAATTTTTTCGCTGGCTAAAGTAATTAATAACAAACCATTTTTTGCAGCGTTATTGAAAAAAATATCAGAAAATGATTCTGCAATAATCACTTTAATACCGGCTTGTTGTAATGCCCACACGGCATGTTCGCGCGAGGAGCCACAACCAAAATTAGTTTGTGATAATAAAATGGTGGCGTCGTCATATTGTGGTTGATTAAACACAAATTGCGCATCATTTTCTTTTAAACGTTTAAATAAATAAGCACCATAACCATCACGATTAATTTGCGTTAAATATTGCGCGGCAATTATCATGTCGGTATCCACATTTTTCATGGCGAGTGGAATGATTTTTCCATTCAATTCTTTAAATGCTTGCATACTGTTTTTCCTCTTTTAAAATAATCTCATTCAAATTCAACATTCAAATGGCGGTAATAAATCCTGCAACGGCACTGGCTGCTACCGTACGCGGTGATGCTAAATGCGTGATGCTGCCTGGTCCTTGTCGCCCCATAAAATTGCGATTAGAACTACTAATACAACGCGCACCGGCAGGCACTTTGTCATCATTCATGGCTAAACACATAGAACAACCCGGCATGCGAAAATCAGCACCCGCATCGCGAAAAATAATATCTAATCCTTCCGCAATGGCTTGCGCTAATACTTGTTCTGATCCTGGGACGATATACATATTGACGTGTGCCGCAATTTTTTGTTTTTGTAAAACGTGCGCGACTTCACGCAAATCTTCAATTCTGCCATTGGTGCAACTTCCCACGAATGCCCAATCAATGCGTTGACCTTGAATCGGCTGGCCGGGACGTAATTGTGTATAGGTATAAGCTTGTTCTGCCATGGCGCGATGTGTTGCTGTGATGTCATTGAGCGCAGGTACATATTCATCAATCGCAATGGCTTGTTCAGGATTAATTCCCCAAGACACCATGGGTTTTAAATGATTTAGATCAATCGTGATGATTTGATCATACGTGCAATCAGGATCACTGCTGAGCGTTTGCCATTGTTGTAATGCTGCTTGCCAATTTTTATCGCGCGGTGCATGCGGACGATCACGTAAATAAGCAAAAGTGATTTCATCAGGTGCAATTAAACCAGCGCGCGCACCGCATTCAATTGACATATTACATAATGTCATACGTGCTGCCATTGACATTTGTTTGATGCTATCACCGGTATATTCAATAATGTGTCCTTTCGCGCCGCCCATTCCAATCGTTGCAATTAATTTCATGATGGCATCTTTCGCACTCACGCCAGCTTGAAATTGTCCGTTAAATGCTACTTTCATCGTTTTTGATTTTTCTTGTAAAATGCAACCCGTTGCTAATACATGCGCGACTTCTGATGTGCCAACACCAAATGCCAATGCGCCAAACGCACCATGCGTAGACGTGTGCGAATCACCGCACACAATTGTATTGCCTGGTAAAGTAAAACCTAATTCAGGCGCCATCACATGAACAATGCCTTGATATTTGCTACCAAAATCATATAGCTGAATGCCATGTGCTTTTGCGTTTTGACGTAGTGTTTCGACTTGTGTACGTGCAGTCACATCGCGTATTTGCAACCGATTTTTATTAGTTGGAATACTGTGATCGAGGGTAGCAATCAACCGATCAGGATGTCGTACTGCGATGCCGCGTTTTTTTAATTCAGCAAATGCTTGCGCCGATGTCACTTCATGCAACAACATTTTATCAATCGCAAAAATAGTCGGGTGTCCTGGTTGTTGCTCAACGATATGTGCATCCCAAATTTTTTCAATAATATTTTTAGACATGTTCTTGCCTCAGTATCATGTTGTGTGTGTTTACAGGTTGATTGAATGTGGGATGAATCGTTGGATTTGTATCCAGCAGGCGATAATGCATTTCTATATAAGCATGATTCACGGCATTGATAAACGCATGTAAGGCAGAGATTTCACTCTCTGCCGCAATGGCTATACCCGTATATTCATGATATTCATTTATTTTAAGGGGCGCTTTAATACGAATAGTCGAATGATATTTTGCATTTACCGCCGCTTCTTCACACGCATGAGATCGATGTTCGATTATTTCGACGCCTGGAAAAAAGGTAGCAATTTTTTTTGCTAATGCGGCGAGTGTATGTGTTATTCGTTTATCACTCGCTGTTTCTTCTGGATACGGTATTGCAATTTTTTCGCTATCAAAAAATTGTCCTGATAAAACCAAACACGTTTCTTCTGCATTTATTTTTGCAGACGAAATAGTTTTTATTTTAATCGGTGCGCGAAAATGCCAATAACCTTTTATTAATTCATCGTCGGTAATGCCTTTACGTCTATCCGCATAATATTGTTTGATGGCTTGGGTAATCAGCGTTTTTTCTGCGGTCTCACAACGATAACCATGTTTCTCGATGATTTTTTTTGCATGATTACTGCCACTTAATGGCCCAAAAACAAAATCAATTTTTCCGCCAATGTCCTCAGGATCAAACGGTTGATAAGCTAATGGATTTTTTAAAATAGCATTGGTATGACCACCGGATGAATGTCGTGTGGCATTATCACCGACAATGGGATAATGCGGTTGACGCGACAACATTTTTTCTGCAATAAAGTCCGATATTTTTTTTAAATGCTGAAAATCAATCGCAGTGTAATAAGGTGCATGCGTATGCATCGCTGTCTCGTGACCAAATTGCTTGATATACATAATGCATTGTTCCAACGCGACATTGCCGGCGCGTTCACCGACGCCATTAATGCAACCTTCAATTTGTCGTGCGGGCCCATTAAAAACAGCATTGATAGAATTATCTAATGCCAAACCAAAATCATTATGACAATGAGTAGACCAAATAATTTTTTTATTTTTAAATTCTTGCGCAATTATTTTCGCATGTTTTTTCATGTGATTAACAAAATAATGCTTGCCTTGAATGCGCGCTGCGCCACCAATGGTATCAGGACAATTAATGATAGTAGCGCCGGCATTGACAGCGGCTCGAATCAAATCCGTGACAAAATCAAAATGTATCCCTAATTGCGAATAACCTTCTGGACTGAATTCCACTTCAAAACCTGCTTGTGTTGCCAAACGAATTAAACGATAAACCTCATCAATGATTTTATTTTTATCGTGGCTTAAATGTCCGAGGGAAGCGGGCATTAATTGCGGATCGACTGGCACATACGTATGCACGCGCGCTTTTCCTTGCGCCAAACGCGGCATTAATGCTTCCATGGTTTTGATAAATTGTTCTTCGCGCAATTGACACAATGCCGCAATCGTCATTGCCGAATTTTTATCGGCCATTTGTTTTGAAATAGCATGGACAATGTCAAAATCGGTGTGGCTTGCTGAGGGAAAAACTGCTTCTAATATATCTACTTTTAATAAATCTGCGTATGCCGCATATTGCAAATTATCTGCAAACGACATGCCGGCGCCTGGCGATTGTTGGCCATCACGCAAAGTGGTATCAAAAATATAAATGCGATTTTCTGGCGAATTTATTTGCGTATTTTTATGCGTATTCATGCGGCAGCCTCCCGAGTCGGCGTAATCCATGTTAATGCCGATTGAAATGACGGTGCATTACCATGAATTATTTTTTTATAAAATGTTTGTATTTTTTGAGTGATCACCCCTATTTCGCCAGTGGCGATAAGCATGTCATCGAGAGAACGAATCGGCGTGATTTCAACGGCGGTACCGGTAAAAAAAGCTTCATCGGCGTGTATCACGTCTTGATGCGTTAATTTATTTTCAGCAACAGCCATTCCTAAATGTTGTGCAATTTCAATGACGGTTTGTCGGGTAATTCCTTCTAAAATCGTGCCACACGGTGGTGTGATTAATTGGTTATTTTTGACAATAAAAATATTAGAAGTACTTGCTTCAGCGACATATCCCATCGCATCCAATAATAAAACTTCGTGATAATGCGTATTTTTAATAGCAAGACCCGCCACTAAACTATTAATATAATGGCCACTGATTTTTGCATTGGCGATAGTTGATTGCGGATGAATGCGAATATAATGACTGGTTTTTACATCAACGGCTGTTTGCGCTAAATAATTTCCCCAAGGCCAACACGCAATAATAATCTCAACTGGCAAATCATCTTCCGGTACCACTTTCATGGAACCATAGCCATAAAAAGCCAGCGGTCGAATATAACCACTTTTTATTTTATTGCATTTTACGGTATCGATAATGGCTTGCGAAATGTCTTCTTGAAAATAAGGAAGTGGCATTGCCAATTGCGCCGCAGAATAAAAAAAACGATCAACATGTTCGCGTAATTTAAAGATCGCTGGGCCGGAAGCGGTTTCATAAAAACGGATGCCTTCAAATACACCAGAACCATAATGTAACCCATGCGCTAAGACATGAACGTGGGCATCGTGCCAAGGGATGAAACAACCATTTTTCCAAATGAATTGAGTTGATTGCATGACACTGCTCCTACTTTATAAAAAAGTAAAAAATCTAAAAAACAAAAAATGAATCATAAAAAGGGTTTGTTTGGTGAAACTAAAATGAGTACATGTAGGGTATAAAGTAATGTCCGCCTAGGGGCGGAGGAGGAGTAGAAGTGTTGTTGCGAGTAAAGCGATGGAAATAATAAACAATAATGGGCTAGCAACAGCATGTTTGCACGCTGCTTGAGAGATTGCTTTTTTATGCCCGTAATTGTTCATATTGTTGCCGTATTTATTGATATGGTTAAAAAATAAACTATATTGGAGGTTACCACAACTAATTATTAGAGCGCAAGGGGATTTTGTCATTCTGAGGCTGTCATCCTTCGCTGCGGCTCAGGATGACGTCCACTTCCATAGCAAAAATTTTATTGACCAACACCGGTTTTATCGTACAAGCCTGGTGGAATCAAATTCACATCTTTGGCCTTTTCCGAATCCTGCCGCGCTGGGATGGGATAGTCACTTACAATCGCGGCGGAAGACACGCCCGCTGGAATTTTTTGGGGTGGAATATTTTTTGCTTTTAAATATTGTTTACCATGACTTTGAAAAATACCGGAATCCGATCCAAAGAAAGAACAACCAGTTAAATAAATTCCCGTGTTTAATAATAAGAATAATAATAAGAATAATTTAAATAATAAAAATAATTTTTTCATGAGATCACTCCTGCTTGTTGCATCGCTTCTTTTAATTGTTGATGAAAACGTGGATCTAGTGGTAGCAATGGCAAACGAATACCGCGTTCAATTTTATTCATTTGGTATAACGCCCATTTCGATGGAATGGGGTTGGCTTCGACAAATAAATGAGTATGCAATGGCATTAATGTGGCATCGATTTTTTTTGCATTAATAGCATCACCGCTCAATGCAGCGGCACACATGCGCTGCATGTCACGCGGCGCCACATTGGCGGTCACTGAAATCACGCCATTTGCACCTGCATTTAACATCAAACTCAGTGCTGTTGCATCATCACCACTATAAATCGCAAATGATTTATCGCAACGTTCACGAATCTCTTGCGCCCGTTCAATTTTTCCAGTCGCTTCTTTAATGCCAATAATATTTTTTATTTTTGCTAAACGTTCGACGGTATCAGGTAATAAATCACACGCTGTTCGTGAGGGCACGTTATATAAAATAATTGGAAAAGAAATAGTTTCTGCGACCGTTTTATAATGTTCATACAAACCATTTTGCGGAGGTTTATTGTAATAAGGAGTGACGATCAGTGCCGCATCGGCGCCGGCTTTTTTGGCGTTTTCAGTTAATTGCAACGTGGTTTTAGTCGAATTGGTGCCAGTACCCGCCATCACCGGAATGCGATTAGCCACTTGTTTAACAACGAGCGCAATCAACTCAGCATGTTCCGTCGCCGTTAATGTCACTGATTCACCTGTCGTACCCGCCACCACAATCGCAGTAGTTTTTGCTTCAATATGCCATTCCACTAATTGCTGCATGGCACGATAATCAATCTCGCCATTGTCATGCATGGGGGTGACAATCGCCACCATACTGCCTTTAAACATTGTCATCACAACAGACCTCTTTTGATTAATGAATTATTCAATATTATTCAATTACGCCATGCAAATGGGTGGTATATCTTTTCATCTTCACTGGTTATAATCTAGCTTTTTTTAATAGCGAAGCAGGAAATGAGGGTGTGAGCGATGCGGTTAGCAAATATATTCTGGGGTGAAAATGCGCAGTTTCGTTTTTTATTCATTGCGTCGGTTCTTATTTTATTTACGTTATTAGGCGCACGCGAAATTTGGACACAAGAACATCGCTGGGCAGATATTGTTGCCGGCATGTTTAGTCGCAACGATTTTTTTCATCCGTATTTAGGTGATCAAACCTATTACGATAAACCGTTATTGTCTTATTGGTTGATGGCAATGTTTGCGGCGATCAGCGGTGAATTAACGACATGGGCGCTGCGTTTACCGTCGGCGCTCGCTGGTTTATTAGCTATTTTTTCTATTTATCGTTTAGGCACGCAACTGAAAGATAAATCATTTGGATTAATGTGCGGTTGGCTTTTACTCACTACTTTTTATTTTATTTTTTGGGCGCGTGTTAGTAGCGCCGACATGTTAAATTTGGCGGGCACTCTTTTTGCAGTGACCTGGTACATGGAGAAACGCGAGCAACCGTCTTTTTTTAACTACGCTGTCTTTTTTCTGATTTTAGCAGTGACTGCTTTATGCAAAGGATTGGTGGGTGCGATTGTGCCATTGATTGCTGTTTTTGCTGACATCATGTTGCAAGGTTCATGGAAAAAACATTTGCGTTGGCCATTATTATTAAGCGTGTTGCCTGCTGGTTTGGTGTACGTGGCACCTTTTATTGCCTCGAGTTATGTCGGAGGCGAAGGTTACAGTCAAAATGGTTTGTATTTAGTCTATCGTGAAAATATTTTACGGTATTTTCAACCGTTCGATCATAAGGGGCCTATTTACACTTATTTTCTTTATCTCCCTATTTATTTGTTACCCTGGGCAATCTTTTTTATTCCTGCCGTTTTTTCTTTAAAATCACGCTGGAAAAATTTGTCATTGTCTTCTCGATGGATAGTTTGGACGTTGTTACTGCTTTTTTTATTTTTTACATTGAGTGGTTCGCGGCGCAGTTATTATGTCTTACCACTGGTTCCATTTGCGATTTTATTGACAGCAGATTGGATCACCTCACATCGTGCTTTCGCAACTTTAAATCGCTGGTCTGCTAAATTAGTCATGGGTGCTTTGATCATTTTATTTTTACTGATTGATATCTTGCCCGCTTGGTATTATGACCAATTTGGCGTGCAACGTTTTGCTGCATTATTAAAAGAAGAAACGAGTAAAATAAAACCCTGGGAAAATTGGAATATTGTTTTGTTAGATACAGAAACAAAATTAAATTTTTATTTACAATTGCCGCCAGAAATAAAACATTATGGCTTGCCGGGGGGGCGCGATAATCAAACGACTGCTACGTTATTAAAAGCATGGCCGGTTTTAAATCATCGACCAGATAATGCTATTTTTCTTAGTAGAAAACGCTATGAAAATGCATTACGTTTATTATTACCCAATTATCGCGTGATCGAAATAACGGCCGCACCGTGGCAAATTTCTTTTTTAGAGAAGCAATATAAAAATGCGCCAATTGCATTTGTGCCAAATTTTTTAGCGGGGATGCCTGAAAATAATTTACACCTATAGAATATTTGTACTATTATACGCTTGGATTTTGGCGATCACTCTTTGAAAAGGAAGAAAAAATGACTGAAAGATTATTACAAGCATTAGAAGAAAAAATGATGACGGTACTTTCAAAATATGAAGTTTCTTGTCAACAAATTAAAGATTTACGTGAAGCAGTACAACGTTTAAGTTTGGAAAACGCAACGTTAACAACAGCATTGAGAAATGAAAAAGACATATATGCTAAAGAAAAAGAAGCATATGTGAAAAAAGTAGAAGACTTTATTTCATTACTCGATTCTATCAATGTAGAAACACCCATAGCGAACGCAATTGGAATGCCAAAGCCAGTGTTGGTACAAGGATAAGCGTAAAGAACGGATTTTTTAACTACATAGGGAGGTGTTCGTCGTGGCAATGAAAAAAAACCATAGAAAATTGTTAAAGCAATTAAAAAAACAAGTGCGATTATTAGAAAGGAAAAATGAAAAAAATCGCAATCAATTAAAAATGGCGATTAAGAAAACGCGCAAATTAGCACGCAGTTACAAATCTAAGTTGGCTGGTAAAGTGCGCATGATAAAGAGCAAAATTGCGGCAGCGAAAGGTGCGACTTATGCAAAAGTGGCGTCTGATCTTGAACGTCAATTATTAAAAAATATTAAAGGGAAAGCGCAAGTATTTAGCTCTGTGTTGACTAAGATAGAAAAACAACGCGCGTTAAAATTGACAAAAAGCCTCGCAAAAAAAGGTAAGAAAACAGGAAAGAAAAAGAAGTTAAAAGTAATGGCTAAAAAAGGCAAAGTTATGCGGGCGAAAAAGAAAAGAGGCCGTGGTCGTAAACGCATGAAGAAATGAAGAAAAGATGGAAATTAATATAGAAGATAAAAATCAACTCTCATTATCATGCTCTTATCTACTTTGGATAAGAGCAATTTTTTTGCTCTTGGTTATTTTATGATAGCAATCATTGAAGCATATCGAGCAGGATTACTTAACAGAAAATACTGGTGGTCAAATATATTAGCGGGCACCATTGTGGGTATCGTTGCTTTGCCGTTGGCGATGGCATTTGCCATTGCTTCTGGAGTGAGACCCGAGCAGGGTTTATATACTGCAATCATTGCTGCATTACTTGTTGGAATTTTTGGCGGTAGTCGCGTTCAAATTGCGGGTCCTACGGGCGCATTTGTTATCATCTTGGCAAATATTACTGCGCAATATGGCATAGATGGATTACAACTTGCGACATTGTTTGCTGGATTTATTTTGTTGTTTATGGGGGTGATCAAATTAGGAAACGTCATCAAGTTTATTCCTGATCCCGTTATTGTGGGTTTTACAGCGGGCATAGGTGTGATTATTTTTATAGGAGAATGGAAAAATTTTCTTGGTTTATCTGTTCATTTACCGTTAAATGCACTTCTTCATCAAAAAGTTATCCTATTAATAAAAGCGTTTCCTTCTTTTCAGATGACAACAACAATACTGGCTTTTATTAGCTTATTATTGATTTTTCTTACCCCTCGATTTTTTAAACGTATTCCTGGCCCGCTTGTTGCCATGTTAGTGATGACACTCTTACAAGCTATTTTCCAATTTGAAGGTGTGGCCACGATAGGTAGTGTGTTTGGCGGTATTCCGCAACAACTTCCTTCGTTTCATCTACCGACTATCACCATTAGTAATTTTTTAAATTTAATTGGACCTGCTTTTACTATCGCGTTATTAGGCGCGATTGAATCTTTGTTATCGGCGACGGCTGCTGATGGCATGGCAAATACACGACATCATTCTAATCAAGAATTAATTGGTCAAGGACTTGCGAATATGATTGTGCCGTTTTTTGGAGGTTTTGCGGCGACGGGCGCCATTGCACGTACAGCCACGAATATTCGTAATGGCGGAAATAGTCCCATTGCGGCAATTATGCATTCGATTTTTTTATTAGGGGTGATTTTATTATTTGCTCCTTTTGCAGCGTATATTCCGCTATGTACGCTCGCCGCCATTCTTTTTGTGGTAGCTTACAACATGAGTGATATTCCTCATTTTATTCACATCATAAAAACAGCACCTGGTTATGATGTGATTGTATTATTCATTACATTTTTTCTGACTATTTTTACTAATTTAGTCGTTGCCGTCAATATCGGTGTTATCTTTGCCATGTTGTTTTTTATTCGACGTATGCATCAGTTAGTAACAATAGAACAACAACCTTCTGAAAAATTACAAATGGAATTAAATAATCATCCGACGTTGCAATTACCAGATAATACGATTGTTTATAATATTCAAGGACCCTTTTTCTTTGGTGCAGCAGAAAAAATTGAACATGCGTTGGCGGTGACACATACCGATCCAAAAACCATTATTTTTCGATTAAAAGAAGTTCCTTTTATGGATATGACAGGATTAGAAACTTTTCATGAAGTCATTGAGCAATATCATCAACGTGGAATTAAAATTTATTTATGTGAAGCGAATCCAAAAGTCGCGGCTAAATTAATAAAAATGGGTGTGGTTTCTTATATTGAAGGCCACAAAATATTTAATACTTTTACAGATATATTGAAAACAATGTAATGTAATAATCAATCGTAAATATTTTATGCCACCCAATGCAATATTGGTATCAGTGATAGCACAATAAATAACATAAATAAGGGAATAATGGGCGCGGCTAAAAAAATAGCGGCCATGGGTAATTGTTTTACCATTTTCCTTAATGACACAATGACGATAAATAAATATGACGCACCCATTATTACACTTAACAATATAGATTCAATACCATGACTCACAAAAAAGACGGCAATACAAAGCGTGGCGATATAAAATATAAAAAGAAATTTTATTGCTATCCATAAATAGGTTTTCCAGGTATGGGTTGACACTAATTCTTTATCTATATTTATATTTATTTTTTTAGCTATTTCTTTTTTTACTGCATTCATCTTTATTTCATTCATCATAAGTCATGACCTCACAAGTTAAACTGCCTTGCATTAAACGTACACGAATTTTATCACCGACATGGACATCATGCGCATTGCGTAAAATGCGCGGGTGCGCATTATTATCACCACTTGTCGCGATGGCAAAGCCACGCGCTAACGTGGCCAGCGGACTTAATGCCTCTAATTTTGCTGCCGCAGCGCTTAATGCTGCGCGACGTTGTTGTAACAAACGTTGCTGCAATTGCACCAAGGTTAATTCAAGAAAATCAATGCGCTGCATTTTTTCCGTCAAACGATGTTTGGGATGTTGTTGTAATAAATGTTTTTGCAGCCATTGGATTTGTTGTTTTTCTGCAGTGAGTTTGCGCTGCATTTGTCGCAGTACGCGAATTTGTTGCTGTGCCAATGTTTGTAAAAGTTCAGTTTTATCACCGGTCACTAATTCAGCGGCAGCAGAAGGTGTCGGCGCGCGTTTATCGGCAACAAAATCTGCGATGGTAAAATCTACTTCGTGGCCGATACCGCTAATAATAGGAATATCACTTTGATAAATGGCATGGGCTACATTTTCTTCATTGAACGACCACAAATCTTCTAATGAACCGCCGCCACGCGCTAAAATTAACACATCACATTCGCGGCGCCGATTCGCAATTTCAATTGCTTTGACAATAAAACCAGCCGCCGTATCACCTTGTACCAACGTCGGATAAATAATAATGGGCGTGTTAGCGCAACGACGTTTTAAAACATTTAAAATATCGCGAATCGCAGCCCCAGTAGCTGAGGTAATGACACCAATTTGTTGCGGAAATGCAGGCAATGGTTTTTTGTGAGCCGCATCAAATAATCCGGCCGCCTCTAATTTTTTCTTTAATGCCTCATACGCGCGTCGTAATTTTCCTTCGCCGCGTTCTTCCATGTCTTCGGCGATTAATTGAAATTCGCCGCGGTTTTCATACAAACTCACCCGTGCTTTGAGTAACACATGCATCCCATCTTTGGGAGTGAAACTTAATTTACGCTGATTCCCTTTAAACATGGCGCAACGTACCTGGGCACTGGCATCTTTGAGCGAAAAATACCAATGACCAGAATGCGGGGCTGCAAAATTGGAAATTTCGCCTTCCACCCAGACGAATGGCAATGATTCTTCCAATAAAAAGCGCACTTCATTATTCAAGCGGCTGACGGTATAAATGTCTGGCTGAATCTCTATTTGTTGATCTAATTCGATAAATTGCATGGTTTTCACGTCTTTTTTACAGAATGAATGAGTAGTATAGGAACGTTAGTGTGCCTAAAAGGGCGAATTTTTTAAAGCCCAATCTCGCAATGACAGATTTAAAATTTTTTGGCCGGTGCAAATTTATGGGCAGCTATAGATTCATTTTTAATATTTCGTTAAGATAAACGCGTTATTGTTACCCCATTAAATAAAAATAAAATAATACTAAAAACGAGGATTTTTAACATGCAAAGATCAGATTCTCCATCGGATTGCTCAGCAATAGAAGATGACTTATCAGGCTTACCTGAAGATGAACTTACTTTGTCCAAGTCCAACTCTAAGCCCAAGCCCAAACCCAAAAGAAAAAGAAAATATAAACCGGTTTTATTTTGGATACGAAAAGATACGAAAGAAACAATTGAAAATTTAAATGAAGATTACTTAACATATACAATTCATAACAGCAATAAAAAAAACCAACAGGATCGTATTATCAACGCTGTTTACTCTATACCAGGTGCAAACGAACGAATAATAGTTGAGCAAGTTTCCAAGCGCTTGCTTGCAGAAAGACAACAAAAAAACATTATTATTTTGAAGACAGATCAATCTCTTCAGGATGTATTGATACAACTTAAGGAAACATACCATCCCGAGCGTTTGATTGTACAGTCACTAGGCCAGCCCCGAACAGTTTTTCGAAAACAACAACAACAGCAGTATCAAAAACAAGAACTATATTATCAATTAGATAATGGTGATTTTCTTCAAGTAGAAAGTATTACTAATAACGGATTACAAAAACGAGTATTGCACTGGGTTGCTTTAAATGAGAATGAAGCTTACACCATTATTAATTCTTTTGAGCGAAAAAATTTATTTGACGTAAAAATAGAAAAACGCCAAGAATCTTATTATTATTCAGGAAAATATCGCACTGGTCATGATGATCTCACTGTAGTAGCAGTAAACAAGGAACATATAAGACATCTTGTTTTAGATAGACGTAGTAAAGAATATGCAGAAATGGTATTTAAAATAAGTGATGTTGCTTCAGTGAATATGTTTTTACAATTATATGAGGCAAGAATATCACCATCACCATCACCGCTATCATCATCCTCACCAGCATCACCAGCATCACCAGCACCTAATTTAGATTTTACTTCTTTAAATATACCAAATACGCAACCAATGGATGAAGAACTACTTAAATTTAATCAACCATTGGATTTAAATTTAAATGAGCTGAATGTAGATAATTTTGAAACAATGGATCTTACCTTCAATGATGAAGACCTTCAAAAATTTTTCAATTCTTATGAATCTGCTGAATCTACGGAGCAAAATTATTCGCAAATAAATCAAGTGAATAATGAGCAAGCTACTCCTCTCATTCCAGAGGAGCCAGTCATTACTGCTCCTATTACCATTAATCGTTCCTCTCCTGAGAAGCCGCCGATTGTTTCTAATACTACAACAACATCCTTATTTAAGTCGTTGGGAGTATCATCGTCTTTTCCGGAATCTGATGGTAAAAAAAGTTTTGAACCTCAGCATAGTAGTAGCAAGCGGTTTAAGCAAACCTCCTCTTAATTTCATAAATGATGAATATGACGCTATTCTTATAACAATTTATTCATCTGTTTTAGGTGGCACTTTTGCTTATTTACACTGCCTAAAGATGAGAATAAAAAAATCAAAAAATCCTACTCCTCTCACAAAATCTGTGTATAATGAGCCGTTAATTTTAACCTGCAAATAGATATAACAGACGAGTAGGGGAATTAACATGTTACGGCTAGCACAAAATGAATTAGCGCTTACCTTTGATGATGTTTTACTATTGCCTGGCGAATCTGCCATTCTTCCTAAAGATGTGTCTCTTAAAACTCAATTAACCCGACAAATTATGCTTAATATCCCATTGCTTTCTGCGGCGATGGATACAGTGACAGAAGCAAAATTAGCGATTGCTTTAGCGCAAGAAGGTGGGTTGGGTATCATTCATAAAAATATGTCGATTGAAGAACAAGCAGCCAATGTGCGTAAAGTGAAAAGATTTGAAAGTGGTGTGGTCAAAGACCCAATCACGATTTCACCCACTACCACAGTGCGCGAAGTATTAGAGTTGAGTAAAAAATTTAATTTTAATGCTTTTCCAGTGGTTGAACAGCAACAACAATTAGTGGGAATTATAACCAGTCGTGATTTGCGCTTTGAAACCAATTTAGATCAACCCGTTGCTAATTTAATGACACCTAAATCACGTTTAGTCACGGTCAAAGAATCGGCTGAACGCGAATTAATTAAAAAATTATTACATAAACATCGTATCGAAAAATTATTGGTTATTAATGATCAATATCAATTGCAAGGCATGATTACGGTTAAAGATATTTTAAAAGAACAAGCCAAACCATTTGCTTGTAAGGATGCGCAAGGACAATTGCGTGTGGGTGCGGCAATTGGAACGGGTGCGGATACAGAAGAGCGCGTAACGGCGTTGGTGGCCGCCGGTGTCGATGCGATTGTGATGGATACGGCGCATGGTCATTCTAAAAATGTGATTGAACGAGTGCGTTGGTTAAAAAAACATTATCCTGATGTATCTATTATCGCGGGAAATATTGCTACACAAGAAGCAGCGTTGGCGTTAGCCGATGCAGGTGCGGATGCAGTGAAAGTCGGGATTGGACCAGGATCGATTTGCACCACACGTATTGTGACGGGTGTGGGTGTGCCGCAAATTACTGCTATTTCTAATGTGAGCGCGGCATTGCAAGGAAAAAATATCGGTATTATTGCTGACGGCGGCATTCGTTATTCAGGAGATATTTGCAAAGCATTGGCGGCGGGTGCATCAGCAGTCATGGTCGGTGGTTTATTTGCCGGAACAGAAGAAGCACCTGGTGAAGTGGAGTTGTATCACGGGCGTTCATATAAATCATATCGCGGTATGGGATCGTTAGGTGCAATGGCACAACGTTATGGATCGAGCGACCGTTATTTTCAAGATCATACGGCGACAACTGAAACCGAAAAATTAGTCCCTGAAGGCATTGAAGGTCGCGTGCCTTATAAAGGAACCATGGTGAATATTGTCAATCAATTAATGGGTGGTTTGCGATCGGGGATGGGATATACCGGATGCGCGGATATGGCGGCGCTGCATATGAAGCCGAAATTTGTGCGTGTGACCCATTCCGGTGTACGTGAAAGTCATGTGCACGATGTGCAAATTACTAAAGAAGCACCGAATTATCAGTGGGATGAAAAGTATTGATGGCGCTAGTTAGCACTCGCCTCTCCCGCTTGCGGGTGAGGGTATGCGATCAAACATTGTAGTAATTTATTAATCGAGATTTTAATCATGGGTCTTCATTTACAACGAATATTAATTTTAGATTTTGGTTCTCAATATTCACAACTCATTGCGCGGCGCGTACGTGAAATTGGTGTTTATTGCGAAATTCATCCGGCGATGATGTCTGATGCTGAGATCAATGCTTTTCATCCTGCCGGAATTATTTTATCCGGTGGTCCTGAAACAGTTACCGAAGCAACAACGCCGCGTGCACCTGCTGCAGTATTTGCATTAGGCTGCCCCGTGCTTGGTATTTGTTATGGCATGCACACTATGGCGCAGCAATTAAAAGGCCGCGTCGAAGCCGGCGGTCGTCGCGAATTTGGTTATGCGCAAGTGCGTTTACATGGTCAATCTACTCTTTTAAAAGAAATTGAAGATCATCTCACTGATGAAGGTGTGTCATTACTCGATGTTTGGATGAGTCACGGTGATCACGTCAGTGAATTGCCACGTGGATTTAATTTAATTGCGAGTACCAGCACTTGTCCGATTGCAGCAATGGCGAATGAAGAACATCAATGGTATGGCGTGCAATTTCATCCGGAAGTGTCGCACACACGTCAAGGCAAACGTATTTTGGAGCGATTTATTTTGACGATTTGCGGTTGTAAGGCGAACTGGACATCAAAAAATATTATTGATGAACAAATCGCGCATATTCGTGCACAAGTGGGACGCGATAATGTCATCTTAGGATTATCTGGCGGCGTTGATTCATCGGTCGCTGCCATTTTATTGCATAAAGCCATTGGCGATCAATTAACCTGTGTATTTGTCGATACGGGTTTATTGCGTTTGCATGAAGCAGCGCAAGTGAAATCATTATTTGAAAAACATTTTGGTATTCGTTTGCTTTGTGTCGATGCGTATGCTGTTTTTTTTGATGCGCTCGCAGGTGTTGATGACCCAGAAAAAAAACGCAAAATTATCGGAAAAAAATTCATTGATGTGTTTGATGAACAAGCGAAACACATTACTAATGTAGCGTGGCTGGCACAAGGCACGATTTATTCAGACGTGATTGAATCGGCAGCAACCAAAACGGGCAAAGCGCATCTCATTAAATCGCATCATAATGTGGGCGGTTTACCTGACAATATGAAATTAAAATTAATTGAACCATTACGCGAATTATTTAAAGATGAAGTGCGTAAAATTGGCATGGAATTGGGATTGCCATCAGAATTGATAAATCGTCATCCCTTTCCTGGTCCGGGTTTAGGCATTCGAGTGGTGGGAGAAGTAAAGCGAGAATACGTAGAAAAATTACGATTAGCAGATGCGATTTTAATTGATGAATTATATAAAGCTGATTTGTATTACAAAGTGAGTCAAGCGTTTGCTGTGTTTTTGCCAGTGAAATCAGTGGGGGTGATTGGCGATGCGCGACAATATGATCATGTGATTGCGATCCGCATTGTCGACACTATCGATTTCATGACCGCACATTGGGCGCGTGTGCCCTATGAATTTTTAGCGACCGTTTCTAATCGTATTATTAATGAAGTGCCGGGGATTTCGCGCGTGACTTATGACATTTCGGGTAAACCACCGGCGACGATTGAGTGGGAATGATTGCCTTTGCTTTTACCCTCACCCTCACCCTAACCCTCTCCCGCTGTCACGGTCATTTATTAGCAAAACATCATCTTGGCGGGAGAGGGGAAAAGTCTGTGGTTCCCTCTCCTCCCGCCCAGATTGTGTTGTTGTGGAGAT
>OBEQ010794724.1_pt1 | contig 37587 bp, 39 predicted proteins | sample 1670901 | NCBI WGS metagenome assembly OBEQ01 (sample SAMEA104232315, study PRJEB22302) | groundwater metagenome | biome: forest; feature: aquifer; material: groundwater | place: USA | collected 2011-08-07 | depth 5.4 m | reverse complement strand
TGCGAAGTGGGTTCGCGCAAAGGTTAATACATCACCGCCTTTAAAATCTATTCTTTATCAAAGTCCAAATGCCAACGAGACCATCATGGGCGCGGATGTGTTTGCCCTCTTTGAAAGTGCGTGGGGAGTAAGTTATAGGTATTTCTACTATTGGAATTTTTGCTCGCAGTAACTTTACTGTAATCTCTACTTCTATTTCAAAACCGCTAGAAGTCAGATTCAATGATTGCAAGATATTACTTGGAATTATTTTATAGCAAGTATAAATATCAAAAAGTTGAGAGTCGTATAGCAAATTGCAAAGCCAAGATAAAACCATGCTGCCTATTATAGTCCAAAAATAACCCTGTTTTCTATCACGCTTGCCGTATATCACAATATTTTCCCGTGCATGATTATAGAGCTCTCGCAGAATCATGGGATTATATTCCAGATCAGCATCTTGGATAGCAATAAATTTTCCTGTGGCGTCCTTCAAACCAATTCGTAAAGCGTACCCCTTGCCGTGATTAACCGGCAGTCTTATATATTTTATATTTTTATATGATCTGCAAATAGTCTGACAAATATTTTGGGTTTTATCCTTGGACCCGTCGTCAACTACCACTATTTCATGTTCAACGCTCTTAAATGCTTGTCTCACGGAATCTAAGACATGCAAGATAGTTTTTTCTTCATTATAAACAGGCACAATAATTGAAATCATATGTTATTTATTTTACAGAAAACATACTTTGCGGTAATTCATATTTTTTAATTATGTCAATATTTTTTTCATTTCTGCGTAGGAAAATTAGCGTGTAATCATCAACAAAGACCGGTGCCCAAAGCGGGTCGCTGACTCGTGTGACTAAAAATTTTTGCGCCCAAGGCGTCAGATCGTTTCTATAGAAATAAATAACATTGAAGTTCCATTTTTCTAGTTCTGTATTCCAGACTGTTTCATTGTCCTGCATAGGGATATATTCATTCTGGAAAAAGCTCGCTGGATAAGCTTCGGGTCTATTATCCACGAACACTTTTTCTTCCGGATATAAATTAAAAATCAAATATCCGCCAATATCATAATTAGAAAAAATTGGCCCCTTTATGCGCTCTGCTTTGAAAAAGTCTGCTGACGCATTGATTCTCGGCGGGAGTCCAGCGCCCCAATTAGAGTTCCACGGTAGACGATCACTAAAATGAACAGCTATGAAAATTAAAAGTATAACTGAAAGAGCTATTGAGCATATAGTGTGATTTTCCATTTTCTCCTTATTGTCAGGTTTTTTATAGAGTATATGCGCGCAATATAAGAATAAGGAAACTAAGACGAGACTATACAGTGTTAGATTTCTAATGGCAGAAAAACTAAGGATCGCAAAAACAGTCGCTATGCCACACAACGCGATCGGGAATTTATTTCTGTGTTTCCAGAACACAAAAACAGATGTGAATATGAAAAATCCTGTCGCTATCGCCCACCAAAGAAAATTCGGGTTACTGATGCCGAGGTGAATGAAGAAGGGGATAGACTGATTTTCAACAACCAGATATCCGTAATTTCTAAATATAATGAAGGGATAAATAACGCCGTATAGTCCATATGGATTTATACAAATTGTCAGAGTTGATAAGGTCAAGATAATTGCCAAAAATTTGCTTCTTATGAAATCTTTACGTATGAGTGTTTCCAGTAAAAACATTCCTATAATAAATGGGGCAAGAATAAAATAAATATGGGAATTGACGAACAGCAGTGAAAAAAATGGTATTATGTACAACCATTTTTTATTTATTTCATCTGTCGTGTATAAACATAAAAGTGCTAGAATCAGCGAGATAAAAAGATAGCTTAATCCTTCTGGACGCACTTCAGTTCTCTCTGCGACGAGCGGGATTAAAAAAAGCATAATTGGAAATGAAACCAGAATAGGAACTTTGTATCGCCAAACATAAAACAGAAGGACCACAGAAAATAACACACATCCACCATAGAACAAAGATAGTCCGTTGAAGCCAAATACAGAAAATATTAAATAAAATAAAATACCGCTGCCCCAATGATGATTTACAAAAGGGAAGTAGGAATTGGTAAATGAAAAAAAATTAGTATGCAGAAGCGCGTTGCGCGATATATTAAGGTTATCCGCGTGTATAAATAATTCTCCATTCTTAAGATGCCTTCCTAGGTCAGTGGCGGTCAGGTTGATTTGTTGAAAAATAAAAAGAGATAACAAAAAAATAATACATACCGAAGCAATTACATAAGATTTTTCCATTTCAATATTTTACTTTGTGTGTATCGCTAAATAAATATCTTCAAGCGCGCGGACGGCATCGCCGGCGGCAATGTTGTTTTGATGATATAGGACATTAGTGCAGTCTCCGGCGGCCCAGATACCCGGGACTTCTGTTTTTTGAGTTATAGGGTCTATTTTCACTCGACCGTATTCATCGAGCGGAACAATGTCTTTTGCAAAATCTGTGTTTGGAATTTGTCCGATTTCAACAAAAATACCAGAAACCTTTAGTTCTGTTTCAGACCCTGTGTTTTTGTCTTTATAAATTATTCCTTCCACGAATTTAGCACCTTTTACTTCTAAAATATCCACATTTTTTATTGCTTTCATTTTTGAATTTTTCAAAACTTTTTCCACTGTGATTTCATCTGCGCGGAAAGTGCTACTACGATGAAGAAGGGTTACAGATTTGCAGTATGCAAGCAGTTGGGCAGCAGTCTCAAATCCGGCATTTCCTCCGCCAACCACTACTACATCTGTCCCAGAAAAAAGAGGTCCGTCACAAGATGCGCAGTAGGTGAGTCCTTTATGTTCGAGCTTATCCGCATTTTTGGCTTCCAATTTTTTCCGTCCGCTACCGGAAGCTATCAGTATTGTTTTGGTTAAAAATTCTGCACCCGACTCTGTTTTTACGGAAAATAAACTTTCGGACGTTGGACGTCCGAATTTCGGACGTCCAACGTCCGAAACCGTAGTTACTTTTTCGCCCTCTTTGACTTCCAGTGTTTGTCCCTCGCCAGCGTTTGCCAATACATGTTTTTTAAAATTTTCCGCCAACTCGTTGCCCGACAGAGAATTCGTCCCTATCCAGTTATAAATCTGTTCAGATACAACAGATTGCCCACCCCACTCGGTGGTAATAAAAAGAGTTTGGAGTCTTTTTCGAGAAGCATATACGGCCGCCGCCGCGCCCGCCGGCCCGCCCCCAATTATTATTAAATCGTAAGTCATTTGAATATTATATACTATTTGTAAAACTTTTGAAAATGAACTTTTTTCGGTACGGATTTTTTGAAGCTTAAAAAATCCTGAAGTTCTCGGCTCGTCAGCCTCGAAACCCCTTCAAAAGTTTATTTTCAAAAGTTTTATTTCTTGCGTCTCAAAAATGCTGGAACAGCGCTCCAATCATCTGTGTCATCTTCTATGATAATATCTTTTATGACATCGGTCTTCTTATCCATTTTATTTATATTTCCGTTCTTGATACTGTTGTTTATTTCTTTTTTAGCCAGAATCGCATTCTCTTCTTTAAGTAGTGTTTGACTAGAAGCTCCCGATCCGCCAAAGAGATTTTGACGAGGCATATCGGCAGGGAAGTTAGTAGCAATAACTGTAACTTTTAATTCGCCTTTTTTTAATTTTTCATCACGAATGGTGCCGAAGATTACTTTTGCGTCTTTGTCGATTGACTCTGTAATTATTTTAGCCGCTTCTTGGATTTCATGAATAGCCAGGTCGTCTCCGCCGGAAATTGCAAAGAGCACTCCCTTAGCGCCGTGGATTGAAACCTCAAGCAGGGGAGAATTGATAGCAGCCAGAGCAGCTTTTTCAGCTCGTTTTTCACCTGATGCAGTACCGATACCCATGAGCGCGCTGCCAGCATCTTTCATGACAGCTTTAATGTCTGCGAAATCAACATTGATGATGCCGGGAGTAGTGATAAGGTCTGAAATACCTTCCACGGCTTGGCGTAGAACATTGTCGCAATTAGCAAAAGCATCTTTAAAATTGGTATTTTTATCGGCTAACTGAAGCAACTTATCATTTGGAATTATAATAATCGCATCCACTTCTTTAGACAATTCTTCAATGCCTTTTTCAGCCATTTTCATTCTATGACTGCCTTCAAAGAAAAAAGGTTTGGTGACGACAGCGACAGTGAGTATACCTTGCTCTCTAGTTGCGCGGGCAACAATCGGGGCTGCGCCTGTACCTGTGCCTCCACCCATTCCACAAGCAATAAAAATCATATCTGCCCCCTTTATAACATCTTGAATTTCAGATTTTGTTTCTTCGGCCGCCTTCTTTCCAATCTCTGGGTCCATCCCAGCGCCGAGACCTTTCGTAAGATTTTTTCCTATGTGGATTTTTTTCTCGGCCAGAGAATGATGGAGGTCTTGCGTGTCGGTATTCATACAGATAAAACTCACTCCCTTAACCTTAGAATTTATCATATGGTTAATAGTATTTTTACCTGACCCTCCTATTCCAACAACCATAATACGAGCGAAACTCTCTATTGCTTGATTTATTTTTGGCATAAATTTACTTATTTGATAATTTTCAGCCTGAGGCTGATCCGCCTTTGGCGGAAACTTATATAAAAACATACTATCACCAAAGCAAAAAAAAGCAAACTTTCTGTAAAAATCTAGAAGAAAAACCTCTAAGAAAGTTACGGCATAAGTTGTTTTATGCTTGATTTTATTGTGTTTTTTAGATCTTTCAATAAGCCTTTAAATGAACCTTCGGAATAGCCGTTATTATCTCTGCCGGAAATTATCAAGCCGAGAGGAATAAACCAAGCCGAGTCACGAAGTTTGGTTTTTAAACTGCTGAAAATCTCGGTTGTTCTAAGGCTCGCGGGGAGTTTGAGTATGGATTTTGAAAGTTCTTCAATCCCTAAGATATTAGCCCCCCCGCCTGTAAATATAATACCCGCCGGCAAGAGCTCAGACCTTTTTATTTTTTTTAAATGATTTTCTATCAGTTCAAAAATATCAGAGAGACGCGCTTCAATAATTTCATCCAGCTTCTTCTTTTCAGCCCGAGACTGATCCGTCTTTGGCGGAGAAAAATTATCCGCAATGTTTCCCAATTTTAATCCTTCCGCTTTTTCGAGAGAAATCTTGAATCCTAGCGCGATATCATTTGTGATATCAGAAGAGCCGATGGAAAAAGTATGAATTGACATTGGTAATCCATTTTCAAAAACAGAAAGTGATGTTGTTTGACATCCTATATCAACTAACGCCACTCCCACGATTTTTTGTTTTTCAGATAATGCAATTTGACTAAGAGCTATTGGAGAGGCGATGATGTCTATAGTTTCCACTCCCGCTCCTGCTATTACAGCAATTAAATCCTCTAAATGTTGCATAGAATAGGTAAGAATTAGGGCTTTTATTTCAAGTTTGGTTCCACGCATGCCTTCTAGTCGGCCCAGTACCTCTTTCCCATCGAGGCGAAAAGAAATAGGAAAACTCTGAATAATCTTTTTATTATTTAAATTTAAATTATCTTCACAGTCCTGCAGCGCTTTATTTATGTCTAAATTAGTCACTTCATCATCAGCTTTAGAAATAATTGCCGAACCAGAGCTTAATTCTCCACGCAAACTTATACCACCGACTGAAATAAATGCGCGTTTTATTTTTACGCCCGAAGATTTTTCAGCCATTGATACGGAATTTCTTACTGAAATTATTGCAAGGGGAGAATCAACGATATATCCATGTCGCACACCCAACGTTTCACTTTCGCCGCCGCCAATAATTCTAGGATTTTTTTCTCCTTTTAAAAATTCTCCCACCACGACCCTAGTCATTGAGGATCCTACATCTATTCCCACTGAAATATTTCTCATCATATTTTTTCTCTGCTCTATTCATTGTACTACTATGTGTCATTCCTTTCAAATGAAGCATTCCGTGGATAACTAGGAAACCCAAGAATTGATCAAAGGTTTTAGAAAAATCTTTCGCTTCTCTCTTTACAACAGTCGGACACAGGATAAGCTCTCCCTCGTTCTTGCGTAAAGAGAAAGATAAAACATTGGGCGCTTTGTTTTTTTCTCTATATTTTTTATTTATCTCTCTAGATTTCTTTTCGGAAACATATGCTATGGACAGGGAATATTTTTTACCTAAAATATCGTTTTTTATTTTCAAAAACGGTAAGCGGGGGAGCTTGTTTTTTGTTTTGTTTATTATGGAAAAGTTTTCCTCCATATACTATTTAGTTGCCATCTTGCCAAGTTTTTTGAGTTTTTCTATTTCTTTTCTGCGAGCTATTCTCCTGAGAGCGCTCTTTTTTACTTTGAGTTTGGATTCTTTTCGGACATTATAACGAGAGCCTTTTACTTTGCGGATTATGCCCGACTCTTGAATTCTGCGCGAAAAGCGACGCAAAATGCTTGAATTATTTTCATTTGGATTTTTCTTAACCTGTATTACAGTCTTTGCCATATCTTGCAGACTAGCATATAATTGACTCTTTTGTCAAAAAAAGATAATATGAATATTATGAATCCCATAGTTGATTATATAACTGAAGAAAAAAGAAAAGAACTGAAAGCTGAACTGGAAGATTTAAAAGGGCCCAAAAGAAAAGAAATTTTAGCTTCTTTGAAGTATGCAAAATCATTAGGCGACTTATCTGAGAATGCGGAATATCACCAAACTCGCGAAGACCAAGGTAAACTTGAAGAACGTATTGCTAAGATAGAACAAATTTTACAGTCTTCACAAAATTTTTCTAGACATGGGGGAGACGTGGTTGAGGTAGGCTCTAAAGTGGTTGTGCAAAAGGAAGGTAAAAAAAAAGATATAATCTATACTATAGTAGGATCTGAGGAGGCAGATATGGCAAAAGGTAAAATCTCCAACAGGTCTCCTTTTGGCGAAGCGCTTTTTGGTAAAAAGAAAGGTGACAATGTTTCATTTAAGACTCCAGGCGGGGTAGTTAATTATAAAATAATCAACGTGAGTTAACCCACCTCCGCCAAGGCTTCGGCGAGGCAAGTAAAATATGTCTTCAATTGATGAAATTAGAGATGCTAGAATGAAAAAACTTAAGCTCTTAAGAAGTAAAGGCATAAATCCGTATCCAGCGGAGTCAAACAGAGAAATTTCTTTAAAAGAGGCAATAGAAAATTTTGATAATCTAGAAAAAAAGAAAAGGGTGGAATGGATAGCAGGACGAATTATGTCTATCCGTGGACAAGGCGCGATTGTTTTTATAACGTTAAATGACGGAACGGCCTCCTTTCAAGGCTTGTTTAAGAAAGATGTTCTGGGCGATGATAAATTTAGTTTTTTTAACGAAGTGGTTGATATTGGCGATTTTATAGAGATTAAAGGCAGTTTTTTTACAACCAAAAGGGGAGAGAAAACACTAGAAGCCAAAGATTGGCGCATGCTCTCTAAAAGTTTAAGACCCCTGCCGGAAAAGTGGCATGGACTCCAAGATGTGGAGGAAAGATTTAGAAAAAGGTATCTGGACATTTTAATGAATCCTGAATTAAAAGAACTTTTCGAAAAGAAGGCGAAGTTTTGGGATGCGACTCGTAATTTTTTGAAAAAAGAAAATTTTCTGGAAGTTGAAACACCAACGCTTGAAATTACAACCGGTGGAGCGGAAGCGCGACCATTTAAAACTCATCATAACGATTTTGACATAGATGTTTATATGAGAATATCGGTGGGTGAGCTTTGGCAGAAGAGATTACTCGCAGCCGGTTTTTCTAGAGTTTTTGAAATTGGCAGAGTTTACAGAAACGAGGGAGCAAGCCCGGAACATACTCAAGAATTTACTGGTATGGAATTTTACGCAGGGTATATGGATTACAAACAGGGAATAGAGTTTACAGAAAAAATGATTAAAGAAGTTGTCATGGAGACGTTTGGCACGCTTGTTTTTGAAACACATGGACACAAAATTGATTTATCTAAAAAATGGGAACGCATTGCTTATGTTAATACGATAAAAGAAATGTCAGGTATTGATGTACTTTCGGTTACAGAAAAAGAAATGATGAAAAAGCTAGATGGGCTTGGAGTGAAATATGAAGGCGCAAATAAAGAACGTTTGACTGACTCGCTCTGGAAATATTGCAGAAAGCAAATAAAGGGACCGGTATGGCTCATTGATGCGCCAAAACTTGTTTCTCCGCTTTCAAAAGCAAAACTCGAAAATTCACTGCTCACTGAACGCGCGCAGTTTATCTTGGCGGGAGCGGAAATGACTAACGGATTTTCAGAATTGAATGACCCGATAGATCAGAATGAACGTTTTGAAGCGCAAAGGAAATTGATTGAGGGGGGAGATAAAGAAGCAATGATGCCGGATGATGAATTCGTGGAAATGCTTGAACACGGCATGCCCCCAGCTTTCGGTTTTGCTTATGGGGAACGACTCTTTGCTTTTTTAGTAGATAAACCGCTTCGCGAGACCCAACTCTTTCCATTGATGAGACCAGAGGGTCAAAATAAAAAAGTGGAAAATAGGAAAGGCATGATCGTGGTGGCTATTTTAAATCAGGAAGCAAAAATGGAACCATGGCAAAAATTAAACACCGTCGCTCATTTGAATGCGGCTTTTGGCGCTCGAGTCGGGAGAGGGGATTTATTTTACAGAGATACAATAGTTTCAAAAGATAATCATCAGATTAAACTTAATATTAAAAATGCGATCATGATCAAGACTGTGCTTTCGGGAAAAATTTTGCGAGAATTATTAAACAAGGCAAAAGACCTAGAACTTGAAGTTGATGAATTTACCCGAGAAATGATAGAAACGACCAGTGACAAAAAAGTTGTTGAAATGACGGCTGCCAAAAATTTCGACGAGATTGAGTATCTCGGTATTCTCATTTACGGCCCTAAAGACACCGTAGAAGGCTTGACCTCTGATTTGAAGTTGTATTAAAAAACTTGCCGAAGTCCGACTTAGGCAGTAAAATAATTTCATGGGTAACAGAAAAGTGCCTTTTGTGGAAGGAGAGTTTTATCATGTTTACAGTCGCGGAAACAGTAAACAAAAAATATTTTTGGATGATTATGATCGCGATCGCTTTGTAAAATTGCTCTATCTTTGTAATTCAAAAATGAATATAAATTTTCGTGATGATATTGTAAGACCAGCTATTAATGCTTGGGATTTTGATCGCGGTGAACCTATTGTTTGGATTGGTGCTTGGGTATTAATGTCCAATCATTTTCATCTTTACCTTACTATCAACAATTTGCCTAAGTCGGACTTCGGCAAGAATAAAAATCAAGTTACCGAGTTTATGCGTAAGTTACTAACTTCTTACTCAAAATATTTTAATACAAAGTATAAACGTACAGGAGGATTGTTCGAAGGGAAGTTTAAAGCAACTCATATTACTAACGACCCTCAAGCGAAATATAATTTTTCATATATTCATCTAAATCCGATAAAATTGATTGACAGTAAGTGGCGTGAAGATGGAATTAAGGATATCCCAAAAACAGTAAAATTTTTAGAAAAATATAAATGGTCAAGTTATTTGGATTACAAGGGAGTCGTTCGCCCGGAAAATAAGATTTTAAACAGAGAATTTTTTCTGAAATATTTTAAGGATATAAAAGATTTTGATTTGGAAATAACGGAGTGGCTAAAATTTAGAGAAGAGTAGTACACTTTGCCGAAGTCGGACTTCGGCAAACAACTGAATAAAGATTAAAAATATCTCATAAATAAAAATGCCTCGAGAATCATAGATTCCGAGGACTTTTTTAAGAACAACTTTTGTCCCTCCTCTCGCTGCCTCCAGGGCGAGAGGAGGGAAGGAACAGGGGAGATACGAAGTATAAAACTAATAAATGTAAAAGTAAAGAAAGTTATCCACAGTTGGAGCTTGGTGTTATTTTATGTATGGAATACAATGTATATCAAGTGGGAAAAAGTGGGAAATCTGTGGATAAGTAATTTTCAAGAAAAAAATATAAATTTATGCTCATCGGCGAATATATACATACGATAGACGCAAAAAATAGGGTTTCAATGCCGGCAAAGTTTCGCAAAGAGCTCGGTAAGAAAATTATTATCACACCCGGACTTGGTCAATGTTTGTTCATTTTTACAATTAAAGAATGGGAAAAAGTTAGCAAGAAACTTTCTAATTCGGATTCGGATCTATCTTTTCTGAAAGCCGACCAAAGAAGTTTTAACAGATATATGTTCGGAAGAGCGGTAGAAGCGGAGTTTGATTCAATCGGCCGAATATTAATTCCGGATTTTCTTAAAGATAGAATTGGACTTGTAAATTCCGCGGCAGTTGTCGGAGTAAAAGATAGAGTAGAAGTATGGAGCGAGAAAGCATGGTCGGAGCAAAAAGAAATCGTGGAAAAGCAGGCGGAACAGTTGGCGGAGAAATTGGGAAGTTCTTAAAAACATAATTTTTTTCGGTACGGATTTTTTGAAGATTAAAAAATCCTGAAGTTCTCGGCTCGTCAGCCTCGAAACCCCTTCAAAAGTTATGTTTTTAAGAACTTCAAAAATATATGCATAAGACAGTTCTTTTAAATGAAACAATAGAAGGTTTGCTTGCCCCGCAGAAGGCGGGGAATGAAAAACTGGTGATTGTGGATGCAACTTTCGGCGGTGGAGGGCATAGTTGGGAGATTTGTAAAAGATATCCGGGCGTGAAAATAATTGCTCTCGATCAGGACCAAAGCGCTCTTGAGAAGGCTAAAAGTAAATTCAAAGATTTAAATTGCAATATTACTTTTATAAACGCGAATTTTAGGGAACTGGACCATTTAGAAAATTTCGGCGCCTTCGCCCAAAATTCGCCCGCAAAGGATTTTGGAAAATACGCCCTCAGAGACATAGGACAGGGAACCCACTTTTCTCAAAATCCTTTGCAGGCGAATAGCATAGACGGAATCATTTTTGATTTAGGTTTGAGTTCTGACCAGTTGGAGAATTCTGGACGAGGATTTTCTTTTCAAAAAGATGAGCCACTGCTTATGACTCTGAAAGAAAATCCAACTTCGGGAGATGTTACCGCGCAAGAAGTTGTAAATACTTGGGGAGAGAAGAGTTTAGCCGATATTATTTACGGTTACGGCGAGGAAAAGCAGGCTCGTAAAATTGCTAAAGCAATAGTGGAATTTAGGAAAAAACAGGAAATTAAAACCACTTTTGATCTAGTAAAAGTAATAGAGCAGGCAATTCCAGCCAAGTTCCGTAAAGGCAAAATCCATTACGCCACCAAAACTTTTCAGGCAATAAGGATAGCGGTAAATAATGAGTTGGGAACGCTTACTGAGGGTTTGGATAAAGGTTTTAAGTCATTGAAGGCAGGCGGAAGGATGTCGGTGATTTCTTTTCATAGTTTAGAGGACAGAATAGTAAAGAGATTTTTTAAGAAAAAAGCGGAAGAAAATTTAGCAAAATTAATCAACAAAAAACCAATTGTTGCTAAATTGGAAGAAATAAAAAATAATCCGAGGTCAAGAAGCGCCAAATTGAGGATCTTGGAAAGAAAATAACATGAGACAAATAAGTTCAAAATTAAATATGTATATAAAAAGAGTCAATGTAATAAATAATAACATTGAAAAACTTATTTTGAATATTATTTTTTGCTCTTTTGGAGCGCTTGCGTTTTTGTATGTTTTATTTTTAGGAAATATGGTTGGGAATATTATAGAGCGTCGAAGTCTTGAGGCAAATGCGCGCATTCTCTCGAGTGAAGTTAAGGATTTAGAACTTACTTATTTATCTATGTCCAATAATGTTGATTTAGCTCTTTCGCATTCTATGGGTTTTCAAGAGACCAAAATAACATTCGCAACTCGGAAACCTCTGAGCTATGGATCTGCGGGCGAGGCTCTTGGTTTTAGACAAAGCGAACCTTTGGGTGGTATAAAAATAACTCAAAATGGCCTATAGTTTTTTTTCCAGATCCAAAATTGTGCTTTTTTGTGTTATAATTTTTTCTTTGATTCTAATAACCAAGCTTTTTTTAGTGCAAGTTGTGCGCGGTGATGCTTATTCAAAGTCTGCGGACCGCCAATATTCTACTCCCCCCGACAATATTTATGAACGCGGGACTATTTTCTTCAAGAGCAAAGATGGACAACTTATTTCGGCTGCTACACAAACTAGTGGATTCAAGATTGCCATAAATTCTAGTAAAATTATTGACGGAGAATTGGTTTATCAAAAACTCAATAAAATAATCGTTCTTGATCATGATGATTTTATAACCAAAGCGTCCAAGCTAAACGATCCTTATGAAGAGGTGGCAAACCGTCTTTCTAAGGAGCAGGCTGATGCCGTATCTCTTCTGAAAATACCCGGTGTAAGTATTTTTAAAGAGAAATGGCGTCTTTATCCGGGAGGAACGCTTGCTTCCCATATACTCGGCCTTGTGGGATACAAAGAGGCAGAGCTAGGTGGGCGTTATGGCCTTGAGAGAGAGTATAATACCGAGCTTATCAGAGACAATAATCCCAATGTAAATTTTTTTGCTGAAATTTTTTCTGATATAAATAAAACTTTTTTTAAAAATGAAATAATGCGGGGGGATCTAGTAACCACTATTGAGCCAACAGTTCAGAATTTTTTAGAGAAAAAATTAATGGAGGTAAAAGAAAAATATCAAGTTAATTCTATCGGTGGGATAATTATGAATCCACAAGATGGATCTATCTATGCTATGAGTGTTAAACCTGATTTCAATCCAAATGATTTTTCTAAAACTAAAACATCTACTTTTTCTAATCCGCTAGTGGAAAATGTTTTAGAATTTGGCTCTGTGGTAAAACCCTTGGTTATGGCAGGAGCGATTGACGCAGGGGTGCTGACGGCGGATACAACATACACCGATAATGGCTTTGTGAAAGTTGAAAAAAAAGAAATATCCAATTTTGATAAAAAGGGTAGAGGTCCGGGCACGAGTATGCAAGAAGTTTTAAATCAGTCTCTGAACACCGGTATGGTTTTTGTAGCGCAAAAATTAGGCAAAGAAAAATTACGAGATTATTTACTTTCATATGGAATTAAAGATAAAACAGGAATTGATTTACCCAATGAAATTTCTGGACTTGCCTCGGGTATATTAAAAAGTCCTAGAGAAATTGAATATGCTAATGCCGCCTTTGGTCAAGGTATTGCTTTTACTCCCATTGGATTCATTCGAGCATTTGCATCACTAGGCAACGGCGGGCGGCTAGTTGTTCCGCATATTGTAAAAGAAATAAAATATAACAACGGCAGTTCTAAAATTATGAACTATCCCATGCTAGCTACCAAAATCACAAAACAAACTTCAGAAGAGATAACCAGAATGCTGGTGACAGTGATGGATAAGGCAATCAAAGGAGGCTTAGCAAAGTTAGATCATTTTAATGTAGCGGTAAAGACTGGCACAGCGCAGGTTGCAAATAATACCACTGGAGGATATTATACGGATAGACACACTCATTCTTTTGTTGGTTATTTTCCAGCTTATGATCCAAAGTTTATAGTCTTTCTTTACGCCGTAAATCCAAAAGGCGCGCTCTATGCCGCGACAACTTGGACTGATCCCTTTTTAGATATCACTAAATTTTTATTAAATTATTATGAGATTCCACCAGATCGGTGAAAATTAATGAACGAAGTGAATATAATTTTCCCGACCCTGTTAAATGTCCTTCGGACAAATTTTGCTTTGCAAAATTTATTTAACAGGGTGAAGATTTTAATATTCATTTCATTCGTTTAAAATCATTTATGAAAACAATTTTTAAAAAAATAATAGTTTATATACTACAAATAGAATCACGCTTGGTAATTTTTAAATATAAACCGAAGATTGTCGCTATTGCCGGCTCGGTTGGCAAGACTTCCACCAAGGATGCAATTTATGCAATTCTCTCTGGAATATCGCATGTTCGCAAAAGCGAGAAAAGTTACAATAGCGAAATAGGATTACCCCTCACTATTTTAGGCGTTCCGAATGGGTGGAATAATCCTCTGATGTGGCTTCAAAATATTTTCAAAGGTTTATGGCTTTTTCTTGGGCCTTTTGGGCCTCATAAATATCCCAAATGGCTTGTTCTGGAAGTCGGCGTAGGCAAACCGGATGACATGCGCCGCACCGCTTCCTGGCTTAAAACGGACGCGGTTGTTATCACCGCCATCGGCGAGACTCCGGCTCATATTGAATTTTTTAATTCACGAAAAGATCTTATAGAAGAAGAAAGCAAACTCATAAAAACTTTAAAAAAAGACGGCCTTTTAATATTAAATGCTGATGACAATGATATATTGCAAATAAAAAAAAATAGTAAACGCCGCGCTATCACTTATGGATTTAAAGAAGGCGCTGATGTATTGGGATCTCAAGATAGTATTTTTTATGGTGATTTAGGTGAACCTCAGGGAATAACTTTTAGAATAGACGAGAAGGGGAATAGTTTACCTGTAGTTCTAGAAGGGGTATTTGGACGAAATCATATTTATGCCTCTCTAGGAGCTCTGGCGTTTTCTTCAATTTTTAAATTTAATATGCTGGATGCGGTAAATTCATTAAAAAATTATGATGTTGCGCCGGGGCGTATGCGGCCACTAAATGGGATAAATAATTCTCTGATTATTGATGATACTTATAATTCTTCTCCTTTTGCTTGTGAGTCCGCCTTAAAAACTTTAGGGGAAATAAAAAATCAAGAGAGGAAAATTGCTGTATTGGGAGATATGCTGGAACTGGGCAAACATACAGAGGAAGTCCACAGGAATATTGGCAAGATAGCTAAAGAAAATTGTGATATTTTGATGGTGGTGGGCCCAAGAGCACAAGCTATAAAGTCTGGCGCCATAGAAGCGGGTATGAATAGTATAAATATTTTTGAATTTTTAGACTCATCTCAAGCTGGAGAGTTTATAAAAACTTTTGTGCAAAAAGGAGATTTAACGCTTGTAAAAGGTTCCCAAGGTATGCGTATGGAGCGGGTGGTAGAGGCGATACTTTTTGATAAAGAAAATAAAAGAAAACTGCTAGTCCGTCAAGATGATGAGTGGTTGAAGAAAAAATAATTAATAGAACTTTGAATTGTGACCTTAACCATACCTGACCCAAAACCCTTTGTTAATTTCTTTCATAGTCTTGCAAACATCATATCACACTTTGAAAAAGCACCAAATTATGAGGCTTTTACACCCAGAGCTCTTATTAGAGGAAGCCCCTAATGTTACCAAAACTTAGTTCTTTGGGGTGTATTTGACTGAACTATTTCTATTAAGGACTCTTTCTTCTTTCACAATTAAAGATGAATTCTCTAGTGTAAAAGGTTGTAATTCTGCTTTCCAATTAGAAATACAATTTACATTTCCTTGATCGTTTGTGTAATAAATTTCTACCAAAACAGGTATTTTATTTATCGCACTGTCTCTCCATTCATTAAAAGTCTTTATAATACTAATTGAAAATTCAAATGGTTCATCTTCTAAACTTTGGTGTAATGGTGTTTTTTTATAACCTTCATTGAAATTTACTTCACCTTTTACTTTTGGTTTTTTTAGATTAAATGCCACACCTCTTCCTGCGTTAAAGCTTTCAAAAGTTATGTTAAAAATAAGTCTTCGCGTATCGTTTTCAACTGCTTCAATTTTTCTACCTTTATCAATTATTGCCCAACCAGCTTCTAAAGGATTACTATTTAAACCAATATAAATATCCCTCGGTCTGATAATTAAACTAGGAACAGTGCTTAAGGCTGAATTCCAATCAGATTTAGTAAGGGCTTTTCTTGATAAATATAAAGAATACAAAGTAGCAATACCAATTAAAATTTCTGCACTATATGCAAGATTTTGAAGATTCATTTTTGTTTTTTATATTAAATCTTTGTTTAATTTCTGGAATCCTTTTTTGTCTAAAAACTTACTCACAAAATATCTTTTATCTTTAAAATCAAAAGCTTCTTTTGTTTTTGGATTTACCCAAAAGAAAAAATTATACCTATCTCCCTTACCTGCTCTTTTATACTTTTTACATAATTCTTTTATTTTATGTGTTGGTATTGTAATAGTATGAGGAACTATATCTTTTCTTCCTGTTTTGTCTGATTGTTCAAGAATATAAATCAAGAATATGAAGTAATCAGCAGTAGATTTGTGAATTACATCCCGATGAAAGAAAAACCACCCATTAGAACCATAACCATAACATTTAACATTATGCTTACTTGGCTCAAACGCTCTACTTCCCTTAACTTGCAGAGTCAAAACCTTTTTACTTTTTATATTTATCAAAAAAAGATCAATGTCTTTCATTTGAGCGTTAAGAGGCATTAAAACTTCAATTTTTTTATCAGTTTCATTTCTTAAAATGCCAGCAACAACTGCCTCATCAGTATTCAAACTCCAAAAGTTTTTATATGCTTTTCCCATAATTATAATTATATCATTAATGACCAATCCAAACTCTTGTTGGGCTATTTCTAAAACATACCAAAACTTATTATGTAGAGTCTATTTTGTTCTAATGGTATTTAAAAATTTATATAGGATTTCCACAATTAGGGCAATTATTTGTTCCAACGAGTAAGCCTATTTGAGTACCACACTTTCCACATTTCATATTCGCATATACTCTATCGCCTAATTTTGTTGCCATTACAGAAGAAGCTGTTGCACCACTTATAATGCTAGATGCAATCATTTGTGCATTTTTTGGAGTAATTTGTTGTATCCACGATTTTGTAAATTCATTTAATGTCTCTTTTAGGTCAGGCAATTTCTCATTTATATTAGATAAATCTTCAGAAATCTTTTTTATTTGGGCAGTCTCGCTACTTGAATACATATTTTTTACTTGTTTATACCACCAATCTCTCATTTCTTTAATTCTTTTGATTTTCTCTGGATTAGCTCCAAAATCTGAATGGCAATTGGGGCATGCTGGTGCTGCATTATCTAATGTATCGGGTCCATTGTCTTCTTGTGGAATTATATGATGCACTTCCAAGCTAACACTAACCTGATGGCATATGCAACAAGCATATCCTGATTTACTTCTTGCTTCTTGTTTTGTTGTATCGCTAAATGGCATATTTAATGTTGAGATTATAGCATTAATGGTGGAAAATGCTATAATTAGAACAATTTATGGCACAGATAATAAAAGCAAAAATTGAAACCTTAAAGTATCGTGCAGGAAAGCTAATGAAAAATATTGAGCTGAATGAGTATCAGTTTTCTGGTTTTGATATTAACAAGGCTTCAGCTTCGGGTATATTAGAAATAGATAATAAAAACAAAGTCGCTTTTTCAAAGTGGGTAACACCAAAAAGAACAAGGTCATATCCTTTTGCTAGAATTTATGATATTTATAGTTTTGGAGGTAAAAGAATAACAATTATTCCAGTGATAAAAGATGAAGGAATTGGGGCTTCTAAGAACAAATCAAACAATGATAGAATTAACTTCATAACATTGTCTTGGATGAATCTCACAAATGTGTTTGTTATTTTAGCTTGGTATTCTTCAGCTGAAAAGAAAAGTAAGTATCGCATAACAAACCAAAAGTTTGATAATAAGTATATAAAACAAAAAATAAAAGAAATCAGTGAATATCAACTTGATGCTCATCATTGGAATAATGAGCATTTTATAAAAGATTTTTCATTTGTATACAAAAAAGCTGTACTAGCTTATGAAAATATTTCTAAAAAGCTAAAAGTAAAAATGCATTCTTTTTCAGACCACTTAGCGTTTCTGTCTAAAATAACCAATGAGTTTAATAAGAATTTAATTAGCCTTGAGAAATTCGCATTTGAAACCTTAGATAGATCTAAATCTGCTGCAAATAGAGAAACTTTGGTTAATCATGTGAATGAATGTCTTACTAGTGGAGGAGAAAAGTTAGTATTTGAAATAAAAAATAAACTAGGGGGTAGTTATTTTCTAACAGCTGATGAAAGCATAATTGATAATAAGAAAAAAGAATTAATAATTCAGGAATCAAAAAATGCCACTTCCAGTAAATTGCCTAAAATTGCTGATATAAAAGATGGTTTATTTAAAATAATGCTTTTTTCTCAAATAAAATCTATAAGCATAAATGATGTTAAATATAGTTATAAAGTTTCCTTAAAACTAACGGGGAAAATATCCTCAAAATTACAATTACCAAAAGCTAAATCAAAAATTAATTCCTTTGTTGAAAAAGAAAGACTTACAAAATCAGAAGCAAAAATCTTATATATGCTTAATGAGGAGGCAGTAGAGAATGATTATCAAATTTCTATCTCAAACGAATAATAATTATGATAATAACACCATTAAGATATCCCGGAGGGAAAGCAAAAGCTCTTAAGATGATTTTGCCTTTGGTTCCAAAATATTCTGAATTCAGAGAGCCTTTTCTTGGCGGTGGTTCTGTTTTTATTGCGTTAAAGCAGTTATTTCCTGAAAAGAAATATTGGATAAATGACTTGAGCAATGATTTATACCATTTTTGGATAAATCTTGGGGTTAAACCAGAGCAACTTATTGCAAGTATTCAAAAGATAAAAGAAACAGAAAAAGATGGTAGAAGATTACATAAACAATTAGTAAATATAAATCCTAAAGCTAGTCTTGAAAAGGCAGTAAGATTTTTTATCTTAAATAGGATAACTTTCTCTGGAACAATTGAGGCTGGTGGATATTCACAAGGTGCTTTTGAAGCTCGCTTTACCCAATCCTCCATTGATAGACTAGAGCCAGTCAGCTCTATTTTAAAAGATACAAAAATAACTAATCTTGATTATGAGGAATTGATAAATAAACAAGGAGAAAATGTTTTTATTTTCCTTGATCCACCTTATTTGTCTGCTACAAAATCTCGTTTATATGGAAAGAATGGCAATTTACACACAACATTTGACCATAAGCGATTTGCTGAGGTAATGAAAAAAACAAAGCATAAATGGATGATTACATATGACGATTGTCCAGAAGTTAGAAATCTATTTTCATTTGCAAATATAATAAGTTGGGAATTCCAATATGGAATGAATAATTACAAACAAAAAACCGCAGCAAAAGGAAAAGAAGTAATAATCACCAATTACAAACCTGAAAAGAGTATTAAACAACCAACCTTTTTTGATTTATTGATTTCTAAACCATCTTTACAGCTTTAGATTTTTTTTGTTTTATAAATGCTTTACTTTTTTAAGGAAAAGAGGTTTAGTTTAATTATGTTTGATAATCAGAATGGTGGTGAAATAGTGGCTAGGGATAAATCCACTGGATTGTTTAAGCCAGGACATTCAAAGGCAGGAGGAAAACAAAAAGGATGGAAATCAGCAAAAACTATTTTAAGGGAACTGCTTCAGAAATTATCTATTGAAAAAAATGGAAAGAAAATTACTGCTTTACAAGCCATTTTGAGTAAGCAAATAGATATAGCGATAAAGGAAGGAAAGCTAGACCATGTTAGATTTATTTTAGAGCAGGCTGGAGATTTAATAAATGGTGGAGTAGTTGAGCCGAACAATTCTTTTAGCTTTGAAAAATTTGAACAGATTATTAATAGCGATGGTTTTCTTGAGATAGAGGAAGAGGACAGAATTCTTATTAAAGAATCAAAAGTGGAAAATATAATTAACTAAAAATTGTAATTTTAATGACCTACCCAAACTCTTGTTTGGCTATGTCTAAAACATACCAAAACAATGCTATTCATTGCGTGAGTTGATGGGTCAAATTGAGTGCCATCTTCTAGAGTTATTGTTGAAAGAGGCACAGATAATCTTTTTCCCGGATACACTGTAAAATTGTTGTGTGTTTGATATGGGGGATTTTCAAAATTAAAACCATCACTGCCATTCAGACCAAGCATGCAATCAGTCCAATTACCTCCTTCAAGATTTGTAATATATAAATTATATGGGTCAGCTTGAATTTTTGCTTTTAGCATATCACTGTCAGTATTTTGAACTTGTGATGATGATTGATTGTGTGAATTATTCGTAAAGAATAAAGATAATAAAACTATTAAGGTGCTGAAAATAAAATAGGGATGACGCCTGACCCAATTTTTTTGTTTAGAACTTGGACTTGTTGTTTTATTTTCTTCCATATATTTTTTATTAAACTTTTTTATTATTATTTTCGCTTAACGACCAAGCTAAACAAATTACCCAACCAATTAAAGTCCAACCCAAAAACAAATTGATAACAAATATTGATGAAGTTTTTGTGTGCTTTCTAACTTCAGCAAATGTTGTAGGAAGAAAGTAAACAAACAAAGATATTACAAATATTATTGCTACTCCCATAAATTTTAATTTATATTAAGCTAATAATTTCCCATCAGAGCTCCTTGAGACGCAAAGAGCCCACCACGGGTAGAGACCTAAGTCTCTCATATAGGTTTCCCTATATGGCTAGTGAAGCGACCCCATGATGGGTTCTTTAAGCTTCACTAGACTTTATTCACCATGCCTCTATTTCTAAAGGTTTAGGCTACTTCAATTATTAAGTTGTATTTTAAGTTTACCCCTATTTACCAAAAAAGCAAAATTAACAAACTTAAACCCTTGAATTTGCTACCCCAATACTTGTTATTTTTTATAACTATTGTGTAATGCTTATTTATGGTTGGTTGGAAAAGTAAAGTCGTGTTCCCATTAACCTTTTTGTTTTAAAGTGGAATCAATTTTCTCTCACGGAAAAGTGAAGTTTTTAGAGTTTTTTAATTTACAATTTTTACAATATGCATTTTTCCTCTTGCACTTCTTTTGGTTTCTGATAATTTTATTATAGAGTTCTTTTATTATTAATAGTCTTTCAACGTAGGGCGTAAATTTACATGAGCCCTCGTTCAACCTATTTGTTGTAATTAATGTTGTGATATCTGGCTATTGGACATAGTCCATGAGTATGAGAGAATAAAGACAATTACACAGGTAGATATAAATGGTTTTAACCAAATCAGTTGATTCTTGAAAGAAATTAGCATAACTCCCGTGGTGGGTGTTGTATAGTTTCTTTTGTGCGTCAACTTTTTTTATAAAAAGCTGAACTCAAAAGTAGCCCCAGCTACTTATGTTAGAAAACCAAGCGGAGGAGCTCAAACTACAAGAGCTTCTCAAGAAGAAGTTCCCTCAACTTAATACTGAAGAAATAGAAAAGATATCTCACCAACTTATGGAATTGGGGGTTTTTCTAGTACGGTTGGAGATAAAAAAACATTCTAACTCCTCTTTGCAATCAGAAAATACAGGAGGTTCTGAACAGAATAAAAATAATTCACCATAGAAGATTTTGTTTTTTAGATTATAAACCATTAACCTAAAAAAATTATGGAGGCATCAAAAAGATTTTTAAGGACAGCGGTAATTTATTGCAGAGTATACTCTTGGGAACACAAAAAATCTTACAGCTTGGAGGAACAAGAAAAAATAGCTATGGATTTTGCCTCTCAAAATGGATATAGAGTCTTAAAAGTTTTTCTAGAAACTGAACAATCTGGAAAAAACTTTGAAAGACCGCAACTTCAGGCAATGTTGAAATATCTGGATGAACACCCTTGGAGGGTTAAATTTCTTCTTTTGTCGGATATGGATAGACTGTGCTGCAGCCCTTCTGGGTTAAAAAGAATAAGACGTTTTCTCAGATTAAGTGGGGTTAAGGTCATTTCAGTGCTTCAGTCATTGCTTAAGTAAGCTAGAGAACAAGTAAAAGAGCCCTCTAACAAGTAATTATGCCCCTAAATGGGGAGAGTCCCGTTTCAGGTTTTCCTCACACTTAAGACAGCGGTTATAAATGTTTTTAGGATTTTGGGTTTCTAGTGTAGATTTTGAGATTATAAGATTAGGAGCTTTAATTAGCTTAGAATAAACAAATGAAAAAATTAAAAATTGAAAAACCAAAGAATGATATTATTTACACAAGAGTTTCTTCAGCAGAACAAACATTAGGCTTTAGCTTAGAAAGCCAAGAAAAAACTTGCAGGGAACTCTCTCGTAGAGATGAGCACTCTGTATTTATGCTTTTTAGAGAAGAAGGAGAATCCGCTAAAACAGCAGACAGAACAGAACTTAAAAAAATGATGTTGTTTTGTGATAAAAATAAAAAACAAATTAGTAGGTTGGTTGTCTATAAAATTGATAGGCTGTCCAGATCGGTAAGTGATTATCAAGTACTCAAAATGTTCTTTAATAAACTGGGAATTACTATTGTGTCTGCAACTGAACACTTCAAGGATGACCCTGCTGGGAAACTTAATGAAAATATACTTTCAGCATTTGCTCAATTTGATAATGATGTGCGGTCGGCTCGAACAATCGAGGGCTTAAAGGCACGCCTAATGAGGGGGTTGTGGGCTACGATTTCTCCTTTTGGATACAAAAATACTCGTGATGCAGCTGATGGTAAGGTTATTACTCCCGACCCAGAAAAAGCTCCAATTGTGAAAATGCTTTTTGAACAGTATGCTACTAGCAAGTATACTTTTAAGGAGTTGGCTAGTATGGCAAATAAAATGGGAGTAAAAAGTATGCATGGAAGGAAAATACACAAACAGCTGGTATCTAAAATCATTTCAAATCCAATTTACCATGGAATGATTGTGTTTCCAAAGTTTGGAATTTCTTTAATGGGTACTCATGAACCAGTAATCACCCAGAAATTATTTAGTCAGGCTCAATATGTGAGGAATGGGGGTAATCTTGGTAGGAAACTTCCTCGCAGCAGGGATAATCAAAATTACCCTTTAAGAGGAATCAAATGTAGTGGTTGTAACGGAAACTTAACTGCAGGAAAAACAAGAAGCAAAACAGGTAAGTATCATGATTACTATAGTTGTATGAAAGGTGAATGTCCAAAGAGAACTTCTATTAAAAAAGTTGATATGGAAAATGATTTTACTAATTTTTTGGTAGAGCTTACCCATAAAAGTGATTACCTTGATGTTCTAAAGGAGACAATTAAGCTTGCCCATAAAAGTGAGCTTAATTCTATAACTACCACAGAAAGAAAGCTTAATACAAAAATTTCAGAGTTGAAAGCCAAAAAAGATAAATTGCTTAACTTGAGAATTGAGGGGAAAATCTCTGATGAGGATTTTACTCCAGCCAATGAGAAAATCAAATTTGAAATATTAGAATCAGAAAGAGAGGTGAACAGTTTGTTTTCTCCAGAACTTGAAGTAGATAACGTAGTTGATTCTGGTATAGAATTCCTAAAACACCTACCTGAGCTTTGGAGAGACTTAAATGTTAAAGATCTTAGGGTTTTGAGAACCCTACTTTTTCCTGAAAACGTCTTTTATCATTATCCCAACATCAAAACCCCTGAAGCGTGTTGTATCTACAACGTAAAACCTGAATTTCTGGATGAAAAGACTGGTAAGGTGACCCTACGCGGAATCGAACCGCGATTTAAGCCTTGAGAAGGCCTTGTCCTAACCGTTAGACGATAGGGCCGTAGAAAAAATATAACATATTTAAAAAATTTTATAAAATACAAAAATAAATCTGCGATGTTGAACATATGTAAAAGATAGTAGAAAACATAGAAATTGATTTCTTATTCTTCAATCTTCGGTTTCTCCACCTCAAGTAGCGAAAGTTCGGGTGAAGAGCCGGCGATGCGAAGGACATCTTTATCTATTTTCTTTAATTCTTTATTGGAAGCATTGTAATGGTTCACGACAGTGCCGAGCGCATTACCGAGCTTGTTGTGGTATTCATCATAAGATTTTAAATGCTTACCCAAGTCTTCCACTTTTTTTATTATTTCTTTGGCGGATTCTTCTATTTTTAGCGCTTTCAGTCCTTGCAGGACCGTTTGTAAATATGCCAGAAAGGAAGTGGGGGAAGTGATAATAACTTTATATTTTCCCGCCGCCCGCTGAATCAAGTTTTCTTCTCCAGCGCCGACTTTACCTGTAAGTAAATCATAGTAAATAGCTTCATGCGGAATAAACATAAAAGCAAAATCTGTCGTGCCTTGCATTGGTTGGATATATTTTGAAGTTTCTAATATTCTATTTTTTAAATCATCCTCAAAAACTTTCCCTAGTCTTTTTCTTTCTGTTTCATCTCTTTCCTCCGCCATTCTATTGTAATTTTCCAGCGAGAATTTTGAATCTATCGGAATAATTTTATCTTTTACAAATACTACGGCATCCACAATCGTTTTATCAGGGAATTCGTATTGCATTTGGTAACTGCCAGGCGGGAGGACATTTTTTAAAACTGTTTCTAGATAATATTCGCCCAATATTCCGCGTTGTTTAGGATTCTTTAAAATATTTTCTAAGCTTTGCAGTTGGTCGGCAAAAGAGATGACTTGCCTATTAGTTTCATCGAGCCGGGTGAGCCTTTCTGTCACATCCCGAATTATTTTATTTGATTCGGAAGAGTGAAATTTTAGACTTTCATTAACTTGCTTGTGCGATTCTCCTATTTTATTATCCACTGTTCGCGAGAGTTCATTTATTTGCGTTAAGATAAGATTTAAACCAGTATCATCTTTATTTTCCTCTTTTTTTCTATTTGAAAAATAGTGAACAATTATGCCTCCAAATATTATTCCCAGTATTATCCAGAAAGAATTTTCCATATGTTTATTTTACCATTATTCTAAAATTATTTTTGCAAATAATGTTTTAGTGTATAAATCCAGTCTTCGTGCTCAATAACATCGCTTTTTTCTTTTTCATGCAGGAGCCATTCTAGCCAACCGCGGTCTATTTGGAGCACCTCTTCCACTTTCTTTCCCTTATATTTCCCAAAATTTAATGTTTTAATAAGTAATGGATGTGAAGAAATCTCAATCATTCTTTCTATTGCTTCACCCTCGTTTATTTTTTCCTGCTCCATTAATTTCTTTTTCAATCTCTCAAAAAGTTGTTCCAGCACTAAAACATCCCCAAACGCATCATGTGCTTGAGCTTTTACATTAAGATCTAGCAAGTAACGTAAATACTGTAAATTGTATCTACCTATTTTTTCTTCTCTATCCAAGTATCTTGCCAGCTTTAATGTACAAATAAAGTTATTAGGATTTATATCTTCTTTTTTTATTATGACCAAATCAAAAGGCGCATTATGAGCCACCACAACAGAATCTTTATCTTCAAAAAGTTTTTTGATTTTAGGCTGGTCTCCACTTTCTAAAAAAGATTTTTTACCTTCAACCATTTTGTTCGTTATGTGGTGTACGGCCGAAGCTTCCGGAGGGATTTTGATTTCCGGCTTATAAAGACCAACAAATTTATCACCCCCCGTCCCGCCCGTAGCGGAGTAAATTTTGTAAGCAATCTGGACTAAAAAATCCTTTTGTTCGTTTCCTGTAGTTTCCGTATCAAAAAATATTAATTTAGGCATTTTACTATTTTATCATAATTTGCTATAATATGCGTATGTTACACGAACAAATTAAAAATGGAATTAAAGAAGCGATGATGGCAAAGGATGCTTTACGTTTGAAAGCTTTCAGGGCAATGTCGGCTGCATTTACAAATGAACTTGTCGCCAAAAACAGGAAACCGCAAGAGGTGCTTAAAGACGAGGAAGCGATTGCTGTGATTGCGAAACTTGCAAAACAACGTAACGATTCTATCAATCAGTTTAGAAAAGGGGGCAGAGAAGATTTGGTAAAAGAAGAAGAAGCGGAGCTTTCAATTCTCAAAACCTATTTACCTAAGATGATGGATAAAAGTGAGGTTGAAAAAATCGTGAAAGCTAAAAAAAGCGAATTGGGTATTACAGATGTCACCAAGAAAGGCGTGCTTATGTCGGCAGTTATGAAGGATTTAAAAGGCAAAGTGGACGGTAACTTAGTGCGAGAAGTCATAGATTTACTTTTTTGAATTTTATAGGATGTATGCCGTAAATGTCTTAAAGTATTTAGTAGAAAATAATTATGAAAAAATCAAATAAAAAATTAGTGACGCACGATGGATCATTTCAGTCAGATGATATTTTTGCGGCAGCGACGATTGCCATTTTACTTGAAAGGGCTGGCGAAACTCTTGAAATTATAAGGACTCGGGACCCTGAAATCATAAAAACCGGAGATTATGTTTTTGACGTGGGGGGAATACACGACGAAACTATAAACAGATTTGACCATCATCAAGTCGGTGGTGCGGGAAAAAATGAATACAGTATAGAATATTCTTCTTTCGGCTTGGTTTGGAAAAAGTTCGGCTTGGAGCTTTGTGGAAGTCAAAAAGCTGCAGATATTATAAACAAAAAATTAGTTTCCCCCATTGACGCTCATGATAATGGCATGGATTTGGTTGAAAATAAATATAATGTAACGCCGTATTACATACAGCACTTTTTTATGTCAATGGTACCGACCTGGAGAGAAGAAAATATAACCAATGACGAAATGTTTTTTAAAAGCGTAGAGATTGCAAAAGAAGTTTTATCACGGGAAATAATTCACGCGCAAGACGCGCTTCTGGCAGAGAATAAAGTTATTTCTATCTATAACAACACGGAAGATAAACGAATCATTATTTTAGATAAAAATTATCCTTATGAATATGTCCTGAATAATTTTTCCGAACCCTTTTTTGTAATTTATCCCAGATTAGCCGATAATTTGTGGGGAGTAAAAGCAGTTAGGGGAAACCCAAAAACTTTCAATAACAGAAAAGATTTTCCAAAATATTGGGCAGGATTGCGAGACGAAGAATTGCAAAAAATTACCGGAGTGTCGGACGCTGTATTTTGTCACCGGGGACTATTTATAGCTGTTGCTAAATCAAAAGAAGGAGCTATTAAATTAGCGCAAATTGCATTAAATTATGAGAATTAAAAATTTTTGTGCCTTCGCCCTCGAGGTCATAAGGACAGGGAACCCACGACACTTAAATTTTTAATTCTCATAATTTCAAATTATATGGCCTTCATTGATGAAATAACAATATATGCGGAAGCCGGTCGAGGCGGAAACGGCGTTGTGCGTTGGCATCGACAAAAATTTGAACCAAAAGGCGGACCGGCGGGAGGAGATGCCGGCCGAGGCGGGAATTTTTATGTAATAGCTGTCCGTGATGTGCATATACTTTCGAAATATAAAGCAAAAAAAAGTTTCATTGCGAGTAGAGGAGAAGATGGCGGAAGTAAAAGCTTGCATGGCAAAAACGGAGAAGATTTTATTTTGGAATTGCCAGTAGGTTCCATAATTACCAATATTGAAACTGATGAAAAGTGGCAATTAATGAAAGAAGCAGAAAAGATTTTACTTTTAAGGGGAGGATTCGGTGGTTTTGGAAATGAACATTTTAAAAGCTCATTAAATACGACACCCAAAGAGTTTAGAGAGGGGGGAGTTGGGGAAAATGGAAATTTCAAAATAGAGTTAGAACTTTTTGCCGATATTGGATTTGTTGGGCTTCCGAATGCGGGAAAATCTTCTTTACTTAATGCGCTTACAAACGCAGAAGCAAAAGTCGGAGATTATGCTTTCACGACGCTTGATCCAAATTTGGGAGATTTCTTTGGTTTTATCATTGCTGATATTCCAGGAATTATTGAAGGAGCATCTAATGGTAAAGGTCTTGGTATAAAATTTTTACGTCATATCAAACGAACTAAAATGCTCGCGCATTTAGTATCTTTTGAAAATCCTAATATGTTGAAAAGTTATAAAGAGATTCGTAAAGAATTGGCAAAATACGACAAAAGTTTGGATTTAAGCGGAGATGACCTGCCTGCGCAGACAGGTTTGTTTGTAAAAAAAGAAATAATTATTTTAACAAAAACTGATGTCGTAGATGATCCGAAAATTGTTGTAAAAAAAGTTTCAGACTTTAAAAAGATTAGTAAAAATGTTTTTACCTTATCTTTATTTGATGATAAAATGGTACAGAAGTTTCAGGATGCATTGGTAAAAATTTTGAAGAAAAAATAAATTTTAGAAATAAGAAAATCAAAAATTAAATTCAGGGTTAGGAATTTTCAACAATTAAGGGAAATATGATATGATGATTCAATATGGAGAAAAAATATTACCCAACCATTGGTTTGGAAATACACGCAGAATTGAAAACACAAACGAAAATGTTTTGTGGGTGTAAGAATGACTCTGATGAAGAGTTGCCTAATGTAAATATCTGCCCAGTGTGTATGGCGCATCCGGGCGCGCTACCGGTTTTGAATAAAAAAGCGATAGAAAATGTAATAAAAGTTGGACTTGCAATTGATGGAAAGATTGCTGACTTTACAGAATTTGACCGCAAAAATTATTTTTATCCAGATATTCCAAAAGGTTATCAGATTTCACAATATAAATTTCCTATAGTTTCTGGCGGACACCTTGCAGATTTTGATATCACTCGTGTGCATTTGGAAGAGGATACAGCTAATAACAAACACCCGTCTCGTGATACGAGCCGGACAAGCGATCGAGGAGGTCTGCCAGAATCATCATTAGATGAGGCGGGTTTCTCTCTAATTGATTTCAATCGCGCAGGTGTACCTTTGATGGAGCTTGTAACAGAGCCGACTATTTTTCAAAGTTCTGAAGAAGCCGCAAAGGGCGCGACGAAATTTGCCAAAGAATTTCAACTAATACTTTGGTATTTGGGTGTATCTGAGGCTAATATGGAAAAAGGAGAAATGCGAGTAGAGGCAAATATTTCTATTTCTACCGACTCGAAAAAGTTAGGTACAAAGGTGGAAGTAAAAAATTTAAATTCTTTTAGAAACGTTGAACGCGCCATAAAATATGAGTTTGATCGAATGACACAGTTACAAGAGGAGGGTAAAGAGTTAGAAATAGTGCAAGAGACTCGTGGTTGGGATGAAGGCAAGCAACGAACTTTCTCTCAGAGAATAAAGGAAGAAAATGCCGATTACAGATATTTTCCGGATCCCGATTTACCAAAGTTGAAATTGCATGAAGCATTTGATTTGGAAAAAATGAGAAAAGAATTACCAGAATTACCAGCACAAAAGCGCGAAAGATATAAGAAAGATTTTGGAATCAAAGATGATTATGTTGAAGTGTATGTAAATAATCCAGAGCTTGCAGAATGGTTTGAAAAGGAAGTTGTTCCGAATCTTGTTGATAAGAAAGCCATTGAGATTGCATGTAATTATATTATCAACGATCTTTTAGGTTTTATTAAAACTCGTTTAGTGGAAGGTACAACAAGATTACCAAACGCATTAAAATTTTCTAAAATTGTTGAAATGTATATAGAAGACGAAATTAATTCACGGGCGGCCAAGGACATGTTAGGCCATTTTGCAACCAATATAGATTTTTTTGACGAAGAGCCTGAAGAATTTGCTAAATCAGAAGGATTACTTCAAAAAAATGATGAAGATACTTTGAAAATAATTGTGCAGGACACTATTAATATAAGTGAAAAAATAGTAATGGATTACAAAAGTGGCAAAGAAAACGCAATTATGTCTCTTGTTGGCAAGGTTATCAAAGAATCTAACGGTTCTGCAAATCCCCAAATCGTTATTAAATTATTAAAAGAAATGCTAAAATAACTTAATGAAAACACTTCGTGAATGTATAAAAGAAGCAGATGAAAAGGGTGTAGCAATAGGCCATTTCAACATTTCCAACTTAGAAGGCTTGCATGCAATTTATAATGCGACAAAAAAACTAAATGTTCCGGTAATTATAGGTCTTTCCGAAGGAGAAGAAGGATTTGTGGGCAGAGAAGAAGGTGTTGCTTTAGTTCGCGCTCTTCGTGATCGAGATAATTATCCCATCTTTTTAAATGCTGATCATCATCATAGTTTTGAGGCAGTTAAGGCATGTATTGATGCGGGATTTAACGCAGTGATTATAGACGGAGCAAAGTTAAGTTTTGAAGAAAACGTAAAAGTTACTAAAGAGTGTGTAGATTATGCTCGTACTGTTACTAAAGCAACAGGCCGAGATATTTTGGTTGAAGCAGAACTTGGCTATATAGGCGAAGGTTCTAATATTAAAGATAAAGTACCGGAAGGCGCAGGAATTTTGACGAAACCGGAAGAGGCAGAAAAATTTGTAAAAATGACAGGCATAGATTTACTTGCTCCATCTGTCGGAAGCATTCACGGCTTAATAAAAAATGGCAAGCCGCATATTAACGCAGAATTAATAGCTCAAATTAGAAAAATTACTGGAGTACCGTTAGTGCTTCATGGTGGTTCAGGACTCTGCGACATAGATTTCACAAATGCTATCAAAGCTGGAATTTCAACGGTTCATATCAATACAGAAATTCGTGTTGCGTATGTGGAAGGCCTTAAGAAATCTCTAGCTGATTCTCCAGATGAAGTTGCGCCTTATAAAGTTTCAAAACCTGCGCAGGACGCGGTGGAACGAGTAGTGTTTGAGAGATTAAAACTTTTCAATGGAATGAAGTAAATGTTCTCGTTCCAATGTTCTATAGAATGTTAGAGTGAAAAACATGAACAATAAATTAGAATATAGAAAATTAGAAAGAATTATCAAAGGCGTTGCAAATCATAGAAGGTTGCAGATTTTAGAATTATTAGAAAAAGAACCAGAATTGTCCGTACAAGAAATCTCGGAACAACTTAAATCGGAAATGAAAAATATTTCTGCGCACATTACTAAGATGGCAGTAGCAGGCTTATTAATGAAAAGAAGTGACAGTAAATCCATACGTCATAAATTAACCAAACGTGGCAATGTCATTCTAAAGTTCGTTAGAATGTTGGAATGAAATATATTATGCAAGAAAAAGTAGAAATCAAAAATAGAAAAAATCAAAAAATAGTGGCTGTAATAAACATACCTGAAAATTCAAAAGGACTGGCATTTACTCTACATGGTCTTGGTGGTTTTAAAGAGCAACCACATATCATGGTTTTAGTTGATGCTCTTCTTAAGAACGGTTATACTGTAGTAAATTTTGATGCTACAAATTCAATTGGTGAAAGTGGTGGAAAATATGAAAATGCAACCATGAAAGAACATTATGAAGACCTTGTAGATGTAATTAATTGGGCAAAAACACAAAGTTGGTATAAAGAGCCATTTATTTTAGCAGGACATAGTTTAGGAGGTTATGCAGTAGCTAGATATGCCGAAGATTATCCAAAAGAAGTAAAAGCAGTATTTCCACACGCAGGTGTTGTGGCTGGTGAATTAAGCTATAAAGCAGAAGAAATGTTTGAACCCGAAAAACTTAAAGCGTGGAGAGAAATTGGATGGACAACTAAAATAAGTGCTTCTAAACCAGGAACAGAATTGCACTTACCATGGTCTCATATGGAGGAAAGGCTAGAACATGATTTACGACCTAATGCATCTAAACTCACCATGCCTGTATTATTCGTTGTGGGAGAAAATGACAAAGCATGTAGTTCAGGTAATCAGAAAGCTTTATATGATATTATTCCAGGTCCCAAAGAAATGCATATAATTTCTAGTGCACCACACACATTTAAAGATCCAGAACATCTAGCTCAACTAAAAATTATTCTCAGCAATTGGCTTAACAAGATTACATGAAATCCGAAATAAAAAAATTTTTTAAGGGAGAAGTGGAAGATAGTGAGGAAACACTTGTTAAATATTCGCATGATGCGAGTCTTTTGGAAGTGCGGCCGAAGATTGTTGTTTTCCCAAAAGATTCCGAAGATGTCAAAAATTTAGTTAAGTGGGTCAATAATAATTCCGCTAGGCAAGACCTAGCGGAAAAATATGGAAAGCTTTCTATAACTGCCAGATGCGCAGGGACGGATATGTCTGGAGGCGCCATAGGGGAATCTATAATTTTGGATTTCACAAGACATATGAATAAGCTAGTTAGGTGGAATATTCCTGAGGAAAATTTTCTTGAAACTGCGCCCTCGAGGACAAAAGGACAGGGGACCCACACGTTTCTTAAAAATTTTTCTCAGGAATATTCCATAACGGTTCAGCCAGGAATGTTTTATAGAGATTTTGAAAAACTAACTTTAGAAAAAGGATTGATTTTGCCTTGTTACACGGCTTCAAAAAGTTTAAATGCTATGGGTGGAATGTTTGGTAACAATTCCGCTGGCGAGAGAACTCTTAAATACGGTAAAACGGAAGATTATATTTTAGAGACTAAAGTAGTTTTTTCTGACGGAGTTGAAAGAACTGTTAAACCTATTCCTCTAAATGAAATTTCAAAACAGGAAAAAATATATACAGAGATTTATGATTTAATTAAAAATAATGAAGAGGAGATAAAACTTTCCAAGCCCAATGTACACAAGAACTCGGCTGGTTATTATATATGGAATGTTATTCAAAGGAAAAATTTGAAAGATTTTGGAGCCTTCGCCCTCGGAGACATAGGACAGGGAACCCACGACTCTAAAAATCTTTCAAATTTTTCCTTTGATCTGAATAAATTACTCGTTGGTTCACAAGGGACTTTAGGTATAGCTACAGAGATAACTTTCAAACTAATACCAGACAACAAACACTCTAAATTAGTTGTTATTTTTATGAACGATTTAGCTCCGCTCGGTCGTCTTGTGGATGAAATTTTAACACTTAATCCTGAAACACTTGAAGCTTACGATGACAAAACGATGAAGTTGGCGGTTAGGTTTTTCCCAGATTTTCTAAAAAATAAAGGATTTTTTGGAATGATTAAATTTATGTGGAGTTTTTTACCAGAATTTTTTATGATGATTACAGGAGGTTTTCCTAAATTAATTCTTCTGGCTGAATTTGCAGGCGGTGATGAAGTGGAGATAAATAAGCAATGTATAAAACTTAAAGAGAAAATCAAAAATTTCAAATTAAAAGTTCACATTACTAAATCTGAAGCGGAAGCAAATAAGTATTGGGATATTAGGAGAGAGAGTTTTGCATTACTCCGAAAGCATGTAAAAGGCAAGCGCACTGCTCCATTCATAGATGATATTATTGTTCGTCCAGAATTTTTGCCAAAGTTTATTTCAGAATTTAATGTTATTTTAAATAAATATGATTTAACTTACACGATTGCCGGGCATGCAGGAGAAGGCAATTTCCATATTATTCCACTGATGGATTTTAAACGTTCTGATACAGCAAAAATAATAATGGAACTTTCTGGAAAAGTGTACAATCTAGTAGCGAAATATAATGGTTCGATTACAGCTGAACACAATGATGGCATAATCCGCACGCCATATTTAGAAAAGATGTATGGACAAAATATAATAAAAATTTTCGGTGAAATTAAGAAAATTTTTGATTCCAAAAATATTTTTAATCCCGGTAAAAAAGTTGCAACAGCTTTTATGGGTGGTACTAAAGAATATATAACGACCCACATTGCAGTAGAACATGACGTAAAACATAAAGTTTGAATTTGCCAACTAAGCTCACATATATATTGCATTTTATATAATTTATGCTAAACTCCTTTTATGTTAAAAATAAGACTGCAGAGGATAGGCAGAAAGAATGACCCAGCGTTTCGAGTAGTTTTGACTGACTCAAAGAACGGCGCTAAGAGTGGAAGATTTTTAGAACTGCTTGGCGCTTATAATCCAAAGGTATTAGACAAGAAGCAAAGAACAAATTTTATTAATGACAGAATAAAGTATTGGCTTTCTAAAGGCGCAAAACTCTCGGATACGATGCATAATTTTTTAGTGCGCGACAAAGTCATTGAAGGCAAAAAAGTGAATGTCTTGCCCAAGAAGAAACCGACAGTAAAAAGGAAAGAGTTGAAAGTTAAAAAATAATTTTATATAATACAAATAGAGCAGTGCAAATAGTCATTTCGGGTCGTAACACTGCAATTGATTAAAAATTAAAATAATTCTGAAACACATATGGAAGACGCTGACAAGATATTTTTAGAGTATGTAGTGAAAGCTCTTGTTGATAATCCGAACGATGTAAAAATTGATAGGACTGTTGATGAGATGGGCGTGCTTATCTCTCTTACCGTAAATCCTGCCGATATGGGCAAGATTATCGGAAGAATGGGAAACACTGCCAAAGCTATTCGCACTCTTCTGCGAATCATTGGTATGAAGAATAATGCCCGCGTGAACTTGAAAATCAACGAACCGGAAGGAAGCACAAGACCGGAGCGACCTATGGGCGCAAGTAGCGCCGGTGCTCCAAGCTCGTTTAGGACCGTAGATCAGGTGATAGAAGATTTGAAAGGAATATAGTTTTAAGAAAAAGAGCGAATACAAAAGTTTTCTGGGAGTAAAAAAGAGTAGTTTGCTCCAGGCGAAAACTTTTGTATTCGCTCTTTTTTATGTATTATGTTTATATGCGTTTTCACATAATTACAATTTTTCCAGAGATTTTTGATTCTTATTTACGAGAGTCAATTTTAGGACGGGCGATAAAGAATAAGATTGTTACATTTAATTTTTATAATCCTAGAAATTATATTAAAGGTAATAAAAGTAATTACAAACCTGTGGATAGTAAGCCTTATGGTGGAGGCGCTGGCATGGTGTTGCAAGCCGGACCTATCTTAGATACGTTTCTAAAAGTTGAGAAGAAAATAAAAAGCAAAAAGATGAAGGTGGTAATATTTTCAGCAAAAGGTAAACTTTTCAATCAAAAAACTGCTTATGATTGGGCAAAAAAATACGACGAGATTGTTTTTATTACTGGGCGCTATGAAGGTATTGATGAAAGGGTTAAGATAGCGTTAAGGGCTGAAGAAATATCTATCGGTTCTTACGTTTTAACAGATGGAGATGTGGCTGCGATGGTGGTTTCTTCTGCTATCATTAGACTTATTCCCGGAGTTATTCGTTTAGAATCTTTGAAAGAAGAATCATATTGGAATTTATTGTTAAAGAAAGAAAAAGATGAAGAGGCTGGTGAAAATGGCTTAGAACATCCACATTATACTCGACCCGAAGTGATAAAATATAAAGGTAAAAATTATAAGGTTCCAAAAATATTACTCTCCGGGAATCATAAACTTATAGAAAATTGGAAAAATAAAACAAAAAAATAAGCATCGTAGATATTATCCACAATTTTAGTTGACAAAAAATCTAAAATAGAATAGGCTGTCTAAGATTCATTGATTGAGTATTGGATGCAATCCTGTGTATATATTCTGTTTGTATTAATAGGGTTTTTAACTTAATCATATCTAAATAAATTTTTTAGAAAACTAAGGAACTTAGTGACTATAGTTTTTTTACCCTGTTAAATCCTGCTATAGGCAGGCCTCGCAGAGCGAGGATTTAACAGGGTGGAGATTTTTATAATCACTACGTTCTTTAAAAATCAACCATATGCAAACAGAAGTAAAACGTCCGAAGAAATATTTTTCAAGGTATAAAAAACCTCTCGTTGAATTTCCAAATTTGATTGAAGCTCAACTCAAGAGTTTTAAATGGTTGATGGAGCAGGGGATTAGTGAAGTCTTTAAAGAATTTTCTCCAATCAGTGATTACTCTACAAAAAAGTTTCAACTTGAATTCACATCTTTTTCACTTAGTGAATGCAAGTATGATGAGAATAACGCTAAGATAAATAAACTCTCATATCAAGGGCTTCTAAAGACGCGGGTAAAATTAACAAATAAAATTTTAGGTACCGTAAAGGAACAGGAGATTTTTATGTCTGAGCTCCCTTTAATGACTTCTCACGGGACTTTTATTATAAATGGCGTAGAGCGTGTTATCGTTCCGCAGCTTGCCCGAAGTTTTGGAGTTTTTTTCACCGAGTCCGAGATTAAAGGCAGTAGATATTTTGGCGCTAAAATTATTCCAGCTCGCGGAGTTTGGATTGAGATAGAGTCCGAAGTGGACGGAGCAATTTACATAAGGATAGATAAAAAAAGAAAATTCCCCGCAACGGCATTACTACGGACTATGGGTTACGAGAATAACGACATCATATTAAAGGCTTTTTCCGGAAATCCTATTTTTGCAGAAACGATAAAAACTTGTTTGGAAAAGGATGGGGTGAAGAGTCTAAATGATTCATATATTGAGATTTATAAACGTTTAAGAGATGGTGATATGGCAACAGCTGATAACGCCAAAGAGTTTATTAACTCTTTGTTTACCGCAGAGCGATATGATCTTTCTCCAGTTGGCCGTTTCAGATTTAATAAGCGTTTTGATAAACCTATGGACGAAGTAGCGCTTGCTCGCAGGACTATTTCAAAAGAAGATTTGGTAACGGTGATTATGAATATCATTGTTTTAAATAATACTTCTGATGCTAAGAGTGATGACATAGATCATTTAGGTCAGAGGCGTGTGCGATTTGTCGGCGAAATACTTCAACAGAAAGTACGCACTGGTATGATGCAAATCAAAAGAAACATTCAAGATAGAATGTCTATCATTGACGTTGATACAGCAATGCCAATCGCCATTATCAATCAGAGACCACTCCAAGCTCGCATCAAAGAATTTTTCACGACCAACCAACTTTCACAATTTATGAACCAAGAAAACGTGCTGGCTGAACTTGACCATTTGCGTCGTCTCTCTGCGCTTGGTCCTGGCGGACTTACGCGTGAACGTGCGGGCTTGGAAGTGCGCGATGTGCATCCTTCTCACTACGGCAGGGTGTGTCCTATTAATACTCCTGAAGGTCCAAACATCGGACTTATTTTACAACTTTCAACTTATGCAAAAATAAATGAATTTGGAATTATTGAAACTCCTTATGTGAAAGTTAAAAATGGGAAAATTACCGGAGAGATGGTTTATTTAAATGCCCTGGAAGAAGAAAAATATAACATTGCGCATTCCGGAATTCCTTATGATGAGAACGGAAAAATAACGGAAGAAAAAGTGGAAGCCAGAATTAAAACCGAACCGGGCACAGTTTCAAGAAATGAAATTGACTTTATTGATGTTGCGGCCAATCAGGCTTTCTCTCTCGGAACTTCGATGATTCCGTTTTTGGAACACAACAATGCTAATCGCGCCTTAATGGGAAGTAACATGCAGAAACAAGCTGTACCTTGCGTGTTGCCCGAAGCGCCACTCGTCGCTACAGGTGTTGAAGAATTGGCAGCGCAGGATTCAGGCAGATTAATTATAGCACAAGAGGACGGAGTTATTTCCTATTTGGATGCAAAAAAGATAGTGACAGAAGGGAAATCTGGAAAGTTTTCTGGAAAAACTTACAATCTCGTAAATTTTATGAGAAATAATAATTTTGCCGTATTTCACCAGCGTCCACTGGTCAACATTGGTGATAAAATAAAGAAAGGCGATATATTAGCAGATACTAGCAGTACTGTAAGTGGACAAATTTCGCTGGGGCAGAATGTTTTTGTGGCTTTTTTGTCTTGGTCTGGAGCAACCTATGAGGACGCTATAATTGTTTCTGAACGCCTCGTAAAGAAGAGTAAATTTACATCGGTTTATCTTGAAGAATTTACCTGCGTAGTTCGTGATACCAAGCTTGGATCTGAAATTACTACTCGTGACATACCAAATGTTGGAGAATTCAAGCTTAAAGACTTAGATGAAGACGGTATTGTTCGTATCGGGGCGGAAGTTAGAGAAAATGATATTTTAGTTGGTAAAATTACTCCAAAAGGCGAGACGGAACTTACTCCAGAAGAGCGATTACTACGTTCAATCTTTGCTGAAAAAGCGCGTGATGTTAAAGATACATCACTGCGAGTGGAACACGGTAAGCG
>OBEQ012511744.1_pt1 | contig 37606 bp, 34 predicted proteins | sample 1670901 | NCBI WGS metagenome assembly OBEQ01 (sample SAMEA104232315, study PRJEB22302) | groundwater metagenome | biome: forest; feature: aquifer; material: groundwater | place: USA | collected 2011-08-07 | depth 5.4 m | reverse complement strand
AGGGACGGTCGGCCTAGGGGGCAGTCGCTTACCCCTCAATCGATGCCACAAATGGCCCGCGCAGCAACACCATCATTTTCATCCCCAGTGGTGCGCGCCAGCGGCGCGCTGGGCGTCTCTCCCGCCAGCGGGAGAGGGGGCATGCACCAAGGTTTCCCTTTACGCCGTCGTCCCGTGGCAGTGCTTGTACTTCTTGCCGGAGCCGCAGGGGCAAGGGGAATTGCGCGGAACCTTATTGCTGCTGGCCGGCGTATGGCGTTCCGCCTCGTCTTCGGGGCTCGGGCCAAGGGCCGGGTCGCGGCGGGTTTCGTGCATTTCGCTGGGGCCGTGCGGCAGCAACTCGTCCTCGCTGGGCGTGGCGTCGACCCGCAGTTCCACATGGCTGAGCACCTGGGTCACCCGCTCACGCAGTTGATCCAGCATCGCCTCGAACATGTTGAAGGCTTCGCGCTTGTACTCGTTCAGCGGATCGCGCTGACCATAGGCACGCAGGCTGATGCCCTGGCGCAGATGATCGAGATGGAGCAGATGCTCCTTCCAGGTCTGGTCGAGCATCTGCAACAACAGGCTGCGCTCGATCATGCGCATGATGTCGGGGCCGTACATGGCCGCCTTGGCCGCCATCTTCTCGTCGGCGGCCTTGAGAATACGGGCGCGGATTTCCGGGTCGGCGATGCCCTCTTCCTTGGCCCAGTCCTGAATCGGCAGGTCGAGGCCGAGGATGCGCATGCATTCCTCATGCAGTCCGTTCACGTCCCACTGTTCGGGATAGGCCCGTTCGGGGATGCAGCGCGACACGGTGGCTTCGACCACCTCGTGACGCATGTCGACGATTTCCTCGACGACATCCTCGGCGATCATCAGCTCCTTGCGCTGTTCGTAGATCACCTTGCGCTGATCGTTCATGACGTCGTCGAACTTCAGCAGGTTTTTGCGGATATCGAAGTTGCGGGCTTCGACCTTCTGCTGTGCCTTCTCGAGCGCCCGGTTGATCCATTTGTGAACGATCGCTTCGCCTTCCTGCAAGCCCAGCTTCTGCAACACGCCGTCCATGCGGTCGGTGCCGAAGATGCGCATCAGGTCGTCTTCCAGCGACAGGAAGAACTTCGAGGCACCGGGATCGCCCTGACGGCCCGAACGGCCGCGCAACTGGTTGTCGATACGCCGCGACTCGTGGCGCTCGGTGCCGATCACATACATGCCGCCGCCGGCCAGGGCGACCTCGCGCAGCTTGGTGACCTCGTCGCGGATTTCCTGCTCGCGCTTGACCCGCGCCGCCGCGTCGGCGATCTCGGCCAGTTCCTGGCGGACCCGCATCTCCACATTGCCGCCGAGCTGAATATCGGTGCCGCGGCCGGCCATGTTGGTGGCGATGGTCACCGCACCCGGCACGCCGGCCTGAGCGACGATGAAGGCTTCCTGCTCGTGGTAGCGGGCGTTCAGCACCTTGTGGGGAATCTTCTTGGCCTTGAGCATGTCCGCCAGCAATTCGGACTTCTCGATGCTCACGGTGCCGACCAGGACCGGCTGCTGACGGTCACGGCAGCCTTCGATCTCCTTGATGATCGCCTCGTACTTCTCCCGCGCCGAGCGATAGACCTCGTCGTCGTGATCAATACGCGAGACCCCCACATTGGTCGGAATCTCGACCACTTCGAGCTTGTAGATCTCAGCGAACTCGCCGGCTTCAGTCAGCGCCGTGCCGGTCATGCCGGCCAGCTTCGGATACAGGCGGAAATAGTTCTGGAAGGTGATCGAGGCCAGGGTCTGGTTCTCGTTCTGGATATCGGCGCCTTCCTTGGCCTCCAGCGCCTGATGCAGACCTTCCGAGTAGCGCCGGCCTTCCATCATGCGGCCGGTGAACTCGTCGATGATCACCACCTTGTCGCCCTTGACGATGTAATCGACGTCGCGGGTGAACAGCTTGTGGGCACGCAGGGCCTGGTTGGCGTGGTGGACCAGACTGATATTGCCGATGTCGTACAGGTTGCCCTGGGTCAGCAAACCGTGGTCACGCAGCAACTGCTCGATATGGGCGGTGCCGGCTTCGGTGAAGGTCACCGCGCGCTGCTTCTCGTCCTTTTCGAAGTCGGCATCTTCCAGCAGCGGGATCAGCGTGTTGACCGCCCGGTACAGCTCGGAATTGTCTTCGGTCGGGCCGGAGATGATCAGCGGCGTGCGTGCCTCGTCGATCAGGATCGAGTCGACCTCGTCGACGATGGCGTAATTGAAGGGCCGCTGAACCATCTCCTCCAGGCGGAACTTCATGTTGTCGCGCAGATAATCGAAGCCCAGCTCGTTGTTGGTGGCATAGGTGACATCGGCGGCATAGGCGCGCTGGCGCTCGTCATCGTCCTTGCCGTGAACGATCACGTCCACCGTCAGGCCGAGAAAGCGATAGATCTGGCCCATCCACTCGGAGTCGCGCTGCGCCAGATAGTCGTTGACCGTGACCACATGGACGCCGTCGCCGGACAGGGCGTTCAGGTAGACCGGCAGCGTCGACACCAGGGTCTTGCCTTCACCCGTCTTCATCTCGGAAATCATGCCGCGATGCAGCACCACGCCGCCCATCAACTGGACATCGAAATGGCGCTGGCCCAGCGTCCGCTTGGCCGCCTCGCGCACGGTGGCGAAGGCTTCGACCATCAGGTCGTCCACCGTCTCGCCGTTCTCCAGCCGCGTTTTGAACCAGGCGGTGCGCCCGCGCAGATCATCGTCCGACAGCGCCGCCACCTCGGGTTCGAGGGCGTTGATGGCCGCAACGGTGGGCCGCAGGGTCTTCAGAAAACGGTCGTTCGCGGTACCGAAGAGCCGTCGGGCGATGGCGCCGAACATTAAGAACCTCGATTGTATTTTAGACGGCGGAGGAAGGATATTTTTCAGGCGGAGACAGAGATAGAGCGCGCCCTGTCTCGTGTCAACGACGGTGGGCCGACGCGACAAAAGCCTGAACGCTATTTCACGGAGGCGCGATACAAGGTGAACCCCCGTCCCTGGTATAGGGCGTTCAGACCGGCGGGCAAGGGCTCGACCGCGCCGCCGAGATGCAGCCACAGCACATGGTCGAAACGTCCCGGCCAGCCGGTCCAGTATTCGGCGGGATCTGCGGCGGCGGAGGCCCCACGGCGCAGCTGATCGGGCGACACGGTGCGCTTGTCGCCGGTGGTCTTCCAGACCGGGTCGCGCAGGTCGAGCAGGGTGTTTTCCCAGAAGACGATGGGCACGAAGGCGTTGCGGTCGATCACCGCCAGGGTGGCGATATGGCTGAACGACTGCCACGGCTTGCACAGGGCATCGTTGCGCCGGCCATCCAGCACCGGCAGCACCCGCGCGCCCTGCGGCATCAGCGCGAAGGCGTCATGCAGTTCGGCGACGGAAGCGCCGCACGCGGTCATCTGCGGCACCAGGGTGGCGAGCCGCAGCGCCAGCAGGCCGACCAGCACCGCCCCGGCCAGCCGTGGCGCCGGCCAGCGCATCGTGCTTCCCGCCGCCAGCAGGCAGGCCATCAGCGTCGGCAGGCGCAGATGGCTGGGCCACAGGCCGTTAAGGAACACCGGCACCGTCAGGGTAAAGGCGAGGCCGAGCAGCAGCGGCGCCCACAGCCGACGGTCGATGACCAGACGACGGCTCACCGCCCCCCAAGCCAGCCCACCCAGCACCACCAGGGTAGTCAGCCAATCGGCCAGCGCCGTCGGCGAGTCGAACCGGCCGAGCCAGACATCGAAGCTGAACGGCGAGGCCAGGGCCAGCAGGTGTTCGGCCAGGGTTCCCCATCGGGTGCCGGACACCTCGTACAAATACATGCTGTGCGGCGCCACCACCCACAGCACCGCCGCCGGCACAAATTGCAGCGCCCCGGGCAGCAGACCCGTCCAGGCGCTCCGGTCGCGGGCCAGCCGGCCCAGCTCATAGGCCGCCACCAGCATGGCCCACACGCCGGCGGCGACCACATGGAGCAGGAACAGCAGGGTACTCGCCAGCGCGAACACCGCCAGCCGCCGTCCTGCCGGCCACCGTTCGGTCGCAATCCAGCCGGCCAGCACGCTCAGCACCCCGGCCAGACCCAGCAGATAATTGATATTGCCCCAGGCCAGCAGGGCGTTGAACAGCACCAGCAGCACCGCCGCCGAGCCCCAGCGGACCCGGCCATTCAGCACCCGGTCGAGCAGCAGAGTGGCGCCGGTCAGCGCCACCAGCACCAGAGTCAATCCCAGCGCCGCGGCCATGTCCGTCCCGAACAGCCGGGTCAGCGGCACCAGCACGGCGTCGAGGCCGAGATAGGGAATGATCGGCTGGGCGTCGACCGCATAATGCTCGGCCAGCGCCGGAGTGTCGCCGAGATGGGCCAGGATATGGGCACGGGCCAGATGATTGGGGTAGTCGACCAGCACCGTCGGCGCCGGCCATAGCGCCGACGACAGGCCAGCAGCGGCAGCGAGGATCAGCGGAGCGCGCGGCCATCCTGTCCGCAAGCGCTCCCGGACCGTACGCGTCAACTCCTGACCCGCTCCGGTATCCCGGCGAATTCCTTGACCACCGCCTCGTAGACATGCCGCTTGAACGGAACGATCAGGCTGGGCAGATCGGCCAGCGGCAGCCAGCGCCAGGTTTTGAATTCGGGATGCCTGGTACTGATGTTGATATCGGAGTCAGTGCCGGTGAAGCGCAGGGCGAACCATCTCTGCTTCTGACCGCGGTACTTGCCCTTCCACGCCCGACCGAGCAGCTCGAGCGGCAGGTCGTAGGTCTGCCAGTCGGGTGCCTCGGCGATGATCTCGGCCTTGGCGGTGCCGATTTCCTCTTCCAGCTCGCGCATTGCCGCCTGATGCGGTTCCTCGCCCTTGTCGATGCCGCCCTGAGGCATCTGCCAGGCACCGGGGGTGTCGATCCGCTCGGCGGCGAACACCATGCCATCACGGTTGAACAGGGCGATGCCGACACAGCGCCGGTAGGGCAGGGCGGAGGCTTTCATGACGGATCCTTGGTAACGCTGAGGCTGACCGGCGGCTTGGCGAGGGCGGACACCGGAGCGATGACCATGCCCTTGTCGCCCAGCCCGGTCAGCCAGTGCGCCAGACGGTCGATGACCACCGGCAGGCCTTGGGCGATGGCGACGGCAGAGCCGCGGGCCTTGGCAGCATCAACCGCCTGACCCAGCCGGGCGTCGATAGCGGCGCGGAACGGTTGGCCGTCGAGGCTCACCGCCACAGCGGCAAAGGCCGGTTGCAGGTTGGGGTCTGCCGGCAGGGTGGCCAGATCGCCGACATAGAGCAGGCCGCGCTTGCGCGCATCCTCCAGCACCGGCTTGACCCGATCCGAGGTGGCGAAGGGCGACCCGGTGCCGGCCAGCAGGCCGACATAGCCGGTGCCCCGGGTCAGCACCGCTTCCAGCCGCTCCTTGAGCTTGACGTCGGGCAGCGTCTGGAGCAGGGCCATCGGCCCGGGATCGCGTTCGGGGAAGCGAGCCGCCTCAAGCGGCAGATCGAGCATGACCTCGTGACCGGCGGCACGGGCGCGCTTCAGCCAGGCGTCCACATCTTTGGCATAGGGGCTGAAGGACAGGGTGACATCGGCCGGCAACCGGCTGATGGCCGCCTCGGTCACCGCCTTGCCCAGCCCGAGGCCGGAGACGATCACCGCGATTCGCGCGCGGCCGCTGTTGTCGCTGAACGGCCGGGCATAGGTCTGCCACGGCGCCCGCCCGTCCGGGGCGATCACCGGCAGCGGACCGTTGGCGGTCATCCGCACCAGATCGGGGATGGGAGCCGGCGGCAGTGGCGGGGCCGCCTTGGGCGGCGGCAGATGGGCCAGTTGCGGCACGGGCGACGGCCCGGCCGGCATCGTCGGAATCGGCGTTTCGATCACCATCGGCGGCTTGACCGGCGGCGCGGCGGCGGGTGGCTGGGGTTGAGGGGGCGCTTGAGGCGGGGCTTGCGGTTCCGGGGACCGCGAGATCGCATCGGGTGCCGAGGCATCCGCCCTGGCGTCAGGGCCGAGGGGTGGCTGCAACAGCGCCGATTGCCGGCTCTCGGGGCCGGTTCGCGGCGGAACGTTCAGCTTGGCCCGCTGGCCCGAAGGTACCAGGAAGGACGGTGGGGCCCCGGTCGCCAGCCAATAGGCCGCGATGCCACCATACAGGGTCGACATCACGGCAATGATGGCAAGCGGAATCAGCCGGGAGCGCGACGACCCTTCCTCTTCGCCGGTCCCGCCGTTCAAATCGGCCTGGACCGTCGCGTCGTTGTCGCCGCGCCGGCTGAACAGGGCCACGACGGTGTCGTGTCCCAACCGCATCAGTTGGCCATCTGCCCCTTGTAGAGGGACAGCCCCCGCAACAGGTCAAGCGCGCGGGCGAGCTGATAATCGCTGGCCGGATCGCCCATCTTGACCGGCGCGAGCGGCGGCTTGCCTGCTCCCTCGCCCGAGGCTGCGGCCGAGGACGGCGTGGTGCCGCCGGGGGCCTGGACACCCGGACCGGGGGCCGGCTTGGCGGGAGGCTCGGGCGTGGCGCCGCGCGGCGTCGTCTTGTCCGGCTTGGCCTCGCTGCCATCCTTCTTGACGGTGTCGTTGTTGAGCGCACCACGCAACGATGCCTCGCTGCGGCGTTCCGCCTGGGCCAGATTCTCGATCTTGGCCGGCTGAACCTTGATGTCCGGTTCGATGCCGACCGCCTGGATCGAGCGGCCCGACGGCGTGTAGTAGCGCGCCGTGGTCAGACGCATGGCACCATGGCCGGGCAGGGGGATCACCGTCTGTACGGAGCCCTTGCCGAACGACTTGGTCCCCAGGACGATGGCGCGGCGATGATCCTGCAACGCACCGGCAACGATTTCCGAGGCCGAGGCCGAACCGTCGTTGATCAGCACGACGATCGGCAGGCCACCGGCGATGTCACCGGCATGGGCGTTGAAGCGCTGGGTTTCCTCGGCGCGACGCGACCGGGTCGAGACGATTTCGCCCTGTTCGAGGAAGTCGTCGGACACCGCCACCGCCTGATCGAGCAGGCCACCCGGATTGTTGCGCAGATCGAGCACGAAGCCGGCCAGCTTCTTGCCGCTCTTGCTCTTCAGTTCGGACACCGCTTCGCGCAGCAGAGCGTCGGTGCGCTCGCTGAACGAGGTGATGCGCAGATAGCCAACATTGTCTTCCAGCTTGCTCTTGACCGACTGGATGCGCACCACGTCGCGGGTCAGGGTGACGTCGAAGGCTTCGGTCCCCTCGCGGCGGATGGTCAGGCGGATGTCGGTATTGACCGGCCCGCGCATGCGTTCCACCGCTTCCTGCAACGACAGGCCCATGACCGGCTCGCCGTCCAGATGGGTGATGAAGTCGGCCGGTTGCAGGCCGGCGCGGAACGCCGGGGTATCGTCGATCGGCGCGACCACCTTGACCCAGCCGTTTTCCATGGTGACCTCGATGCCGAGGCCGCCGAACTCGCCCTTGGTCTGGACCTGCATGTCGCGGAAATTTTTCGCGTTCAGGTAGCCGGAGTGTGGATCGAGGGATGTCAGCATGCCGTTCAAGGCCGCCTCGATCAGTTCCTCGTCACTGACGTTCTCGACATATTCGGCGCGCACGCGCTCGAACACATCACCGAACAGGTTGAGCAGCCGGTAGGTCTCGGCGTTGTTCTTTTCCGCCGCCGTGACCGCCACGCTGCTCGCGACGAACGACACAAGAGCGCAGGCGCTCACAGTCATCAGGAATTTGTGCTTCATCCACTAACCTTGTCTTTGCGGGCCGTAAGCCAGGGCAACGGGTTGACGGGCTGGCCATTCCGGCGCAGCTCGAAATACAGAGCGGGCTTGCCTTCGGTGTTGGCCATCACGCCAACCGGCTCGCCAGCCATCAGGCGGTGGCCCACCAGGCTGTCGATGCGGGACATCCCCGCAAGCAGCGTATGATAGCCCTCGCCATGTTCGATGATCAAGAGCAGGCCATATCCCCGGAACGGTCCGGCGAAGGCTACCTGTCCGTCATAGGGGGCAATAACCTGGGCGCTGGGGCGGGTCTCGATGGTGATCCCCTTATGGGTACCGCCTAAATCATTCGACTGGCCGAACTGGCTGACAAGGGTGCCGCGGGCGGGATAGGGCAGGTTGCCCTGGCGCTCGCTGAACGGTGCCGTCGGCGGCGGGATGGTCAGAGCCACGGCCTGCGCCGGTGGCTGTGGTGGCTGCTGCTGCTGCTGTGGCTGCTGCGGTTCGGCGGCCGGGCCGGGCGCGGGCGCCTCCACCCGGGGCGGAGTCGGCGGCTGGGCCTGACGCGACGGGCGGGCATTCGCCGCCTTGCTCTGGTTCGCCGCCTCTTTCGCCGCCTCTTTTGCCGCGTCCTTGGCCGCCTTGTCCTCGGCGAGCCGGCGCTGCTTCTGTTCGTCGTCCAGCCGCTGCATCAGGTCGCGCAGATCGTTGGCCTCGGTGGCCAGCTTGCCCAGGCGCCGCTCGGCATCCTGGTTCTTTTCCTCGGCGGCCTGCTGCAATTGCTGCTTGCGGCGCACCAGATTCTTCATACGCTTCTGCTCGCCGTCGAGCTTGCCCGACATCACCGCCGCCTGATGGCGCTTGGTGGCGATGTCCTCGCGCAGGGACGACAGCGACCGCAGTTCCTGGCGCAGCATCTCGGCCTCTTCCTCGATGCGCGGCAGCGCCGCCCGCAGCAGAATGGCGCTGCGCACCGTATCGGCGGGCGACGTCGGCTGTGCCAGCAGGGCCTCGGTCGGGCGCCAGGCCAGCCGCTCCACCGCCGTCAGCACGCCGATGGTCTGGCGCCGGCGGCGTTCCAGGGCGTCGGCATCGGCACGCTCACGGATATTGAGTTCGGCCAGCTTGCTCTCCAACTCCGACAGATCCTCTTCGTGTTCCTGAGCCTCGCGGGCAACACCGACCATCTCCTTGTTGAGTTCGGCCAGTTCCAGGGCCAGAACCTGCGCCTTCTGCTTCAGATCCTCCTGTTCGGCGCGGCTTTTCTTCAGTTCGTGCTCGACTTCCTTGAGCCGCCGATTCGGTGACGGCTCGGCCGCGCCGACCGGGCACGCCGCACCCAGCAGAAGCGCGGCGGCAAGGACGGCGGCCGCCGCCGCGGAAAGGCGATCAGGCCGACGCACGGTGCGGCAGACCCTCCGATTGCGGGCTGTCCACCAGCGAGTGGCCGGTCATCTCGACCGGCTGCGGCAGACCGAGCAGGGCCAGCATAGTCGGCGCCACATCCGCCAACCGACCATCATGCAGGGCGTGGATGCCGGCCGGCGGGTTGACCAGCACCAGCGGCACCTTGCCGATGGTGTGAGCGGTGTGCGGCTGGCCGGTCACCGCGTCGCGCATGCATTCGGCATTGCCGTGGTCGGCGGTCACCAGCATGGAGCCCCCGGCCTGGCGCACCGCCTGCTCGAGCCGGCCCAGACAGGTGTCGACCGTCTGCACCGCGGCGATGGCGGCGTCAAGAAGTCCGGTATGTCCGACCATGTCCCCATTGGCGTAATTCACGATCACCACGTCATAGGCGTTGCTGGCGATAGCCTCCACCAGGCGATCCGTGACCTCGGGCGCCGACATTTCGGGCTGAAGGTCATAGGTGGCCACCTTCGGGCTTGGCACCAGGATGCGATTCTCGCCCGGAAACACTTTCTCTTCACCACCGTTAAAAAAGAACGTCACATGCGCATATTTTTCGGTCTCGGCGATGCGCAATTGGGTCAGGCCGGCCTCGGCGACCACCTGGCCGAAGATGTGGGTGAGCACGTCGGCCGGGAAAAGGGTGTCCAGAAAGCCATTCAGGTCGGCCGAATATTCCGTCATGCCCAGCCGGCAGGCGAAGCCCACCACCTTGGAGCGGGCAAATCCCGCGAATCCAGGATCAACCAGGGCGGACAGGATTTCGCGGGCGCGGTCGGCGCGGAAGTTGCCCATCATCAGGCCATCACCATCCGCCATGCCAGCATACCCGGCGACCACGCTGGGCAGCACGAATTCGTCATTCTTGCCGGAGTCGTAGGACTGGGTGATGGCGGCAAGGGGATCGGCCGCCGCCACGCCCTGGCCAAGCACCATGGCATCATAAGCCTTGCCCACCCGGTCCCAGCGATTATCGCGATCCATGGCGTAGTAGCGGCCGGACACGGTCACCACCTGGATATCCTGGCCGGCGATGTCATCGAGGAATTTGCCGAGAAAGCCCCGGGCGCTTTGCGGCGGGGTGTCGCGGCCATCAAGGAAGGCATGCACCTTCACCGGCACGCCGGCCGCGGCGACGGCACGGGCGACAGCGGCCATATGGTCCTGATGCGAATGCACCCCACCCGGCGACATCAGCCCCATCAGATGCAGCGCCCCGCCCGACGCCTTGAGCGCGTCAATGGCCTTGAGCAGCACCGGATTGGCCGCCAGACTGCCGTCGGCAGCGGCCGTATCAATGCGCGGCAGATCCTGCATGACCACCCGGCCGGCACCGAGATTCATATGCCCGACCTCGGAATTGCCCATCTGGCCGTCCGGCAGTCCGACCGCCAGCCCCGAGGTCTCGAGCAGGGCGTGCGGGCAGGAGGCCGCGAGGCGATCCCAGTGCGGCGTATCGGCCAGGGCGATGGCGTTGTCGCGGCTTTCCGCGCGATAGCCCCAGCCGTCGAGAATGCACAGCACCACGGGACGGGGACGGGCAGCATGGACTTTCGAGTGGGTCATGGCATCGGGCTCCTGGCTAGGCCTCATGGTTCTGTCCTACCCGACGGTGGGGTTGTCAAGGACATATGTGGTCGTCATCCAGACGCACCAGCTGCATGCGGGCCCGGATGACCGCCGCCCGACCGCTGATATAGGCGCTGGGCCGCGCCGCCGACCATTCGCGCGGATTGGGCAGAACCGCCGCCAACAGGGCCGCCTCACGCTCGGTCAGGCGACTCGCCGGCTTGGCGAACAGCGTCTGAGCCGCCGCTTCGGCGCCGTAGATGCCGGGGCCCCATTCGGCGATGTTGACATAGGCCTCGAGGATGCGCCGTTTCGGCCATGCTGCTTCCAGCAGCACGGTGTACCACGCCTCGAGCACCTTGCGCACCGGATCGCGCCCGGGCCACAGCATCAGATTGCGCGCCGTCTGCATGCTGATGGTGCTGGCGCCGCGCCAATGGCCGTCCCCCACCGCCTGACGCCATGCCGCCCGCATCTCGCCCCAGTCGAATCCGCCATGACGACAGAATTTGGTATCTTCGCTGGCGATCACCGCCCGCAGCAGCTGGGGCGATACCTCGCCGATCGCCACCCACCGCCAGCGCCACGGCTCGCCCTGAACCGAACGCACCACCATCAGCAGCGTGCCGGGCGGCGGCACGAAGCGCACCACCGCCAGATAGACCACAGGCAGCGCCAGCAGCAGCACCGCCAGGACGATCAGCAGACGGCGGCCGAACGAGCGCTTCGGCCGGGGAGACGGCTGTTCTGGACTGTCGGTCATGGCGCCCGAAAGCCTTTCACGCCAACAGCTCCGCCACCGGCGCGAACGAGCGGCGGTGATGGGGCGTCGGCCCCAGGCGGATCAGGGCGGCACGATGTTCGGCGGTGCCGTAGCCCATGTTGCGGTCCCAGCCATAGCCGGGGAACTGGTCGGCCAGTTGCAGCATCAGGCGATCGCGGGTCACCTTGGCAATGATCGACGCCGCAGCGATGGACAGCGACAATCCGTCACCACCGACCAGACACTCGACCCGACAGGCCAGCCGTGGCTTGCGATTGCCGTCGACCAGCGCCCAGTCGACCGTCCTCCCCAGCCCATCCACCGCCCGGGCCATGGCCAGAAATGTCGCTTGCAGAATATTGATGCGGTCGATGTCCTCAACCTCGGCGATGCCGACGCCAAAGCTGGCACAGCCGGTGATCTCGTCGAACAGGGCGTCGCGCCGTCTGGCCGTCAGCTTTTTCGAATCATCAAGCTGCTGGATCAGCACGGCGGGACAGTCACGCGGCAGCACCACAGCCGCCGCCACCACCGGCCCGGCGAGCGGGCCACGGCCGGCTTCGTCGATCCCGGCGACCACCCCGCCGAGTCGATCTTCATGGCTTCTATCCGGCATCCCCGTTACCCCCCTTGTCGCCGGACGCCATCATAGGCGCGTGCGACAAGGGGAGAAATGGTGTCGTCACGTCATCTGCTTCAGGTCAGTCCTTGCGTTCAAGCTCGATGTCGCTCCGGCGCACGGTATCGCGCACTGTTTCCTTGCGTTCGCCGGCCTCCTTGTGCAGGTGAACCTCCTGGGTAATTCTGGCTTCCTTGCTGACATGCGGGACTTCGCGGCTTTCCGATAGTTCGATGGCCCCCTCCTGGAAGGCCTGCTCGGCCTCCTCTGGACTGAGCTTGCGGTCGGCTGGGCGACTTTCGGCGCGGACCCGTTCCTCCTTCAGCGAGATGGTCTGTTCGACCGGCTGCTCGGTGACCTTGGTGCGAGCGGTAACCTGCCCGGTCTGTTGGGCCTTGCCGATCGACAACTCCTCGCGCGCCGCCCTCAGCACCTCGGGCTGTTCCTTCAGCTCCTTCTGGATATCCGACAGCCGCCGCGCACCGCGCTGGACCAGCAGGCCGGCGACACGGTCGGCCTGCTCCTCCGCGACGCGCGCCCGTACCAGGCTCTTGCCGCGGCGGATGGCTTCCGAATAGGTTCCGACGTCCTGCGGGTTGACGCCCCAGGCGTCCAACTGCTCGTTGATCCGGCTCTCCCGGGGAGCGACAAAGGTGATGTCATCCGGGGCACAACCGGACTTGACCAGATCACCCATGACCTGATGGGCGATGGATTCCTGATCGTAGACCGCGATAATATTCGTGGGCATTCCTGTCTCCTTGCCGAGTCAGCGTTCGGGGGGATTGGCGGCCGTCGTCGTGCGGTCGATCACGGCCTCTTGCCGGCGCACCGGCACCTGCTGTTGGACGGTTCGGGTGGTACTTTTTCGGGTGAGGTGGATTTCCTCGAACACGCGCAACCGCCGTTCCACCACCGCCACCTCTTCGACCAGCGAGATGATGGTGGTGTCGCCGTCCTGGCGTGGTGGCACCGGGCCGTCCACCCAGTGCTCGACCGGAACATGGCGGATATCCACGTCCTCGCTGTGCAGCGTCCCCTCAACGGTCTGGTCTGCGGTGCGGGTGACGATATCGACCCGCACTGTCCCGGTCACCTCACGGCGCTTGCCGAAGACGGCTTGTTCCTCGGCAGCCTTGATTTGATGATCTTCATCCGCCACAGCGACCTCCTTCGCACTTGCAGCGTCGACGTGCGCAGGTGCAAACGGTGAGGAGCAGGCTTTGTTCCGAAGAGTTTGCCGGCTTGCTTGGAGCAATTCCGGCCATGACGGAATTGCTCCAGCCCGCGCGGTGCATGAGCGGCCGAAGGCATGAAGACGCGAGAGCGCTTCCCTCTACGGCGGAGACGCTCTACTCCTCCCGCCACTTGATGGAGCAGCCCATGCTGGAGATCTGTTCGGCCGGACCCTGGCCGGTCTCGACAATCCGGCGCATCGCCTCGAACAGGTCGCGGCGCACGGTGGGAGGCGCAGCGTCCTTGCGCGACTCGTCGAGGCGGCCGCGATATTGCAGGCCGAGATCCTTGTCGAAGCCGAAGAAGTCCGGCGTGCAGACCGCATCATAGGCCCGGGCGATATCTTGGGTTTCGTCGATCAGATAGGGGAAGGGGAAGCCATGATCGGCGGCGAAGCTCTTCATATTTTCGAAAGAGTCCTCGGGGTATTTATCGGTATCGTTGGACATGATGGCGACAACACCGACTCCCAGCTCCTGCAACGCGCGGGCATCGCGGACGATGCGGTCGATCACGGCCTTCACATAGGGGCAGTGGTTGCAGATGAACATGACCAGCGTCCCGTTGGGGCCGCGGATGTCGGACAGGGTGTAGATCTTGCCATCGGTGGCGGACAGGCTGAAGTCGGGAGCCTTCCAGCCAAAATCACAGATTGGGGTGGTCATCGCCATGATGCGGTTCTCCATGAGTCCATCCGACCGATCATAACCGTCCGGCCGGACGCCTCAACCGCCCGGTCGAGGGGGCCAGCAACACAGGAGCGCATGCATGACCAGGACTCGGATCGTCATCGGATGGGCAGTGCTGGCGGCGCTGGGCGGCTGCCAGACCATAGAGGACATGGCTCAGCCAGTGCCGCGATCGGTGGCGGCGCCATCGCATCCGACCTATTGCTATCGCACCCTGGCCGCCGTGAACTGCTATCTGACGCCCCGCCCCGGTGATACCCTGGTGGGAATCGATGTCCCACCGCCCGCGGCGATACAGCCCCCAGGATCACCGGGAACGGCGGCATCAGAGAGTGCCCGGCCGCCCCGGACCCAGCCACCGCCACCCAGCACCACTCCCGCCCCCACCGCCATGCCCAGCCCACCGCCGCCGGTGGTCAGCGAGCCGGTCACCACCCCGCCGCAATCCGGCCCGGCGCAGCTCTCGCCCTATGGCAGTGGTGGCCGGCGCAGCGGGGAATAGGGGGGCTCCGCCGCTGGCGCTATCGCTCAGAACTCTCTTACCCTTGCTGCTTCGCCACGGCCTCGGCGGCGAACTGATCATAGGCCTCAACCGCTTGCGCCGCGTACATCAGCGACGGCCCGCCGCCCATATAGACGGACATTCCGGCCGTCTCCATGATCTCCTCGCGGGTGGCGCCGTGCTGACGGGCGGCCTTGGCGTGGAAGGCGATGCAGCCGTCGCACCGCACGGCGATGCCGATGGCCAGGGCGATCAGTTCCTTGGTCTTGGGGTCCAACGCCCCCTGGGCGGTGGCGGCCTTGGCCATGGCCGAGAACGCGCTCATCACGTCCGGTACACCGGCGCGAACCTCGCGAATTGCCGCCGACAGATCTTTCGCCACTTGCGGCCAGTCGTTTACCATGGGGCGCCTCCTCACGTTTCTGATTGGATGCGCAGTCTGGCATAAAAGAATTGCCTGAACTACCGGCGTGCCCGGAAAAATACGCGAAGCTGATCCGCAGCCTCCGACTCGCGAATCCCACCATAAACCTCCGGCCGATGGTGACAGGTGGGATGGTCGAAGATGCGGGGGCCGTGCTCGACCCCGCCGCCCTTGGGATCGTAGGCGCCGAAATAGAGGCGGCGCAGGCGGGCGAAAGAGATGGCGGCGGCGCACATCGGGCAGGGTTCCAGCGTGACATACAGGTCACAGTCGCTCAGCCGAGGCTCGCCCAACCGGGCAGCAGCGGCGCGGATGGCCAGCATCTCGGCATGGGCGGTAGGGTCTGCCAGTTCCTCGACCCGGTTGCCCGCCGTGGCGACGATCTCGCGTCCCCGCACGATCACACAGCCAACCGGCACCTCGCCACGCTCGGCGGCGGCGGCAGCAGCGGCCAGGGCGGCTTGCATCGGGCTCACCGTCGCGCCTCGTCCAGCAGATCAAGCAGTCGCATCACATCGTCCTCTGTGGTTTCAAAACTTGTGATGCAGGCGCGTAATACTGGCCGTCCGACATATTTCGCCGCAGAAATCCACGCTCCTCCCGCCGCCTGCAAGCGCACCGCGACGGTTGCAGGGTCGTCGCCACGGTTTCCCGTGAAACATATGACCGGCAGGGGAGTCGGATTGCGCACGGTCCAGCCCCTCTGACGCAAGCCATTGCGCAGGACTTCGGCCAATCCCGTCATGTGGTCGATCATCTCGCCATAGCCGGACCGGCCCAGGGCGGCCAGCGACAGATACAGCTTCAGCCCGGCAAACCGCCGCGACCACTGGAGGGAGTGGCAATAGGGATCGTCGGCCTCTGACCCTTGCGGCATGTATCCGGTGGTGACCTGAAAGGTCTCGTGCAGGGCGTCGGCGTCGCGGCACAGCAGCATGCCTGCGCCCATCGGCACCGACAGCCATTTATGCGCATCGACGGTCACAGAATCGGCCTGTTCGATCCCCACCAGATAGGGATGCAGCGCCGGACTGAAGGCAGCCGCACCACCCCAGGCGGCATCCACATGAAAATGCAGGCGCTGGGCTTGAGCCACGGCCGCCAGATCGGGCAACGGATCAATCATGCCGGCGGTGGTGGTGCCAGCAGTGCCGACGATCATCACCGGACTATGGCCGGCCTGGCGATCGGCGGCGATGGCCTCGTCAAGCCGAATCGGATTGATGCGGCCCGCCTCGTCGGTGGTCACCAGCCTTACCGCCGCGCGGCCGAGCCCGCTCTGATGGGCGATCTTGAACCACGCCAGATGGCTCTCGGCCGAGGCATACAGGATCGGCTGACCGGCATAGCCGCGGACGCCATCGCTGGCGAAGCGAGGCTCGGCCCGGGTCAGGGCCAGCAGCAGGGCGGTGAAATTGGCTTCAGCACCGCCGGTGGTGAAATGCCCGAAGACCGGCCGCGGCAGGCCCAGCGCGTCGCCCATCTCTTCGATGACGCGGCGCTCGATCTCCACCGGCACGGCGGCGTGGGACCACACCGCAAGCTGCGGATTGATCACGGCCGTGATCAGGTCGGCGACCTGGCCGGGGAAGCAGGACGGTGGATTGAACAGGCCGAAATAGCGCGGGTGCCCGGTATGGACCATGCCGTGCTCCAGCGCCACCGCAACCGCCGCCACCAGTTCGCCGAGCGGCCGCGGAGAGCGAAAGTCCTCGGCGGCCAGGGCCGCGCGCAAGGCATCGGCGTCGATCGCCGGAGCGACCGGCAGGTCGGCGCGATGGTCGAGATAGAGTTGCAGCCGCTCGATGACCCCGGCCAGCAGCCGTTGCCGTACCGCTCCCGGTGGGGCCACCACATCGAGCCAGGCCGGACGATCGGCCATGAACTTCTCCTTTGGCTTTGGCGATCCAGAGAGCACAGAGCCGGACCATCCGCACAGCGTAATTATGGTGCGGAGCGCTACCGCTCAACCCCCTCCTCGACCTCTTCCCGCCGCAGCCCCAGGTCGTGCGGTGTCGGCAGAGAGACGTCGGCACCATGGGCGGCAGCGGCCGGCGTGCTCTGGGGCGGGGCGGTGATCTCGCGCCGGGGGGATCGCTCGAGGCGAATGCGCAGCGGAATCGCCTGTCCGGCCTTGTCCTCGCCGAACGACAAGGTGGTCTGCGGGAAAGGAATCTCGATGCCCCGGGCCTCGAAGCGCTGCTTCATGCGGCGCTTGAACTCGCGCCCCACCACCCATTGCTTGGCCGGCAGGGTCTTCAGCCGCGCCTTGATCACCACCTCCGAGGCGCCCAGCTGGTCGACGCCCAGCACCTCGAGGGGCTCCAGGATCATCTTGCCGTACTCATCGTCAGCCTGCAACTCAGCCCCAAGCTCCTGCAAGACGGTTGTTACATCATCTGTATTCTCGCGATAGGCCACGCCCACGTCGAAGACCGCGAAGGAAAAGCCCTTGGTCAGATTCATCACAGTGCTGACGGCACTGAACGGGATGGTATGCACGGTTCCCGTCACGTCGCGCAGGCGGATGGTGCGGATCGACATGGCCTCGACAGTCCCGGCATGGTCGCCCACCTTGACGATATCGCCCACCGCAATGGTGTCCTCGAACAGAATGAAGGCGCCGGTAATCAGATCCTGCACCAGCTTCTGCGAGCCGAAACCGATCGCCAGGCCGACCATACCGGCACCGGCCAGCAGTGGCGCGATATTGATGCCAAGCTCTGACATGACCGCCAGGGCGACGGTGACCACCAGGATGACCATCAGCGCATTGCGCAGCAGCGGCAACAGGGTCCGCGCCCGGGCACTGCGTTCCACCACCCCGCCGTCACCGTCCGTAGCGCTCAGATAGCGCTCGATCGCCGAGCTGACGATCTCCCAGACCACCAGGGTCAGCACCAGCACCACGGCGATAGTCGCGGTGCTGGAGACGACACGGCGTCCCCACGGCGAGGCCATCCAGTCCACCGCGTCGAGCCCCCAGGCTTGCAGGACCGCTGCCAGCGCCGCCACCGCAACCGCCCCCCGCAACACGCCTTGCAGCAGGGGCAGATAGCGGTTGGCGCGGCGTTCCAACTGCGGGAAGTCCTGGCGCCACTCCTGACTGACGGTAAAGGCGCGGTCGATCAACCGGCGTACCAGGCCAGACAGCAGGCTGGCGATGCCCAGAATGACCGCAGTGATCGCTGAGGCGCGGACCACATAATCGAAGCCGCCCTCGATACGCAACGCCCACACCAGATAGATCGCCGCCACATACATCGACGCCAGGATGTGCCAGACATCGGCAAAACGATTGCGCAACTGGCGCAACCGCGGCCCAATCCGGCCGCCTTCGCCGCGCCGCCGCAGCCACTGCGCCACCGGCTGGCGGTTCTGTAGAATCAGAATGGCGATCAGGGCGGTGACCAGCAGGGCCAGCAGCTTCAGCAGAAACTCGTAGCCCGACTTGGGCAGGCCGAGCAGGCTGGCCGCGGCCAGCCCCACCCAGCCGTAGATCGACACGCCGACCAGCCGCCGCGACCAGATATACAGGTAGCGTGCCGTCTCTTCGTCGAGCGGCACCAGCCGCAGGCTGCCGAGCTTGGGCAGCAGGATGATGCGGGCGAAGACCAGGGCCAGCCGGGCGCTGACATAAGCGCCGATCAGCAGCCGGGCGGCCTTGGGTGCATCCCCCTTCATGGTGAGCAGCGGCGTGAAGCTGTAGACGGCGATGAGGAAGCCGAGGATCGGCGCCAGCTCCAGCAGACTCCAGGCCAGCAGCAGCGGCAGCCGGGCCAGCCGGGAACTGGCCGGCCGTGCCGCGACCCGTTCGGCCGGTCGCCGCAGCGCCAGAATGACGATGCGCTCGACCGCCAGCCCGGCGGCCAGCAGGCCCAGCAGCTTGCCGATGACCTCCAGCCAGCGGGCGCGGTGCTTGGGGTTGCCCAACTGGTCGGCCAGCCAGTCCGCCAGCTTGGGAGCATCCGTCAGAGCATTGCTGGCATCGAGCAACTGCTCGCCCAGCGCCTCGATCCGTTCCGTCAACGCCGCCAGGGCCTTGCTGGCCAGGCCGGTTTCGGCATCCTCCATCTTCTTCTGCGCGGCCCGCAACGCCTTCAACTGGGACACCAGTTTGGCCCGCGCGCTATCGTCCTCGAGGGTCTTGATCAGCCGCTCGACTTCCTGCGCCGAAACCTTGTCCTGTGGTGCCTTGGCGTCGTCGGCCGCCGCCGCGCCGCTCAGGCCGAGCAGGATCGTCATCACAAGAACCACGGTGAACGAGGCGGCACGGTGCCAGACGGCTTGTCGTCGCACCGACATCGTGGCAGAGGAAACCGGTCCGCCACCCAGGCAAGAGGCAAACATCATGTCACTGACCCTATATCACAATCCGCGATGCAGCAAATCGCGCGAGGCTTTGAAGCTGTTGCAGGATACCGGGGCGAACCCGACCGTCGTCGAGTACCTGACATCCCCGCCGACTGTCGAGGAATTGGCTCGTATCCTCGCCCTGCTCGGTCTGGCGCCGCGCGATCTGCTGCGGACCAAGGAGGCCAAGGAGGCGGGCATCGACCCCACCCTGCCCGCCGACCAGCTAATCGCCGCCATGGTCGCCCATCCGGCAGTGATCGAACGGCCGATCGCCGTCGGCAACGGCAAGGCCGCGGTCGGACGGCCGCCCGAGAAGGTGCTGGAGGTGCTGTGATCCCGACGCGGGAGAGGACGGACAAGGGGCCATGGCCCCTGTCTTATGCGGAAGTGATAGAGAATTGCAAAGGACCATGATGTGAGCTTTTGTGGCGGCGGTTCGCCTGCCGCCCTCACCATATTCGTGTAACGATACCGTCGAATATGGCGTCAGCCGACACCAGGGGCAGGTTGTGGGACATGGCAGTGGCTGCCAGCAGCCGGTCGAACGGGTCGCGGTGAGCCCAAGCCATCATCCCGGCAGCAATGCAGATCGCCGGATCAAAGCCGGCGACCGAACCGCCCTGTTCGCCCAGCAGCGCCGGGAGCCGGCTCACAAACAGCTCCATCTCCGGCCATTTCCCGAGCCGGACCTTCTGCGTGATCTCGAAGAATGTGATAGGGCTGACCAGAACCGTGTCGGCCGCTTCGATGGCGGCGATTGCCGGAGCCGACAGGCGCTTGTCCCCACCCAGACTCCAAGCCCAGGCGTGCGTATCCAGCAGAACCGCCGTCACCGGCCGCCTTCCCACAGATCAAGATCGGCCTCGTCGATCGGTTCGAAAAAGTCCGGGCCGGTACCGAGCCTGCCCTCAAGCAGGCCGATCCTGAACGCCCCCTGGACCACCGGAACCAGCCGAACCACCGGCTTGGTGCCTTTGGCAATGATGATCTCCTCGCCGTTCAGCGCCGCCTCAATGAGTTTGGACAGGTTGGTCTTCGCCGCATGGATTGTTACCTGTCGCATCCTGTCCCTCCTGTGGAGAGGACTAACTTAGCTAACCAGAGCCGGTCAGGCAAGGTGGGTGCGCGTGGCATCGGTGCGAGACCGTCGTCGGCCCCTACCCCTCCGCCACGTCCGCCCGCCCGGCGGGGAGGCGGCAGGTGACGGTGGTGCCTTCGCTCGGGACCGAAACGATCTCGACACAGCCGCCATGCAGTTCGATGAAGCTCTTGACCAGCGACAGGCCCAGGCCGGCACCGCCCTGACGGGCCTCGCTCTGGGCACCGCGCCAGAAGCGGTCGAACGCCTGCGCCAACTCCTGCGGCGGAAAGCCGATGCCGGTGTCGGCGACCGTGAACACGATCTGGTCGGTATCACGCTGGGCGGCCAGGGTGATCTGGCCCTTGGGGGGCGTGAATTTGATGGCATTGTTGAGCAGGTTGAACAGCACCTGCTTGATACGGCGTTCGTCGGCGACCATCCAGCCGATATCCAGCGGACAGTCGAAATGGATGGTCAGATTGCGGCTGCGGGCGGTCTCGCGGGTCAGCGCCAGGACATTGGCCAGCATGGTGTGAATATCGAAGGCGCCCAGTTCCAGCGTCATCTGACCGGCCTCGATGGTCGCCAGGTCGAGGATGTCGGCCACCAGGCTTTGCAGGGTGCGGCCGGCCTCGGTGATGCCGTGGGCATATTCCATCTGCCGCTTGTTCAGGTCGCCATAGTAGCCGTTGGCCAGGATCTCGGCGAAGCCGATGATGGCATTCAGCGGCTGGCGCACCTCGCAGCTCACATTGGCGATGAATTCCGACTTCAGCCGGTCGGCGGCGCGCAGGGCTTCGTTGCGCTCCCGGAGCGCTCGCTCCACCTTGGCGGTGTCGGTGACGTCCAGCCAGGTTTTCAGCACTGAGCCATCGGGCAAGGGCACGCTGGTATAATCCAGGATGGCGCCATCCTGACGCTCGACCCGACCATGGGCCGGACGGCGGGTCTGGAACATGTCCAGCAGGGCGTCATGGACGCGCTGCCAGCCGAATTCACCGGCGAAGAAGCGGCGATGACGGCCGATCACCTCGGTGATATGCGGGCCGCCCTTCAGCTCATCGGACTCCAATGACCAGATGCGCGCATAGGCCGGGTTCCACAGCCGCAACCGGCCATCCGAGCCGAACACGGCGACACCTTCATGGAGGTTGTCGATGGTCTCGCGTTGTACCGCAACCGAAACGTTATAGGAGCGCTCGAGGGCCAGGGTGTCGGTGACGTCCTCATAGGTCATCAGCAGGCCGCCGAACGGATGGGGCGAGATGACCCGGCGCAGGGTGGTGCCGTCGGGCAGATGCAGCAGATCTTCGACGGAGGCCAGCAGCGAGGTGAAGCGGCGCACCTCCTCGTCGCGGAAGGCGCGCCAGTCGGCGACCTCGGGCAGCCGGCGGCGCTCGCGCAGGACGTCGAGCACGCTGGCGTAATTGGGCTGACCGGCCAGCCAGTCATCCTCGAGCGCCCACAGCCGGCGGAAAGCGGTGTTGTGGAAGGTCAGGCGGGTGTCGGTGGAGAAGATGGCGATGGCTGTGCCGAGATTTTCCAGCACCTCGGCATGGGCGGCGACGTGGCGGGCGAGTTCGCTGTCGGCCTCTTCGATGCGAGTCTGATCCAGGGCGAAGCCGGCGGTGACCAGACCGGTGCCGGCCGGGCCGACCACCACCGGCACCTCGGTGATTTCCAGCAACCGGCGCGAGCCGCCGACCACCAGATGGAAACCTTCACTGCGCGCGGTACCGGCGGCGCGGGAGCGAGCGGCCAGGGCGCGGGCCTCACGCACCGCCGGACCGGCCACCAGTTCGGTGCCAGCCTCCACGGCGGCCTCGGTGCCCGCGGCGTCCACGGCTTCGGCATAGGCGCGGTTGACATAGAGCAGGGCCAGATCATCGTCGCGCACCCAGACCGGAATCGGCAGCGCGTCGAGCACCGCCTGGAGCCGGTCGCGCTGTGCCGCCAGATCCATCGCCTCCTGGCTGAGCTGGTCGACCGCCAGACTGCCCTCGGTCACGTCGCGCATCCACAGCACGTCGGCCAGAGCATCGCCGTCATGGGTCGCAGCGCGCACCCCGGTCACCTGCATGCGCCGACCGTCGCGCACGGCCAATTCGATTTCGAAACCCACGCCGTTCTGGCGCAGCCCGGCGACGGCCACCTCGAGCACGGCGGCCTCGGACAGCCCGAACGCCTCGAGTACGTCGGTATAGGCCGACTCCAGCCCCTTATACAGGCCGAGCAGCACCGCGAGGCGCCGTGAACAATGCGCCGCGCCGTCGGAATCCCAGCGGAAGAAACCATCGGGTGCCGCGGTCAGTACCTCTTCGACGCGCTCAAGCTGAATTTCGCGCGTGGTCTGGTCATCGGTCAGGTGCTTGAGCTGGCGGCGCTGGGCAAGGAGCACCGGCACCGCCGCCAATCCGGCCAGCAGCGCCCCCACCCCGGCGGCAACCAGCGCCTGGGGATCGGCGCCGAGGATGCCGTTGATATCAGGCGCACGCTCCATCGCCTCCTGGGCGAAGGCGGGCAGGGGGAGAAGGCTGAGCAGGGTGGTTGTCAACAGCCCCTGGGAGCGCGCTACGGTATATACGTATCTCAAAAAACGACGCAAAAACAAAGTATTATCGTCATTCCCGCGAAAGCGGGAATCCACCTGCCTCACCGCCAGATCAGGCGTCAACGCCGCATGGATCCCCGCTTTCGCGGGGATGACGAATGTTTGGGCGGTACCGTCAGTTCGAGTTTTGCACATACCGTAGTGGGAGCGCGGGCATCCTGCCCGCACTTCGTCGACAACGACGGAACGGCCGTGCGGCCGTGTGCGGGCAAGATGCCCGCGCTCCCAGGTTAGCATTCGCTTTTCCGGCCCCTCTGCCGATTCGGTCGACAGAGTGGCCGGGTTCGTGGGGAATAACAAGCCTAGTAGCGATATGCCTCGGCCTTGAACGGGCCGGCCTTCGCCACGCCGATATACTCGGCCTGCTGGTCGGTCAGTTCGGTCAGCTTGGCGCCGACCTTGGCCAGATGCAGACGGGCGACCTTCTCGTCCAGGTGCTTGGGCAGCACATAGACCTGACGCCCGTAGTTCTCGGCATGCTGCCACAGCTCGATCTGCGCCAGCACCTGATTGGTGAAGCTGGCCGACATGACGAAGCTGGGGTGACCGGTGGCGCAGCCCAGATTGACCAGACGACCTTCGGCCAGGATGATGATGCGCTTGCCGTCGGGGAATTCGATCTCGTCGACCTGCGGCTTGACGTTGTGCCACTTCAGATTGCGCAGACCGGCAATCTGGATTTCGCTATCGAAATGACCGATGTTGCAGACGATCGAGCGGTCCTTCATGGCCCGCATGTGGTCGACGGTGATGACGTCCACATTGCCGGTGGCGGTCACGAAGATGTCGGCGCGCGGCGCGGCGTCTTCCATGGTGGCGACCTCGTAGCCCTCCATCGCCGCCTGCAAGGCGCAGATCGGGTCGATTTCGGTGACGATCACCCGGCAGCCGGCATGACGCAGCGACTCGGCCGAACCCTTGCCGACATCGCCGAAGCCGCACACCACGGCGACCTTGCCGGCCATCATGACGTCGGTGCCGCGGCGGATGCCGTCCACCAGACTCTCACGGCAGCCATACTTGTTGTCGAACTTGGACTTGGTGACCGAGTCGTTGACGTTGATCGCCGGCACCAGCAGCTTGCCGTCGCGGGCCATTTCGATCAGGCGATGAACGCCGGTGGTGGTCTCTTCCGAGATACCGCGCACGTCCTTCAGCATGTCGGGATACTTCTGGTGCATCAGCAGCGTCAGGTCGCCGCCGTCATCCAGGATCATGTTGGGGGTCCAGCCATCGGGGCCGGTGATGGTCTGCTCGATGCACCACCAGAATTCTTCCTCGGTCTCGCCCTTCCAGGCGAAGGTCGGGATGCCGGCGGCGGCCACGCCCGAAGCGGCATGGTCCTGGGTCGAGAAGATGTTGCACGAGCTCCAGCGCAGCGTCGCGCCCAGCGCCACCAGGGTCTCCATCAGCACCGCGGTCTGGATGGTCATGTGCAGGCAGCCGGCGATGCGGGCGCCCTTCAGCGGCTGGGACGCGCCGTATTCCTCGCGCAGCGCCATCAGGCCGGGCATCTCGGTCTCGGCAATGGCGATTTCCTTGCGGCCCCAGTCGGCCAGCCCGATATCGGCAACCTTGTAGTCGGTGAAGCTCATGTCGGCCCCTTCGCGGTGTCTCATAGAGATATAAAGATGCGTTTATATATAGGGTCCGGGCGGCGGGGGCAAGGGAGTCGGCGAGGGGGGCCGTTCTCATTGTGGCAGGGCCGGCGATCCACGCCGCAGCCGGCGGTACAAGGTATTGCGGCTGACGCCCAGCCGCCGCGCGGCCTCCGACAGATTGCCGCGGCTGGTGGCGACGGTGTGCCCGATCAACGAATCCGAGGCCTGACGCAGGGTGCCTGGGGCGGTGAGGTCCAGGCGGGGCGGTGGGGACGAGCCGAGATCCTCCACCAGATCGTCGGGCAGATGGTGCCAGTCGATGCGCGATTCCCCAGGGTCGAGCATGGCGCAGGCGGTGCGCAGGGTGTTGGCCAACTGGCGCAGATTGCCGGGCCAATGATAGCCGGCAAACGCCGCCGCCACCTCGGCGCCCAGGGCGATCCCCGCCGCCGGCGCGATACCGTCCACCAGCCGGCCGACCAGAGTGGTGAAATCGCTGCGCTCCCGCAGCGGCGGCAGGGAGAGGGTCAGGCCATTGAGACGATAATACAGGTCGGCCCGGAACCGGCCGGCGTCGATTTCGGTTTTGAGCAGGCGGTGCGTCGCGGTGATCAGGGCGAAGTCGACGGCCTCGACCTTGCCGCCGCCAAGCGGCGACACCTGACGATCCTGCAACACCCGCAACAACCGGCACTGCAAGGCCAGCGGCATGTCGCCGATCTCGTCGAGAAACAGGGTGCCGCCATTGGCCTCGCGGATGCGTCCCGGCGAGCCCTCGCGTCGGGCCCCGGTGAAGGCGCCGGGTGCATAGCCGAACAGTTCCGCCTCGATCAGATGCTCGGGCAAGGCGGCGCAGTTGACCGCCACGAAGGCGGCGCGGCGGCGCGGTCCGCTGGCATGCACCGCCTTGGCGAACACTTCCTTGCCGACCCCGGATTCGCCGTGCAGCACCAGCGGGATCGGCTTGTCGAGAACCTTGCGGGCGCGCCCGATCATCTGCGACAGACGCGCGTCTCCGGTGTCCAGGGCGCTGAGCGGGTCGGCGATGGCCGAGCGGGCCGGCAGTTCCACCGGCCGGGCCGAAGCCCGCCGCCGTGCGCTGTCGACCCGCAGGAACAGGGTCTGCCCATCGACCCGGGTGGTCGCCATGACGGCCCCGGGCCGGCTCTGCCCCCAGGATAGCAGCTCGGCCAGCCGCAGGCGCAGCACGCGTTCCAGCGTGGTCCGGCCCAGGTCCGCCGCCTCCAGCCCGAACAGCGCCATGCCGGCGCGGTTGGCGCCGATGATGCGGCCATCCTCGGTCACGGCGGCCAATCCCTCGGCGACGGTGCCGATGCCATCGGCCTGGGGGTGGAAGTGCAGCCGGGTGTCGCCGTCGTGATGGGAGTCGAACAGCCGGTTCTCGATCATATGGGCGGCGGCGCGGACCAGTCCGGCGGTGTGGGTCTGGCGACTGCGACGGTGGCCCGAAATGTCCAGCACCCCGAGCAACCGCCCATCCGGTCCGATCAGCGGCGCCGCGGCGCAGGTGAGAAAGCCGTTGTGCTCGAGGAAATGCTCGCCGCCATGAACGGCGACCGGTGCCGCTTCGGCCAGGGCGGTGCCGATGGCGTTGGTGCCGCGGTGGCGCTCATGCCACGACGCTCCGGGCATCAGCGTCACCCGCTCGGCCCGGCTGACGAAGTCGGCATCCCCCAAGGCTTCCAGCAGGATGCCCTGATCATCGGCGAGAATCACCATGCAACCCGACCCACGGGTCTGGGCGTGCAGGTAATCCATCACCGGGCGGGCTCGGGTCAGCAGCGAGCGGCGCCGCTCGATGACCTGGGCAAGCGGACCGGAGGTCAGAAGGTCGGGTTCGGCCGGCCGGCCGAACGGCACCAGGCCAGCGTCGATGCTGCGTTGCCAGGACCGGGCAACCACGGCATCCAGCAACCCGGTCGGCGGCAGCTTGCCGCATTCGACCAGATGGCGGGCATGCCGGAGCCCGGAGCCCGGTCTTTGGCTCTTGGCGATATCCATCTTGTTACGTCCTCCCCGGGGCGACCTGCGTGCGGCGGCGTCCTCGGCACTTTTGCGGTAAGTGTCGCGGAGGCCGGCCGGCGGATGCAAGGGAAACCTCACTTGATACCGATGAGCCTGAAGGCTCATCCATGCCCTCGCCGGGCGCGCTCCGCGCTTGGCCGCGGCCTCAATGGCCGCTTGAGTCCAGCGCTGTGCCATTTCGATACAGTGTGCCGCGATGGCACACCGCCATCCCGATAAGATTCCTGGAAAAACAATGCATTGCCGTTGGCACGGCGCGTGCCTTGAAGAACCTGCGCTGCCGCATCAAGCGACAGGCCAAATCACTCGTTTCAGGGAGAAACACGACCATGCTGTACGCCGCCCCCGGTGCCCCCGGTGCCAAGGTTCAGTTCAAGTCGCGCTACGACAATTTCATCGGCGGCCGCTGGGTCGCGCCGGTCAGGGGCCAGTATTTCGACAACGTCACGCCGATCACCGGCCGGGTGTTCTGTCAGGCGGCCCGCTCCACCGAAGAAGACATCGCCCTGGCGCTGGATGCCGCCCATGGCGCGGCTGAGAAATGGGGTCACACCAGCGTCGCCGAGCGGGCCAATGTGATGAACCGCATCGCCGACCGTCTCGAGGCCAATCTGGAACTGCTGGCCTATGCCGAGACCGTCGACAACGGCAAGCCGATCCGTGAGACCCTGGCCGCCGACATCCCCCTGGCCATCGACCATTTCCGCTATTTCGCCGCCTGCATCCGCGCTCAGGAAGGCACCCTGTCGGAAATCGACGCCGACACCGTCGCCTATCACCTGCATGAGCCGCTGGGGGTGGTCGGCCAGATCATTCCGTGGAATTTCCCCATCCTGATGGCCGCCTGGAAGCTGGCTCCGGCCATTGCCGCCGGCAACTGCGTGGTGATGAAGCCGGCTGAACAGACTCCCATCAGCATGCTGGTGCTGATGGAACTGATCGCCGACCTGCTGCCGCCCGGCGTGATCAACGTGGTCAACGGCTTCGGCCTGGAGGCCGGCAAGCCGCTGGCGTCGAGCAACCGCATCGCCAAGATCGCCTTCACCGGCGAGACCACCACCGGCCGGCTGATCATGCAGTATGCCAGCCAGAACCTGATTCCCGTGACGCTGGAACTGGGCGGCAAGTCGCCCAACATCTTCTTCGGCGACGTTGCCGCCGAGGATGACGACTTCCTGGACAAGGCGATCGAAGGCTTCGTGATGTTCGCCTTCAACCAAGGCGAGGTCTGCACCTGCCCGTCCCGCGCCCTGATCCACGAATCCATCTACGACCGTTTCATGGACCGGGCGCTGACGCGGATTGCGGCGATTCGCCAGGGCAATCCGCTGGACACCGACACCATGATCGGTGCCCAGGCTTCGACCGAGCAGGTCGAGAAGATCCTATCCTATATCCAGATCGGCCAGGACGAGGGCGCCAAGGTGCTGGCGGGCGGCGGAGCCGCTCAGCTCGAGGGCGATCTGGCGGGCGGGTTCTATGTCCGGCCGACGGTGTTCGCCGGCCATAACCGCATGCGCATCTTCCAGGAGGAAATCTTCGGGCCGGTGGTGGCGGTAACCACCTTCAAGGATGATGCCGACGCCCTGCATCTGGCCAACGATACCCTGTACGGCCTGGGGGCCGGCGTGTGGACCCGCGACGGCAGCCGTGCCTACCGCTTCGGCCGCGGCATCAAGGCCGGCCGGGTGTGGACCAACTGCTACCACCTCTATCCGGCCCATGCCGCGTTCGGCGGTTACAAGCAGTCGGGCATCGGCCGCGAAACCCACAGCATGATGCTGGACCACTACCAGCAGACCAAGAACCTGCTGGTCAGCTACAGCCCCAAGGCTCTTGGGTTTTTTTAAAGCGCTCCCACACCTTGCCCCGGGGTGTCTCCTCGCCCCGGGGTCTTTTTTCGATAGCGAGGGTCCATCCCCATGGTCGATCGTGTCGTTGCCACCGAGGCTGCCCTGGCCTTGATCGAGCGGTTGAAGCAGACTCACGGCCCGCTGATGTTCCATCAATCGGGCGGCTGCTGCGACGGCAGCGCCCCCATGTGCTACCCCTTGGGTGAGCTGCTGATCGGCGATTCGGATGTCCGGCTCGGCGAGATCGGCGGCTGTCCGTTTCATATGAGCGCCGCTCAGTTCGACTATTGGCGCCACACCCAGTTGATCATCGACGTTGTCCCCGGCCGCGGCGGCATGTTCTCGCTCGAGGGTGTCGAGGGCCTGCGCTTCCTGACCCGCTCGCGGGTGTTCACCGATGCCGAGGCGGCGGATCTGTCCGCCGAGTAATACCGGCGAGCGTAATGTTTGACACATGCTCGAACCGATGAGCCGGTATTCAGCGGCCATTGAGGCCGCGGCCAAGCGCGGAGCGCGCCCGGCGAGGGCATGGATGAGCCGTTAGGCTCGTCGGTTGTCGATCGTCATTGCCCTCGCGCCCCGCTCGACTATATGAATGCGGCTATGACGCTCATCGAACCGACCCCGTCCGTTCCGGCCGCTGCGCCCGAGCGGCGCAATCTCATTGGCCTGTCGCGCGAGCAACTGGTCACCATGCTGGCCGAGTTGGGCGAGAAGCCGTTTCGCGCCAAGCAGCTATGGAGCTGGATCTATAATCGCGGCGTTACCGATTTTGCCGCCATGACCGATCTGGCCAAGCCGTTCCGTGCTTTGCTCGACCGGCATTTTGTCGTCAGCCGGCCCGAGATGGCCCGTGAACAGATTTCCAACGACGGCACCCGCAAATGGCTGCTGCGCTTCGCCGACGGCAACGAGGCGGAGGCGGTCTATATTCCCGACGACGACCGCGGCGCCGTGTGCGTGTCGGCGCAGGTCGGCTGCACCCTGACCTGCCGCTTCTGCCACACCGGTACTCAGCTTCTGGTGCGCAACCTGACGGCGGCGGAGATCATCGGTCAGTTCATGGTGGCCCGCGATGCCTATGGCGAATGGCCGAGCCCGACCGATGAGGGCCGGATGATTTCCAACATCGTCCTGATGGGCATGGGCGAGCCGCTGTACAATTACGACAACGTCGCCGCCGCTCTGAAGATCATCATGGACGGCGACGGTCTGGCGGTGTCGAAGCGGCGCATCACCCTGTCCACGTCCGGCGTGGTGCCGATGATCCGCCGTTGCGGTGCCGAGTTGGGGGTCAATCTGGCCATCTCGCTGCATGCGGTGACGGACGAGGTGCGCGATCGCATCATGCCGATCAACAAGAAATACCCGCTGGCCGAACTGATGCTGGCCTGCCGCGAATATCCTGGCCTGTCCAATGCCCGCCGCATCACCTTCGAATACGTCATGCTGAAGGGCGTGAACGATTCGATGGCCGATGCCCGCGCCCTGGTGGCGCTGATCAAGGACATTCCAGCCAAGTTCAACCTGATCCCCTTCAACAAATGGCCGGGGTCCGAGTTCGACTGTTCCGACATGGCCGATATCCAGCGCTTTTCGGATTACCTGTTCGATGCCGGCTATTCGGCACCGATTCGCCAGCCGCGCGGCCGTGACATCCTCGCCGCCTGCGGCCAGTTGAAATCCGATAGCCAGCGGGTCAGGTGCAGCCTGATGAAGGAGCGCCAGGCGGCGGGGATCATCGACGAGCATCATGCCTAGCCGGGGTCGCTGCTCCAGGACGTGCCAGATGTTTCGCACGCGGGCATAACCCATGCGCCGGCTGCTGTCGATCATCGGCGGGACAGCGGCCAGCATCGTGGTGCTCATGGTCCTGGGGTTCACCGTTGCACCGGTTCTGCTCCTCATTATGGCGTCCATCGCCGGTACGGTGTGGGTGGCCGCTTCGGCCGGCTGGGGGCCGATAGATTCCTGGTGGCCCCCGGTTCAGGAGCGCTTCGAGCAGCGGCTTGTGGTCGAGCTTGACCGCCAGGAGTGGTCGCGGGTTGCCGATCTGGTCGATTTTCCGGTGCTGAAGGTGTGCGCTTTTACCCCCTATGCCTACCGTATCTCTCCGACGCTCGGTCAAGCGGCCCCGCTCATCACCTGGGGGGTGGAGGACCGCTATTGGACCCTGTCCTTCGTCGAAGCAGGCGGCGGTGTCCACCATCGCCGAATCTCCCGACGGGTGGGTGATCCGCAGGGCTGGAGTTGCAGCGGACCCGATGCGGTGCTGATCCGTGACCCGACGATCCCCGACCGTGGAATGGCTCCGGTTCGTTTTGCCTATACGACCTCGGTCGAGCTCTCCCGGTAACCCACGGCAAAAGGGAACTGCCCTCCTGTCCGGGTTTCCGTACCTCTTCCGCGCCCCCATTATCGGCGCATCTGGGTACAGTCTGGGATCATTAGGCAATGGCGACCGAGAGTTTGAGCAGCCGGTGCTACACCCTGGTGCGTGGCACCGGGGAAATCGCGTCGGGCGTTGCCCACGCCCTGCATCAGGCGGGCTGGCCGGTGGTCATGCATGACATCGCCACGCCGACCACGACGCGTCGGCGCATGGCCTTTACCGATGCGGTGTTCGATGGCACCGCCCGGCTGTCGGGGGTCACCGCCAAGCGCGCCGAGTCGCTGGCCGACCTGCGGCCGTGGCTGCAACGGCGGCGGGTCGTCCCGGTCACCGTCGCTCCCTTTGCCGTGGTCCTGGCCGCTCTGCCCTGGGCGGCGCTGATCGACGCGCGGGTTCGGCTGGGCCGCCGGCCAGAGCCGCAGATGCGCCTTGCGCCGCTGACTGTCGGCCTGGGGCCGGGGTTCATCGCCAACGGGACGGTGACGGTGGCGATTGATAGCGCCTGGGACCGGCTGGGCGCCATCGTCACCCGTGGTGCCACTTCCGCCGCCATGGGCGCACCGCATCCGATCGGCGGAATCGGTGCCGAGCGGTTCATCCACGCGCCCTATGCGGGGACGTTTCGCACGCGGTACGATGTCGGGCATTGGGTCACGGCGGGGGATATCATCGCCGTGATCGACGATATCCCGCTGGCGGCGCCGCTCACCGGGGTGCTGCGCGGTCTGGTCCGCGACGGCGTTCCGGTGGCGGCGGGTACCAAGGTCATCGAAGTCGACCCGCGCGGCTGGGATGCGGTCTATACCGGCATCGGCGAGCGCGCCTTCAAGATGGGCGAATCAGTGCTGGCGGTATTCGGTGCGGTCGACTGGGAACCGCTGGTCGATCTCGTCAGTATTTCGGCCGTGCCTTGAGATAGGGCTTCATCTTCAGGTCGCAGGAGATGATATGGGCAACCAGCCAGTCGTTGAGCAACTGGCTGGTCCGCTGGATCGGCACGCGCAGATCATCACCGGAAGACTTGGCGAATTCCCCGGCGATCTGCTCCAGCCGTTCCAGCAGGCGTTCGTGTTCCTGGTGATGCGCGTCGGCCTCGGGAAAGCCCATCTGCCGCTGCAAGTCCTCCTCGCGGCGGAAATGTTTGATGGAATAGGCTCGAAGGTCGTCGAGCACGGTGGTCAGATCCCACTTGGTGGTATGGGCCCGTTCGAACGAATTGATGATTCCGATCAGGCGGCGGTGGTCGTCGTCGATCACCGCTCCATCCACGGCCATGGCCTGGCGCCACTCAATAGGCATAGATTCTCCCCTCCCTCCGGTCCACCCGTAATCCAAGCCACCTTCCCCGATCCAGGTCAAGAGCGGCGTGGCCATGGTTTACGGGAACTGTCGCCGCAGCCAGTCCAGCATGACATCGGCAACCTGCGGCCAGCATGGATCGAGCATCAGGCCATGCGGCACGCCCGGCAGCACCGCCAATTCGCCCTCCCAATAGGCGGCGGCTTCGCGCAGGGCACTGACCGGTACGAAGGCATCGGCATCGCCGCCGGCCACCAGCACCGGCGGCATCGGCTCCGGCAGTTGCGGCCGCAGCCAGCCCATCAGATCCAGCGATACCCGCCGCGACTCGTCCTGCAAGCGCGGCAGATAGGCATGTCCGACGCTCAGCGGCGTGTCCTGGGCGAACAGCGAACGGTGCACCACATAGGCGTCGACCGCCTGCGGCCCCATGGTCTGCAACATGCCCACCTGCCACAGCAGATCGTGGGCGACCGCCGACATATGCATCATCGTCGCCCCCAGCCCCGACGGCGGCACCGAGCCGAGCAGCACCAGTCCAGCGACCGGCCGGCGCGCGGCCAGGTACTGGGCGACGGCGCCACCCATGGAATGGCCGATCACCACCGTCGGCCCAGCCATCTGGCTCAGCGCTGCCTCGGCATCGTCAAGGAAATCGGCCAGGCTGGTGTCGGGCAGCCCCTCATGTCCTTCGCTCCCGCCATGACCGCGCAGCGACACCGCCTCGCAGGAATAGCCGGCGCGGGCGAAATGCGGCATGAAATACTCGGCCCACACCCAGGCGCCGCAGAACGAGCCATGAACAAACAGCAACGATGGTCGCCCAAGCGGGGGCGGGCTGGTCGCTTGGCAGTGCAAAATTTCCAACTTCATGCCCAGGGTACCGCTCGTTCGGGGTGGGCAGGATGGGCGGTGTGGCGGCGATTGTCCAGCGGCCTCGCCATGAAGCGGTTTCCGGGAGCGCGGGCATCCTGCCCACGCTCCCAGGAGTGTATTCCAGGCGGTGCGACCGCTATTGTTTCCTGATGCCCGCCCTGTGCCGCGACTGTGCTCTGCTCACCGACACCCTGACCGGCGCCTGCCCGCGCTGCGGCGGCGGGCGGTTTGTGGCGCATGGCGAGCTGGCGGCGCTGGATATCGCCCATCTCGATTGCGATGCCTTCTACGCTGCGGTGGAAAAGCGCGACCGGCCGGAGCTGATCGACCGGCCGGTGATTGTCGGTCATCCCGGTGGGCGCGGCGTGGTCACCACCGCCTGCTACGTCGCCCGCAAATTCGGGCCACGCTCGGCCATGCCTATGTTCAAAGCCCTCGAGCTGTGCCCCCAGGCGGTGGTCATTCCGCCGGACATGGCCAAGTACAAGCGGGTGTCGGCGGAAATCCGCGCCCTGCTGCTCCAGGCGACTCCCTTGATCGAACCGGTGTCGCTGGACGAGGCCTATCTCGACCTGTCGCCCGGCGTCCGGCTGATCGACCGGCCGGCGGCGCTGCTGCTGGCGCGGCTGCAACGGGCCATCGAGCAGCGGGTCGGCATCACCGTATCGGTCGGTCTGTCCTACAACAAGTTTCTCGCCAAGCTGGCCTCGGACCGCGACAAGCCGCGCGGCTTCGCGGTGATCGGTCGCGCCGAGGCCGAACAGATTCTCGCGGCGCTGCCGGTCAAGGCGGTGCATGGCATCGGTGAAGCGACGGCGCGGCGCATGGCTGAACAGGGCATCACCATGGTTGCCCAGTTGCAGCAACTGCCCGAGGCCGAGCTGGTGGCGCGCTGGGGCAAGTTCGGCCGGGCGCTGGCGCATCTGGTGCATGGCGCCGACCCGCGCCGCGTCACCCCCGACCGTCCGGCCAAGAGCATTTCCGCCGAGACCACCTTCACCCGCGATCAATCGGCGCTGCCGGTCCTGCATCAGGCCCTGGCCGAGCTGTGCGAGCGCGTCGCCGCGCGGCTGGAGCGGGCGCAACTGGCTGGTGGAACGGTGGTGCTGAAGCTCAAGACGGCCGACTTCCGGGTGCTGACCCGCAATCACCGGCTCCCGTTTCCCACCCAGCGCGCCGCGGCGCTGATCCGCCACGGCGACGCTCTATTGCGCCGCGAGGCCAATGGCCGGGCCTTTCGCCTGATTGGCATAGGCGTGGCTGATCTTTGCCCGGCTGCGCAAGCCGACCCGCCCGACCTATTTGAAGGCTTATCATGTCCAGCAAACCCTTCCCGCTCCGCAAGCGAATGATCCAGATCGTGCTGTGGCTGGTGATGTTCGGCGTCACCGGGTATCTGGCGTTGGTGCTGATCCTGTTCACGGCCCAACGCCACCTGCTCTACCACACCCAGGGCAGCTTGCCGTCTCCCGAGGCCCCCATGCAGGCGGTGTCGGTGCCCACCGCCGACGGGCACACCCTGACCGCCTGGTACGCCCCGCCGCGTCGGCCGGACGGGCTGGTGGTTCTGCATGTCCACGGCAATTCCGGAACCATCGCCGATCGCAGCCATAAGGCCCAGCGCTTCCTGACGGCGGGCTTCGGCGTGCTGTGGCAGGAATATCGCGGGTTCGCCGGCATGCCCGGTCATCCCACCGAGGACGGTCTGTACGAGGACGGCCGCGGCGCGCTGCGCTGGCTCTCTGAACAGGCCGGAGTGCCGGCCGGGCGGGTGGTGCTGTACGGCGAGTCGCTGGGCACCGGCGTAGCGGTGCAACTGGCCAGCGAGACGACTCCGGCGGCGCTGATGCTGGAGGCGCCCTACACCAGCATTCCCGAAGTGGCGGCGCGGCAATATCCGTTCGTTCCGGTGCGCTGGCTGGTGCTCGACCGCTACGACAGCCTGGCCAAGATCGCCCGGGTGACGGCGCCGCTGCTGGTGGTGCATGGCGAGCGCGACAGGGTGATCCCGGTCGGCCAAGCCAAGCTCCTGTTCGCCGCGGCGCGCGACCCCAAGCGATTGGTGCTGCTGCCCGAGGCCGGGCATGCCGACCTGTTCTCCTGGGGGGCCGGCGAGGCCATGCAGGACTTCCTCGCCACTCTACCCCGCTCCACCGGTCAACCATAAGGACCGGGGTGCCGCACCGTCCGGTGATCTGGCGACCGGCAGGGGGAGACCACACCTCCTTCTGAACGCGATGCTGTGCGGAGGTGGCGGCCATGTCGGTCACGGTAATGCTCAGGCGCGGACGGCCGATCTTCGTGGGGAGCATCTGCCTGTTTTGCGCCACCTATGTGGTCGTGGCGGTCGGGCTGTTCACCTGGCAGCGCGACCTGCTGTACCACCCGTTCGGCCAGTCGGCGCCGCCTCGCGCCGTCGGCGTTCCCGAGATGCGGGTGTTGCAGGTGGAGACGGTGGACGGCCTGACCATCAATGGTTGGTACGCTCCGCCCAGCCGGGCCGGTGCGCCCACCGTGGTGCTGTACCAGGGCAATACCGGGACGACGGCGATGCGGGCGTTCAAGGCGCGGGTGCTGCTGGATGCCGGGTTGGGCGTGTGGCTGGCCGGTTATCGCGGCTTCGACGGCAATCCCGGGGTGCCGACCGAAGACGGTCTGTACAGCGACGCCCGCGCCGTGCTCGAGTGGCTGGAGCGCAACGGCACGTCCTCGGATCGGGTGGTGGTTTACGGCGAGTCGCTGGGCACCGGAGTGGCGGTGCAGATGGCCACCGAGCGGGATGTCGCCGCCGTGGTGCTCGAGTCGCCCTATACCAGCGTGCCGGACATCGCCGAACTGCGCTATCCGCTGCTGCCCGTGCAATGGCTGACGCTCGACCGCTTCGACAGCATCGCCAAGGTCGAGCACATCCATTCGCCGCTGCTGATCACTCATGGCGAGCAGGACACGGTGATTCCGGTGATCTTCGCCCATCAACTGTTCGAAAAGGCGCCGGGCCCCAAGGAGGCGGTGTTCCTGCCGCGGGCCGGGCATCTCGACATGTATGCCTGGGGCGTCGGCAAGGTGATCGTCGGTTTCATCCGCCGCTATGCCGACCAGCCGGAGGCCCTGGTTGCAAAGTGACTCGCGGATACAGTCCGCTTGTCCTCTTGCGATGGGGCGACTCGGCGACTAGCCTGAGCCATGGTGTTTCCAGAGGCGATTATTCCCATGCTGAGCGGCCGGCGTATCCTGTTGATCATCTCGGGCGGTATCGCCGCCTACAAAAGCCTGGAGCTGATCCGCCGGCTGCGCGAGCGCGGTGCGGCGGTGCGGTGCGTGCTGACCAAGGGCGGGGCGGAATTCGTTACCCCGCTGTCGGTGGCGGCACTGTCCGAGGACAAGGTCTATCAGGATCTGTTCTCGCTGACCGATGAAAGCGAGATGGGCCATATCCGCCTGTCGCGGGAGGCCGATCTGCTGCTGGTGGCCCCGGCCACCGCCGATCTGCTGGCCCGCATGACCATGGGTCTGGCCGACAGCCTGGCCACCGCGGTGCTGCTGGCGACCGATAAGCCGGTCATGGTGGCGCCGGCCATGAACAGCCGCATGTGGGAGCACCCGGCAACCCAGGCCAATCTGCGCACCCTGGAGGAGCGCGGCGTGCTGCGCGTCGGGCCGAATGATGGGGCGCTGGCCTGCGGCGAGGTCGGGGCCGGGCGCATGGCCGAGGTGGCCGAGATCGTCGACGCCGTGGAACACCATTTCGGCCTCGGTCAGCCGCTGCGCGGTCGTCGAGCTATTGTCACCAGCGGGCCGACGCGCGAGCCGATTGATCCGGTGCGCTACATCTCCAACCACTCATCGGGCAAGCAGGGCCACGCCATCGCCGCCGCCCTGGCGCGACTCGGCGCCAGCGTGACCCTGGTCAGCGGTCCGGTCGCCCTGGCCGATCCGGCCGGAGTGACCACTCTCCATGTGGAAACCGCCGAGCAGATGCTGGGGGCCTGCCTCGAGGCATTGCCCGCCGATATCGCCGTCTGCGCCGCCGCCGTCGCCGACTGGAAGGTGATCGACCCGGCGCCGCATAAGCAGAAGAAGATGGATGGCGAACCGCCGCCCGCGGTCGAGCTGGCGCCCAATCCGGACATCCTGAACTCGCTGGCCACCGCCGCCGTCGACCGTCGCCCGCTGCTGGTGGTCGGCTTTGCCGCCGAGACCTTCGATGTGGTGGAAAATGCCGTGGCCAAGCGGCGCCGCAAGGGCTGCGACTGGATTCTCGCCAATGACGTCGGCGCCGGCACCGGCACCTTCGGCGGTGACGACAACACCATTCATCTGGTAACCGCTGAGGCTGTCGAGGATTGGCCGACCATGAGCAAGCGTCAGGTCGCCGAACGGCTGGCTCGGCGGATTGCCGAGGTCATGGGGGGCGAAGGGCAGGCGGTCATATAACTCCCTCGCCCGCTTGCGGGAGAGACGCCCAGCGCGCCGCTGGCGCGCACCACTGGGGATGAAAATGATGGTGTTGCTGCGCGGGCCATTTGTGGCATCGATTGAGGGGTAAGCGACTGCCCCCTAGGCCGACCGTCCCTGT